>Ga0308011_10000491_pt1 | contig 21016 bp, 15 predicted proteins | sample Neamet177_FD_203144 | JGI IMG/M metagenome (GOLD analysis project Ga0308011, IMG submission 203144) | Marine microbial communities from water near the shore, Antarctic Ocean - #177 | ecosystem: Environmental > Aquatic > Marine > Unclassified | place: Southern Ocean | collected 2014-07-25 | reverse complement strand
ACGCCGGCGGCGGTGAGTGGGAGCGACCCATCACCCAACGAGCGGGATTAGCCTCCGGCAGCGATCGTGATGACTTCAAGCTGATCACCATCGCAAAGTTCCCGCGTTTCGAATTCCGATGGAGCCAGCGCTTCGCGGTTGAGTTCCACAACAACGGGCTTTTCGTCCAACCCAAGCTCTCTGAGGAGTGCTTTCAAAGTTAGGCGTTTTTCAAAGTGGTGGTCTTCTCCGTTGATTTTCAGTTTCATGTGGTGGCGAGGATGGCTGGGTCCCAGTCTTTCCAGATTGGATCGAATCCTTGGGATTTCATGAGCTGGGCGATTTCTTCGACGGGGCGCTTGTCGTCGATTTCAAACTGTCCGGTGGCTCGATTGCAGGAAGCTTGTTCCTCCAATTCGACTCGTCGCCCTTTCACGGTGAGGTGGAGATCTTCGGTGCCTGCTCCGGTGTAGCCTCCGGGATCCGTCTGCGAACCGGCTGAGATGTGGGTGATTCCCAACGGGAATAGAGAGTTGCGCAGACCGGCTGGTTCTCTTGTCGATAAGACGATGCCCACCTGGGGGAAACACATTCGGAACGCGGTGATCAAATGCACCAAATTTCGGTCGTTGAGAGATAGTGCGGGGTCTGGAGTGTACTGGTAATTTCCAGCATGGGGACGCATGCGGGGGAAGGCGATTGTGAAGCTCGCTTTCCAACAGTGACGCATGAGGTAGTCGAGATGGGTCGCTAGCGAAATGGCTTCATGTCGCCAGCCTGCGAGGCCGAAGAGCGCTCCGATGCCGATACGCCGAAAGCCGCCTGCGTATGCCCGTTCGGGGCAATCGAGGCGCCAGTGAAATTTCTTTTTGGGTCCGGCGGTGTGGAGAATTTCGTAGGTCTTCTGATGATAGGTTTCCTGATAGACAATAAGGCCTTCAGCGCCGTGTTCCACGAGTTCTCCATATTGATCGTCTTCCATCGGGCCCACTTCGATACCAAGGGTGGGAATAAGGCTCTTCAAGGCATCAATGCATTCCTGAAGGTAGCCCCCGGACACAAACTTGGGATGCTCGCCGGCAACGAGGAGGATGTTTCGAAAGCCCCGATCGTAGAGATGTTTCGCTTCTGCGACCACCTGTGGGACGGTCAAGGTCGTGCGAAGAATTGGGTTATCTCTCGAAAAACCGCAGTATTGGCAGTTGTTGACACATTCGTTTGAGAGATAGAGTGGAGCAAAGAGCCGCATCGTTTTTCCAAAGTGACGGCGGGTGAGGGCTTGGCTTTGACGGGCTCTCGACTCCAGTTGCCCGTCCGAGCATGGATCGAGCAGTTTTTGGAAACGACGCATGAGAGGAGAAGGCTCCTTCACGAGGGTTTCGAACTGGCTGGCAAAACTCATTGAGGAGAGAGGTCCACTGTGAAGGCCTATTTGTCAAAAGCTTTCCCAAAAATGGCATTGCCACGGTCGAGGAAAGCTGGTGAAGTGAATGCGAGATTATGGCAAATGCAACCAACGTCCTGACCCAAGGAATCGAGATTAACGGATCGATCAAGTTTTCCAACGACATGATCATCGATGGAAAGGTCGATGGTGAGATCATTTCTGAAAAAGGTAAGGTGACTATTGCCGAGAACGCCAATATCAAAGGCGACGTCAAGGCCGGTGAAGTGAAGCTCTATGGAAGAGTCGAAGGCGCGATTGTTTCCAATCGTTGTGAGCTGAAAGAGAAATCTTTCCTCAAGGGTGACATTAAGACCAAGACTCTCAGCATGGAGGAAGGGGCCACACTTCAGGGTAGCACCCAGATTGGAGGCTAACCCCCGCTGCTCTTAAATATTTTAAATACCGCTTCGAATGAAGCGGTATTATTTTGCCTAGGCGAAAGTTGCCCAGACAGATTTCAAGTATGGCCTGTCCGTGAAATCGTTAGGCATGTTAGCTGATTTGAGTTTTGCCCCATTGAGCTGGGTCATAAAGTCCGCCGTGCTCATGCCTCGATAGTTGGTGCAGGCAAGGATTGTTCCTCCAGGGGCGATGCAAGTAGCAGCTAACTCAAAAAGCCTGCTATAGTCTTTCTCAACTCTGAAGACCTTGCCTTTGTCGTCCCGAGAGAAAGTAGGAGGGTCTAAAATGATGTAGTCGAACGTCCTCCCTTGCTTGGCGAAGCGACGAAGCCAGTGAAAGGTATCGCCTTTACAGAAGTGGTGATCATCGGGCGACATGTGATTCAATCGGAAGTTTTCGCGGGCCCAGTCCAGATAGACTTGGGAGAGGTCGAGTGTCGAAGTGACGGCACCTGCCGCCGCGGCTGCGATGGAGAAAAATCCGGTATAGGCGAAAGTGTTCAGGACGGTTTGGCCGGGTTTCACCATGGATCGAAGCGTCGCCCGATTCTCCCGTTGGTCGATGAAGACGCCCTGAGAGTATCCTGATTGAAACGAGAGACGGCAGGTCAGGCCGTTTTCCTGTCCGGTGAAAACCTCCGGCATTTCAGATCCACTCACATGAACGGGTGACGCTTTCTGGTGCTGGTCAAGACGCTTCCAGTAGAGAGGATTTCCGTGGCTGCTGAGTTGATCTCGAATTTCCGGATTCAGCCCCGGGCCCGAGGTGGAGATCATCCAACCGTTGCCGTAGCTTTCGAGAATATGCCCTTGCAGATCGTCGCCGGCGCCATCGATCAGGCGGATGAGGTTGGTTTCATGTGTTTGGAAAGCCTTCCGTTTACTGAGCGAGCGAGAAATGATTTCTTCAAGGCGAGGGATGGACATTGTGCGGGGTCGTTCTAGCATCCTCTTTGTAATGAGCGAATGGAAATCCCTTCTCGATGAAGCCGTGCAGCGCGGCGATGTCTCCGTCGAAGCCGGAAGGAATATTGAGCTTTACCTTCAGGGGACCAATTCTCCCGTTGGGGGAGCCGCCATCATTGAGCTTCTGGAGTCCGGCGAGTGGCAGGAAATTGACGATCGCTTTTTTAAGACCATGGCTTTTGGAACCGGTGGATTACGTGGACGCACCGTTGGTAAAATTGTGACAAAGGCGGAGCAAGGTAAAGGAGGTCCTCTCGCTCGACCCGAGCATCCCTGTGTGGGGACAGCGTCGATGAATTTCTATAATCTCAAGCGCGCGATGATCGGGCTGGTGGCTTACGTGAAAAAAAGCTTCACGGGCGAGGGGCGTCCGTCCCTGGTGATCGGTCACGACACCCGCCACTTTTCACGCGATTTTGCCGAAACGTGTGCCAAGGTCGCGACTGATTTAGGCTGCGATGCCTACCTTTTCGAAGCAGAGCGGGCTACGCCGGAGATTTCATTCGCGATTCGTCATCTCCGTGCCGATTCCGGGGTGTGTCTGACTGCCAGCCATAATCCATCCCACGATAATGGATTCAAGGCCTACATCGATGATGGTGGGCAGTTGGTCGAACCTCATGCTGACGGAGTGATTTCCGAGGTCAATGCGCTGGAGAGTGAAAACTACGAGCCGCTTTCTAAATCAGAGCAGGGCAAGTTGATCATTCTGGGAGCCGAGATGGATCGAACCTACATGGACAAGCTGAAAACAGTGCTCCTTCGTCCGGATCTCCTTGAAGGCCGGAAAGCTAAGGTCGTCTATACCAATCTCCATGGAACAGGGGGGATTATCATTGTGCCCATGCTCCGTGAACTTGGTTTTGAGGTGATCACTGTCCCCGAGCAGGATGGGGGGGATGGCCGTTTTCCGACCGTTGAATCTCCTAATCCGGAGAATGCCGGAGCTCTCGCCAAGGGGATTGAGCTAGCCGAAGAGGTGGGTGCTGATGCCGTGATTGCGACTGATCCGGATTGCGATCGCATGGGCGTTGCCGTTCGGAATGGAGAGGGTGAAATGGAGTTATTAACAGGAAATCAGATCGGTTCCTTGCTCGGTTGGTATCGAATCAAGAGTATGTTTGAGCTGGGTTGGCTCACTGAGAGTAACCGGAGTCGCGCAGTGTTAATAAAAACTCTTGTAACAACTGATTTACAAAGGGTTGTCGCTGAAAAATACGGAATAAGCGTAGTAGATACTTTGACCGGATTTAAGTTCATCGGACAGAAGTTGAAGAAGTATGAAGACGCCATTCCTGTGAATAAGAAGGGCGATTATCGTAGTCTTACCGAAGAACAGAGCCGGAAGCTTCGATTGGAGTATTCCAAGTTCTTCGTCTTTGGTGGAGAGGAAAGTTACGGCTATCTCGGGTCGGACTTCGTCCGCGACAAGGATGGCAATGCCTCGGCCGTGATGTTTGCCGAATTGGCCGCTTATGCCATGAGCGAAGGGACGACAATTGCAGGACTACGGGATCAGATTTGGGAGGAATACGGTGTCTATCTGGAGCAAGGAAAATCACTTGTGATGGAAGGTGGCGAAGGAGCCCGCAAGATTACCGCTCTCGTTGAATCCTACAGCACGAATCCCCCGGAAGAGATCGACGGTTCCTCTGCCGTGGCAGTGCGAGACTATGCGAAGGGAGGCTTTTACGATCAGGAAGGAGATGAAATTCCCGAGGCTTCCATGCTTTTTGTTGATCTAGCCGATGGTCGCCGTTTTGCGGTTCGTCCGTCCGGCACCGAGCCCAAAATCAAATATTATCTGTTTGGAAAAGGAGATGACCGAAACGAGGTGGAGGCTTCGCTGGATGCCCTCTGGACGGATCTCGAAAAAGACGCCTACGAGCGGATGGGGTGATGATTGGGCCAGTCAGAATCCTGCTCGCTGCAGTGAGTGGAACAGCCTTGGCGCTGTGTTTTACGCCTTTTGACCAGGCATGGTTGGTTTGGGGCTGGATGTGGCTGCTTCTTCCGTTGCTTTGGACAGTGAGGGAGAAGCGGCGTGGTCTTCGTGGTTTTGGCTTGGCTTGGATTGCGGGGATGGGCTTCTGGGTGATTAATCTCAAGTGGCTGGGCTCGGTCACTTGGCCTGGCACGGTGGCCCTTTCGGCATATCTGTCAGTGTATTTTGGGCTCTTTGGTGCGTATGCCGCGACCCTGGGGAATCCCTGGAAGAAGGAATTTCTCAGCGCTAAGGGAATCCCTGCAAGATTCCGTCAAATGTGGATCAGTCTCGGCTATGCGGCTTTGCTTGGCGGGCTTTGGTGCGGGTTGGAATGGATCAGGGGTTGGTTGATGACGGGATTTGGGTGGAATGGGCTCGGGGTTACTTTTGCTCAAAATCTCATCCTTGCGCAAAATGCGGAATATGTCGGAGTTATCGGATTGTCTTTTCTGCCCGTCTTTATGAGTGCGGTGGCCGTTCAAACAGCACGACGCTTTTACTCACAGTTTCGTGCAAACGAGGTGAGGATGCTCCACTGGGATTTTGCTTCGGCTCTCCTGGTGATCATGATTGCATTTACGGTGGGGACGATGCGTCTCAGTTCGGTGACGAATGCTCCGAAGATCGAGGGTCGTGTCCTCTTGGTTCAGCAAAATATTCCCCAGATTGCAGGGCGGGTGCTGTGGGAGCCTCAAGAGATGGTCGATGGATTCATCGAGCTTACTGAAAACGGGCTCTCAGAAGTTGAGGGTGAGGCTGCCAGCGCCTTACAGGAAGCGGGAAGTGAAGAGGTGATTGTGGACTTGAAACTCCCCGATCTCGTGGTGTGGCCGGAAGCGTGTCTTCCGGATTTTCTCGAACTGAAGAAAGATGGAGCATCGGTAGGGAGACCAGGGATTGAAAGTATCTTCGAGTATGTCGACAGCATGGGCGACTTTACTTTTGTTACCGGGCTTAACGAATACACAGGAGACGATCCCATGGATCCCGAATCGGATGTTTTTAATTCCTTCATTTCAGACAACGGAGCGGGCATGCGGCAAAGTTACCAAAAACACCATCTGGTCATCCTTGGTGAGTTTATTCCGGACCTCCCGTTTTTGAGGAAGCTCTACTTCGATACTGCCGGTGTGGAGTTTGGAAATGGAATCACTCAGGGAAACAGTTTTGAGCCTCTCAGGGTGAAACTTGGGGATCAGGAGGTGGGCATGATTCCTTCCATTTGCTTCGAAGATACGGTTCCGAGAGTGACCCGAAAGTTTGTTCGGAACGAATCACAGTTTTTGGTTAACATTACCAACGATGGTTGGTTCGGTGAAACTGAGGGAGCGGCACAACATTTCCGCAATGCCGTCTTTCGAACGATTGAGCTGCGGCGCCCTATGGTTCGCTGCGCAAATCGCGGAGTGACCGGAGTGATTTCAGCTGCCGGATCTCTGACCGATCCGTATACGAAGGAGAAACGACATTTGGTCGACGAACATGGGAGTCATTTTCACCGGGGAGTTCTTCGGGCCTCGGTCTATGTTCCCGCTGAAGGAAAGGTGACGCTTTATGCGGCGTTCGGAGATTGGTTTGCTGCAACCGGATTAGCAGCGGGGGGGCTTTGGATGGCATTTTGTTTGATGAGGAAGAGGGCCTTTCACCGGTAGCTTCTTGCTTAAATGGGCACGGGTTTCTATCTTTCAGTCATGCAGAGTGATGTTCGAGCAGTCCTCCAATACGTGCCGTTTTTCCGGGGGAAGATTTTTGTCCTGGTTCTGAACGCGGTTCGCATGCCGGAGCTTGCGCTGGCCGAGGCGATGTTGGATCTGATTGCGCTGCAACAAATCGGGGTGCGATTGGTGCTGGTTTCGATGGGGAGCGGCGAAGCGCGGATTGATCACCTCTTGATTGATGGTGAGTTAAAGTGGCAGTCGGTTGATCTCGATGAGGAGAAAGTGTCTGCCATTTTGAATAGGGGACAGTTGGCTTTGATCGAAAGTCCTGGTCTCACGATGTTTGGCCAGGAGGTGGTTGATTTTGCGGCTGGGCTTGGGGCTTTTAAGCTTATTATTCTGCTGCCGGAGCAAGTGGCCGGAGGCAATGCCATCTCCAGCGAAAAGGCTCTGAATTGGGAGGGCGAGGGAGCTGATCTTTTGCACCGCGCGGCGGAAGTTTGTGAGAGCGGCATTCCGCGGGTTCATTTGCTAGATGAAACTTACCAAGGGGTGTTGATGGATGAGCTTTTTTCCAACGAGGGTGTCGGGGTGATGGTTTACGCGGACGATTACCTCTCGGTCCGTCCGATCGCCCCCGATGATATTTCGGAACTGCTGGCAATGGTGGGGCGATCGATGCGTGATGCCCACTTGGTGCCGAGGTCCTATGAAGAAATTGAAACCTCGCTGCAGGATTTTCTTGTGCTCACGATTGATGGTAACGTGGTGGGATGTATTGCGCTTCATCCTTCAGAAGAGCCAAGATGCGCTGAAGTGGCATGCCTTTACGTGAAGCAGAGTCACGGCGGGCAGGGATACGGGCATCTTCTTGTTGAGGCTGCCGAGAAGCGAGCCAAAGAACTCGGGATTCCCTGGGTATTTGCGTTTAGCACGAGAGCGGTGGATTATTTTACCGAGACGCTCGGATACGAATCCTGCCCGGTTGAGGAAATCCCGCCCACCCAGCAGGAACGATTGAGAGCGAGTGGAAGAGAATCTCTGGTGATTCGGAAGAAGATTACTTCCTGACTTACTTTTTTTGGGCCGCTTTTTCCTTCTTCATAATGACGTTAATCGAAGGAGTTTCTCCGGTTACGATCGTCATGTTAATGGTCACTCCTTTGCTGCTGATTTTGCGAGCGAAGTTGAAAGGCTTCCGGCGATGAAAGCGAAGGCAACGATAAGAGCGCTGATTTTCACGGTGCGGAATTACTTTTCTAGAAGTTCGACCGAGAGCCTCTGGAAGGTTGGAGCATCGAGAAGAAAGTAGTTTGGATCAGAGTTCGTTTTTCCGTAATACAAGCGATTGGATTGCCCCTCCACCACTTCGGAAAGCCGGAGTTCGCGTCGCACTTTTCCTTGCTCGATCCCTTCTTCGTCAATGTCTTCAATGAGGACGGAAATCTGAAGAGCTGGATCACTCAGACGAAAGCTGGCATTGTCGGCGATCGGGCCAATCCAGTGCTGGACGCTGATGTCGGTCAGTTTTTTGAGAAGCTTTTCGGCCTTGTGTGGATTAAGGAGGGAGGTGACGTCCTTTCCTTCTTTTGTCGCAGACCATTCCTGGCTGTAGAAGTTATAGCTGAGTTCAAGGGCTGCTTCTCCAGCTCTCTTGATGATTAGTCCGTTTATTTCAAAACGATTGATATTCCAAAGGCGGACGCTTCGCCAATGGTAGGGCTCCAAAGGCATCTTATTTAATGCTTCCGGCTGGATCTCTACGACGTGAGGGGTGTTGTTGCCCTTTTTATCGAGTCGGTTGACAAAGAAATGCCGTGAGTTTGCCTGGCCAAGATGAATCAAAATACCCTTGATTGTCGCGACCTTTGGTTTGTCCAGACCCAGGAGGTCAAGTCCGCTTGGTGGTCTCGCATTGGGTTCGGGAGGACGGCTGACGATTTCAAGTTCACGGTGGGATTCGCCTTTGATTCCAGCTGAGTAGGCTTCCTCGGATATTTCGAGAGGTCGTCCACCATCGGCGCGTCTTGCAAAGTATTGAGGGCGGAGCTTCTCTCCCATCACGCAATTGATGGTGTTCCCACCACTGAGCCCGAGTTTGATCCGCCGAATGGGTTGGTCGAGACCATAGATCTTTGGGTCTGTTGAAGCATCGTTGGTAAAACTTTCGACCTCGTCTTTGAAAAGTACCTCAAAGAGCTCCTTGACCTGGAAAATGTTGGCGGGACCGTTGTAGGTCTCAATATTGCCGGTCTGACCACCGTCTTCCTCGACCCGAGCATACCATCGCCGAGCTCGTTCGTGGGGATCAAGTTCGAGCTCGAGTGAAACGGCCCGGCCGGTAAAGTCGGACACCTTGACTGATTCGATTTGTTTGACCTGCAATGAGGTCATTGTACGGCTGCGAAGAGTGTTTACTGAGCGGGGGATGCTGGAAAGAATCGAAGTCGGGCTGCTGGGAACTTTCAGGATGGCGGAGCGCTTTTTTCCTGGTCCCTCGGAAATGATGACAGGCACGTCGGTTGATTGTTCGTTTTCAGAGGGGTAGAAAATGGCGGTTACGGGGGGGCTCAACGACCCGTCAGGAAGGAAGTAGCGGATGCTGATGGTGTGCTCGATATTTTCAAGCAGAGGCTCCGGGAGGGCGATGACTGACTCATCGAGGACAATGTTTGCCTGAAGTTTTGTGAGACCGAGAATAAGCCGATTGAGACTGGCCGGGCTGACGGCGAGTTCGAAGGGTTTGGTGATTTTCCATTCGTCTTCCTTGTTCATCGAATCACGCTTGATCGTGATTTCGGAATTCTTCTCTTTGAGGGTGATTTCGCCGGCAAACCCGGGAGCATTGTAGAAAACGAGATGGTTTCGGAAGAGTCGGAGGCTTTGGCTGAAAAGATCTCGAATGCGGACTTCTCTAAGGCTGGGGTCAGCAAAATCGGAACAGACGTAGAGGTAGTCCTCCATCTCATCTTCAGCCGGGCGGATGATCAACGTGGGGAAACTAGGAGGGCGCTGGGTGGGGTCCTCTAGTTTTAGAGTTGGATCGAAGCCTCTCCAGGTGGTGTAGCGCCCGATCTTAAAGTGGCAGAGCGGACTCCCTGATTTATCGAATAGCTCGATCTCGATGCGGTTCTTTCTCAGTCCGAACTCAGCGAGGTCTTCGACATCATCTCGGGCAATGACGTCTTCAATTTGGAGACGGGATGCGAAATCGATGATGGAGCGGACAATGCGGGCATCGGCGTAGTCCTGCCAGGGTTCTTCCAGGATCCAGGCTCCTCCTTTCTTGATCACGACCGCGCGGGTTCCGTCATCATTAAGAACGTGCATTCGGCCGACCGAGTCGGGGTCGAATTTGTAAACGGTATCTCCAACCTCGAGGGGAGGGGCTCCGAAGATGAAATCGAGATTCCCACGAATCTGCTGAATTACCGCCAAGCTTCCTAAGCCGATGGCGAAGAGGGAAAAGAAGAGAGTGGGAAGAAAACGCATCTTTCGGTGAAAGGAAGTTTACGCTCGGCGGGCGTTCCAAACGATCATGGTGATGAGGAAGAATCCGGCGGGAATGAAGAAGACGACGATGTTGTGGAGAAACTTCACCTCCTCTTTGATGAGGTTCAACTTCCGACGCTCCACTCCCCGAGGGCCGATCCCCATGAGGTCTTCACGACCGAGTAGCCAGTGGGTGGAGTTTTTCACGAAGTCCAGTTGTTCGTTTCCGAGACGCTTTGGGTCGAGAAAATCGCTTGTCGAGAGGACGATCATCTTTGAGATATTAGGTGCCGTTTTATCGGCGTTAGCGTTGCCCCGGATCACGGCGGCTCCGATCGAGAGCGGACCGCGTTCGTCTGCGTCATCATCGTATTGAGGATTCGGTTTCTTATATTCGGTCTCACCCCAGAAACCAGGGGCGGCCTCGATGATGGAGTAGGCCTTAATTCCATTACTGACGAGATCTTCCGCTCCTTCCCGTACCTCAAGACTGCTGACGCGGCCTTCAAAGGGGACGGACTTTGATTCAAGGCTCCCATTGATGCCAAGACCAGCGGTGAAGGTTGCCAGAACTTGGCTCTCGGTGCGTCCGTTTCGAGTTCGTATGATGCGGTCATTGCGCGGCGTGACTCCATTTTTTCGGAGGAAGGCGCGGAGATTGATGGGACGTGGATTTGGATCGAGATAGGCGATGATGGAAGACGCGGGGCGGTTCCAGTAGGCGGTCAAAATATCGATCTCCTTGGTTTCGAAGTCATATTCCGGAGCGACAATCACCACCCCCTCGGCGTTGTCAGGAATCTTTTCGATTTGTGAAATCTTGATCGGGAGAAGAACGATGTTTTGTTTCAGGAGAGCCTCGGTGAGGACGAGCCAAGGTGAATCGGCAGCTCCGACTTCAACATCACTTTTGTCCTCGATCAGATACATGATGCGGGGTTGGCCTTCGATGGCAGATTGAATCATGGAACTGATGAGTTCTTCATCTTGATAGCCGACGATGCGACGTTGCTTGTTAGCATCGGTGCGCTTGACGACCATATCGCTCACCCTGAGATAGCGGAGATGGCTGTTGATTGCCTTGATTTTCTCGTCTTGGTTTGCAGGGACTCCCTGGCGGGCGTCGATGATGAAGAGGTCATCCTCGAAAAGTTCATCTGCGAGGAGGTCACCACCGTAGTTGTTTTTCACTTCAAGGGCCCGGTCTCCATCGCGGATTGGATCGAGGTAATCGATCGTGACCTTGCCTTTCGATAGTCTTTCATACTCCTCTATAACGGGGCGTAGTCGGGCATAGTGGGGGGAGGACTTCCGAATGGCGGCGATGATTTTCACCGGTTCTTCCCGATCTTGCACGCCTGATGAAGTGAGTAGTTTTTCGGTGGCCTCGGAGAGGGTGAAGATACTGTTCTCGGTCAGGTCTTTACGACTGAAGTAGGTCATCGCCAGGTAGAAAATGAAGGCGAGTGACAGGAGTGCAAAGAGGAGTTGCAGAACCGAGCGGAGCCCCAGTCCCAGCCGTTTGATCGGGCGGGGAGGCGGCGCCATGTTGAAGTTGGAGTCAGAATCAGCCATAGGTCTTTTGGATCAAGGCTTCCAGCGCCGGTAGTCGAGAAGATGATAGGTTAGGAAAATCACGAAGGCAGTAGTCGACAGGTAATAAATGAGAGGTCGGGAGTCGACGAGTCCGCGCGTGAAGTCCCGAAGGTGCATTTGCGAAGAGACGAAATCAAAGAACGGGGCGGCGGGAATCTGGCTGCCAAAAATGGTGGTTACTGTTCCTAGAAGAAAGTGGATAAAGAGGATTCCGACGCAAATGACTCCAGCTATGATCTGACTGGATGTTAATGCGGAGGCCAGGCAACCGAAGGCGGTGAAAAGAGCCCCCATGAGCATGATTGCCATCATCGCTCCGTAAAGTTCTCCGTTGGAGAATGGAGGAGGGACGTCAGTTAAGACGGTGAAGAGTTTAAAATGGACGAAGGCAGGAATCCAAAGGAAGGAAAACGCAGTGTAGGCGGCAGCGAACTTGGAGAGCACGACCTGCCAGGTCCGGACAGGCGCGGTGAGGAGGCCTTCAAGAGTTCCCGATCGGGTTTCTTCCGAAAACAGGCGCATCGTCAGCACCGGAAAAAGAAAGAGGAAGTAGAACCAGAATAGCGGGGAATTAAAATTGAGAAAAACGAGACTCTCGGATTGGGCCTCGTCGGAAAATCCCTTGAGGGCCGTCGAAAGAATGAGCCCCTGCATGAGGGCGGCGAAGGCCAGAATCAACCACCCGAAAGGGGTGAGAAAGTAGGTCTTTAGCTCCTTAAAGTAGAGAATACGGAAGATGCGCATGACGATTTGTGATTAGTCCTTGCGGGTGAGTTCTACGAAAACTTCCTCGAGAGTGCCGACGCGCCGGCTGAGCGAACGGAGAGGCCAGCGCTTTTGAGCCGCCAGGTTGCCAAGCTTTAGACGGGTATCGGTTTTTGGTGCCACGAAAACTGTGAAGCGATTCCAGTCATCTTGCAGTGATTCGCTGACAATCCGAGTGACCTCGTCAAACTGGGAAATCTCTGCTTCAACCTCGCCCTTCGGAACCTGCAGTTCGACGGTGACTCGTCCGGCCCTGCGCATAGAGTTTACGAGATTTCCGGGCGTGTCCGCGGCCTTGATCTTTCCTCCATCTATGATGACGACTTTGTTACAGGTCATTTCGACTTCGCTGAGGATGTGGGTCGAGAGGAGAATGGTGTGTTTTTCTCCGAGATTTTGAATGAGTTTTCGAATGGCGCGGATTTGATTGGGGTCGAGACCGTTAGTCGGCTCGTCTAAAATGAGGAGATCGGGCTCGTGAATGAGAGCATCGGCCAAGCCAACCCGTTGCCGGTAGCCCTTCGATAGGGTCTTGATCATTTTGCGACGAACGTCGGTGAGTCCGCAGATATCCATGACCTCTCCCATGCGTTTCCGAAGCCTCCCTCCTGAGAGTCCGCGGAGGGTGCCCCTGAAGCGCAGGTATTCTTTGACGCGCATTTCAGTGTAGAGTGGAACGTTTTCGGGCATGTAACCGATGCGTTTCCGAACTTCGAGTGATTCACGGAAAATATCCTTCCCGGCGATTCTGGCTGCGCCAGAGGTGGGCGGGAGAAATCCGGTTAACATTCGCAGGGTTGTTGTCTTTCCTGCTCCATTTGGGCCGAGAAACCCGACAATCTCGCCGCGTGCGACTTCGAAAGATATTTTATCTACCGCTTTATGGCGGCCATAGCTCTTGCTGAGACTAGAAATCTCGATCATGCGATTTTTTAAAGTGGAATCGGTGCTGTGCGATTGACTCGCGGGGGTGTGGGAATTAACTAACTGCATTGCTCGGGCACTTCCAAGCTCGAATCTTGCCTTGCTGCGAATAACGTTCTGTTCTGTTAACATGTCCTCCCAAATTTCACCCCGTCTGAATGCCGCCCTTCTGGACGAGAAATACGCTCAATGGATCTCTGATCCTCAGTCTGTTGAGGGTAACTGGGCTGCTTTTTTTGAGGGGTTCGAATTGGGGTCAGAAGTTCCGAAGAAAGGCGGACCAAACGGAACACCGGCTGGAGCAGCCGCAAATGATCGCATTGATCAGCCTCTTTCTGAAGAGCAGCTTTCTTTTCGAGGTAAGGTCGTGAGTTTAATCTACAACTACAGGACGCTTGGACACACTCAGGCCCACATCAACCCCTTGGAGGATTCAGGTCCGGTTAATCCCCGCCTTGAACTCGAGAGTTTTGGTCTGACTGAGTCCGATCTGGATCGGGAGGCCTCGACCCAGTTTTTCCGGAAAGGTGAACCAACTAAGTTGCGCGATTTGGTTGAGGATCTTAAGGAGACCTATTCGGGGAAAACCGGATTTGAATACATGCACATCCACAATACCGAGGTTCGAAACTGGATTCGCCGTCGTATCGAGGATCGCGCCGGCCAACCTCCGATCACTACGGAAGACCAGAAAAAAACCCTCCGCTGGCTCATGGAGTCAGAGATTTTCGAGAGTTTTCTTGGTAAGAAGTTCCTCGGAGAAAAGAGGTTTTCACTCGAGGGAGGAGAGGGCTTGATGATTCTTTTAAATCGGATTCTTGAAGGTTGTCCCTCCACGGGAGTCAAAGAGATCGAGATGGGGATGGCCCACCGTGGTCGGCTAAACGTCCTCGCCCAGTTTGTGAAAAAGTCGATCTCGACTCTCCTTTATGAATTTACGCCGAACTACGTTCCCGACCTTGTCGCCGGTGACGGTGATGTGAAGTATCACCTCGGCTATGAAAAGGTTCGTCAACTGCAGGATGGCGAAGTTCGCGTCAGTTTGGCTGCGAACCCCAGCCATTTGGAAGCCGTTAACCCTATCGTCGAAGGTAAGGCGCGGGCCCGTCAACGACTCCTTGGAGATGACGAGATCAAAACGAGTCGAAAGGTTGTTCTACCCTTGCTCATTCATGGAGATGCCGCGTTCGCAGGACAGGGACCGGTGGCAGAGGTGCTGAATTTGTCTCAACTTGGTGGGTATCGTACCGGAGGAACGATTCACCTTATCGTTAACAACCAGATTGGATTCACCACGATGCCGTCGGATGCTCGTTCCTCGGCCTACGCGACGGATGTGGTCAAGATGATTGAGGCACCCATTCTGCATGTGAACGGTGAACGCCCCGAGGAATTGCTTTGGGCGGCCGAGTTTGCTCTGGAATTTCGTCAGGTCTGGGGCCGTGATGTGGTGATCGACATGTATTGCTACCGTCGTCAGGGGCACAACGAGACAGATCAGGCGGCCTTCACCCAACCCCAAATTTACCGGCAGATTTCCGGCCGAAAGACTGCCGGACAGTTGTTCCATGACGAACTTGTCGATGCCGGAGTGATCTCGGCCAGTGAAGGCCAGGCTCTTTATGACGAAATATGGGGTGGTCTCGATGCGGGTCTTGAAGACATGCGCAAGCATGAGCAGGACCGGGATTTCGACGTTTACACCGGTTCAACCGCCGAGCCACAGCCGATGTACTCTCATGACGCTGTCACGACGGGAATCGATTTGGATACTCTCCAGCATATTGGAAAGGTCCTGACGACTATTCCGGCAGGATTTCAATTGCACCCGACACTGGCAAAACGCTTCGTCCCTCGCCGTGTCGAGGCCCTTCAATACGGAGGGCCTTTTGACTGGGCCTTTGCCGAGGCTCTGGCCTTTGGTTCACTTCTCATCGAGGGGTTTCCCGTGCGTTTGTCCGGCCAGGATTGCAAAAGAGGCACCTTCAGTCATCGCCACGCTGTTTTCTATGATTACGAAACCCGTGAACGATACGTTCCTCTTTGTGAACTGAGCGAAAAGCAGGAACGGTTCCGTGTCTACAACAGTCTTCTCTCGGAAACTGCTGTTCTTGGCTTTGACTACGGATATTCCTTGGGCTGCCCGAATATGTTGATCCTCTGGGAAGCGCAATTTGGTGACTTTGCCAATGGTGCCCAGGTGATTATTGACCAGTTTATCTCCTCCGCTGAATCCAAGTGGCAAACGCCAAGCTCGCTCGTTCTGCTTTTGCCTCATGGCTATGAAGGGATGGGGCCGGAGCACTCCAGTGCACGTCTTGAGCGATTCCTCCAGCTCTGCGCTGAGAAGAATATGATCGTTGGGAATTTCACGACCCCGGCCCAGTATTTCCATGCGCTGCGTCGTCAAAAGCACTCGCCGACACGGAAGCCGCTCATTGTGATGACGCCGAAGAGCCTTTTGACCCATCCCCGTGCAATCTCGCATGTTGAGGACTTTTTGGATGAATCCAGTTTCCGGGAAATTCTTCCTGATCATTACGAGTTCGAAAAACCGGAGAACGTGAGTCGGGTCATTTTCTGCTCCGGCAAGGTTTACTACGATCTCCTCAACTACCGGGAGGAAAACAACGTTAAGAATGCGGCGATCATCCGTATCGAACAGCTTTATCCTCTCCACACCGAGGAAGTCAAACAAGTCATGAGTCCGTATCGCTCGGCTAAAAAAATTGTGTGGTGCCAAGAGGAACCCCTGAACATGGGAGCTTGGTTCTTTATGCAACCCAGACTTGGTAAGATCACCGAAACCCGCGTCCGCTACGCAGGTCGAGATCGCGCCTCCAGCCCTTCCACCGGCTCGAAAGCCGTTCATAAACGCGAGCAAAAGATGCTCTGCGAAAAAGCCTTTTCAGTTTAAGAGACCATGTCCCACCAAATCAAAATTCCGCCCGTTGGCGAATCCATCACTTCGGCTCTCGTGGCCAGATGGCATCATGCCGATGGCTCAGCTGTCCAAAAAGGACAAGTCCTCGTCACTCTTGAAACCGATAAGATTTCCACCGAGTTGGAAGCTGAAGTATCGGGCACGATCTCGATCAGTGTGCAGGTGGGCGAAGAAGTGGCAATTGGGACAGTCATCGGTTTGATTGCAGAAGGAGAAGTTGCAAATGCCGCTCCGGTTGCCAGCTCACCGGAAGCAACTTCGGTCTCTGCAGCTGAGCCGAAATCGACCGGGCAGGTGATTGATATCATCGTTCCCGCCGCAGGGGAGTCCATTACCTGGGCCACCGTCGCTGCGTGGTCTGTTTCCAATGGTGATTTCGTGAAGAAAGGGCAAACTTTGGTTACTCTTGATACCGACAAGGTTTCCAGTGAGCTCGAAGCCGAGGCTTCTGGGATCGTAACGATCAAAGTCGCAGAAGGCACAGAGGTGGGGATTGGCAAAAAACTGGGTAGCATTGCGGAGTCCGATGCTCCTGTTCAGAAGGCTTCTCCTGTTTCGGTCCCAGATGAACCAGCGACGGAGATCGAGGCTACACCCAAGATCGTTGAACCATCGACTTCTGCACCTGCCCAAAAATCTCCCGTTGTTGATGGCGAGACGCGCGTGACACGCAAGAAGATGACGCCGTTGCGTCGAAAGATTGCCCAGCATCTTGTCAACGCCCAGCAGACTGCGGCAATCCTCACCACATTCAATGAAGTTGACATGACCGAAATCATGAAGCTTCGCAAATCGGTACAAGAGGACTTCGTGGCCAAACATGGAGTGAAGCTCGGCTTTATGTCGTTATTCACCAAGGCCGTGGTACAGGCACTCAAGGATGTTCCTTCCATCAATGCCCGTATCGAAGGAAATGAAGTTATCGAAAATCATTTCTATGACGTTGGAATCGCCATCGGAACCGAAAAGGGCCTGATCGTCCCGGTTGTCCGGGATTGTGATCAGAAGTCTTTTGCTCAGATCGAAAAAGACATTATTTCATACGCGACGCGTTCCAATGAAGGAAAGATCGAGCTTTCTGATCTGTCCGGCGGGGTCTTTACGATTTCGAACGGTGGAGTTTATGGGTCTCTCTTGAGCACTCCGATTCTCAATCCTCCTCAAAGCGGAATTCTTGGAATGCACACCATTCAACAACGCCCGATGGCCGTAAATGGGGAGGTCAAGATTCGTCCCATGATGTATCTCGCCATGAGCTACGATCACCGTATCGTCGATGGTAAGGAAGCCGTCACCTTCCTCATTCGGATCAAGGATTGCCTTGAGAATCCGACCCGGATGATGTTGGAGATGTAAAGTGATGTCCCCTTTGAATCAGGTCGTCAGTTCTCAGTGCGGGTTACGTTGAGTTCGGCCATAGAAAGTCATCCTCGGTGTATGGCTTTTGATCCGGACCGGCCGAGCGGATCTCTAGGAGTTTTCGAGAGATGGGATGAACGATGATGGGAGAGCCCCAGCGATCAATGAGCTGCCCTTCCTTGTTAAGAGCGGGAGAGTCAGCGCTGAGAAAAGCCGTCTGATGGGGGTTTGATCCCTTAAGAAAGAGGGCCAAATCTTCATTTGTTGCGTAGTCGGCCGTGTCCCGTTTTTTGACCAAAAGGAAGACGCTATCCAGAAAGGTGGTCAGCTTTCTGAAATCCTCTTTCCCTGATGATTCGTCCGTGCCGTAGTTGGCAAGCATGGTGTCGGCTAGAACCGGTCTTCTTGGCTCTGCCGGAGTCTTGACAATGGACTCCACTTGTTTCTCCGGGGTTGGTGGAGCGGGGTCGTCTTCAGCTCGTTGAGCTAGAAAAAACCAAAGCCCAAAGAGGATGATTATCACGATCCCTGCTATGGCTCCTCTCATCTAGAAGGCGCCGGGTTTTAAGAACCCAATTGGGAGAGTGGTTGGGTCCGAGGCGTCGGCGTCTCCGATGTTGTAAAAGTTCGAGAGGTTCGGAAGAACCTGTTCGAAGTTCGCTGCGCCATCGAGACCAAACCAAAGGAGGAGTTCGGCGACCAAAGCGTCGACGGAGGTGGTTGGCAGAATTCGTCCGCCACGCCCAACGTCGTTCGGTGAATCGAGAGCGAGACTCGGATACTGCCCCAGAACTTGACCGCCCGCCACGGGACCGCCCATCACCATTTGGTTGCCGCCCCAGGCGTGATCGGAGCCTGAGCCGTTGGAGCGTAAGGTGCGGGCAAAGTCGGAGGCTGAAAAGGTGAGGACCGAATCAGCCATGCCGCAGTTCTCAATCGCGGTCTGAAAGGCCGCGAGGGCCGGAGTAAGGTCTTCCAGCATATCGTTTTGCGGAGTGATCAATGCGCGGTGATGATCCCAGCCCCTTTCGGAAACGAAGATGGTTTGACGTCGCAGGCCGAGTTTGGCTCGAAGTGCGATTGTCTTCATGGCCGCGAGAAGGTTTTGTCCAATACGAGTGTCTGGGAATGTGACACCGGCAAAGTCATCGGTCAGGGCATCGAACTCGGTTTGGATAAATCCCTGTTGGTCGAGACTTCGATCCGTAAGTTCCGCGAAGGCCTTTTCCATCATGTTGGCATACTCCTGTTCCATGAGCGATCGGAGCGCGAGATTCTTGAGAACGGTTGGATGGTTGGTTCCGCTTTCCTTGGAGAAAGTAAGGGCGCCTTTTTTTGTTATGACGAACTGTTGGGTCGTTCTTCCGACCTGGAAGATGTTATTTCCAGCGAGGGAAATACTCATGGAGGTTTGGCTGCCGAGGTTGGAGGTGGCGTGAAGAATGTCCGCCACCCGTCCCGCCCAACCGGTCAGGTTGGCGTCTCCCTGGGGAAGCGAGGTTTGCCACTGCTCTGTTTGATCGCTGTGGGAAAAGAGTCCCTGGGGTCTCGGCTTAAGCTTCTGTTTGTAGTCGTTGCGATTCATCGGCTCCATCAGGGTTCCGATGTTGGCGATGAACGAGAGGCGCCTCTCGTTGGCATCCCCGCCAATCCCGTTGAAGAGAGTCTGGAGTCCGCCCATTGCCGGATGGATTCCGTAGTCCTGACGATCTCCATTGCTTGTCTGGGTGAGGGGAAGGAGGTCTCCTTGCGGTAACGCCAAATTCGTTCTAGTTGTGGAGTAATCACCGTATCGGGTGTTGTCCCGGGGAACGAGAACGTTGTAGGAGTCAATCCCTCCATGGAGATACATGCAGACCAAAGTTTTTCGGTCTTCTGAATCCGGGGGGAGGCCGGCAGCCACCGCATTGTTCGCCATCTTGAGGTTCAAGAGCGTCGACATGATGGAAGCCGACCCAAGAGCGGCACAGGCGCTTTCGCCGAGAAAACGGCGGCGGGAAAGGTTGTGGAATGAGGCCATGGAAACTGAAAAATGAGATTAGCGTTGGACCGCTCCTTCAGGAGACATGAGGGCGAGGTAGACGGCGAGTCGAACTTTTTCGACCGGATCGGAAAGCGCGGTGTTAGTGAGATTCGTTTTAATAATGGCCCGGGTTTCTGCGCGCATGCCTCCGGCACAGACGACGATATTGATGTAGTCCAGGAGGGTGTCAGAATCGCTCAGATAAGGCATGAAGTCATTGTAGTCAGGCGTGAAGTGGTATCGGCCACGCATGTAGAAGCCGCGATCCGCGATCGTCCAAATTCGGTTGGGGAGGGAGACTGCGGTGTATGAGTTGGTGATTTCAAAGGCCGGGCCGGCCAGATTCTCCTGATCAAGAATTCCGGGCGGAGTGTAGTCCGGGCGATAAAAGTTAAACACGGTAGGTGAGTAGAGAGGCATCTGCAGAGTGTCATCGTAGTAGTTTCCGTAGTCCCACCAGACGGCTTTTCCACTGCGATTGATTTTAGTAAGCCGGGCAAGGTGCATGGTTCGGATGACCGGTTCACGGAAGAGACCAAAGACGGGTGAGGTGGCCACAGCCGGATCTCGGGCCTCGGGGTCCATCATGATGGCTTTTACCACGGCACTTAAATCACCACGCTCACCTAGGCCGTTGTCGTCAAAGACGTTCGCAATGCGCTCGACATAGTCGGGGTTTGGGTTGCTCGTGACCAGAAGTTGAATGAGCGATTTGCAAACGAAGGGGGCGCAGTTCGGGTGTTGGAAAAGGTGGCGGATGGCATCGCGAATATCATCAATCCCGCTCTCGGCGCTGGGTTGGCGTGCCGGGATGATGAATCCGTTGAGCAAAGTCTTTTTACCGAAATCGTGGTAGTCGGGGAACATTTCGAGAGGAACCAGGTGTTCCTCATCCTGGCGGGTTTGTGCACCCCAGCCATTATTTGAAAACCACAGTCCGGTCATCACCCTGGCCAGTTCCGTGATGGTATCATTGTCATAGGTGGGGATTGGTTTCCCCAAGTGATCGAGTTTTCGAGTGCCATCCTGATTGAGCTCCCACAGTCCGATGGAAAAGAGCTGCATCACTTCCCGGGCGTAGTTTTCGTCGGGGAAGCGATTGATCTCAGGAGCGGGAGGGAGGTTTCCAACATGAGACAGGTAACGCCCCATATTGGGATCGAGGGTGACGCCCATGAGGAGATCATAGTAGTTCCCAAAGGCATGATCCACGAGTCGGTCGTAGTAGCGGGCAAGGCTACGGACATTTTGGTCAATGCTTCCGTCCTGACGTGAAATCACGAGGATTTGAGAAAGAGCGAAGGCCACCCGTTGCCTGAGTTGGTCCGGTCCGGAAATGGCGGCGCGGGCGAAGGCTGACTGAAGATTATGCTCTTTGACATTGTCTTCGTCATTGTTGTAAAGATAGCTGAGGTCAACCCGAGGACCATTCAGGTCGGCTTGGATCTCACGAATGTAGTCTTCGTGATGGGTTT
>Ga0308011_10000485_pt1 | contig 21123 bp, 10 predicted proteins | sample Neamet177_FD_203144 | JGI IMG/M metagenome (GOLD analysis project Ga0308011, IMG submission 203144) | Marine microbial communities from water near the shore, Antarctic Ocean - #177 | ecosystem: Environmental > Aquatic > Marine > Unclassified | place: Southern Ocean | collected 2014-07-25 | reverse complement strand
TTGTCCAAAAAACTTAAGAGCGTAAGTGAATCAGTAACAGATGAAATTTAATCCAGACTGGGAATATATTGTAGCAGTAATGTTTGCGTTCACTATCATGTACCTTATATACCTTGTTATGCCCTAACCTTTCTACGTCTTCTCCGCTGCGTCAGTAAACTTTTCTTAGCTTGTTTAGGTTTAATTCTTTCAGGAAGATTAATTGAATTAGTTTCATTCTCCCACTTCTGAGCTATCTCAGGTAGGTTCTTGTACATGTACGCTCGCTGTGCTTTACTTCTGAAAGGCATAATTATTTATTTGTTTTTCTTTTTCTTGTTTCAGCTTTTCTTTTTTTATCTCTATAATAAAAACTCTTTGGACCATATGTTTTATTCCATTTTACTGGGTTTTCAATCCTTAATCTTTTTTGATTTTTAACTGATAAATATTTAGTAGACTTAGATGCATTTCTTTTAATAGTCCTCATATTATATCGAGCTATACTACCTGCTTCAGCTGGTAATGCACCTAAAGTATAAAATGTTAGTAGTAATGTACTGTATTGAGCAGCTTTCTTTTCGTCTTTTGATAGCTTGTGTGTTTTGCTTCCGCCAAAAGCATTTTCTTTTTTATACTCTCCTGAGGCCATTACATTAGCAAAATCATATAATTCATATACCTTATCTGCAGATATACTAATCAATCCTAAATCCTCAATTAGTTTTTTATTACTTTCAAAAAACTGAAATGGATCTTCACCATCGTCTATCATTTTTATAACCCCATTTATCGCCCTGATTACTAAATCATCGGCAGGAGGAGCTGGATTAATTACATCTAAAAGTACATTTTGCATCCTTCCCTTTATTCTGTTATCAAAATCTTTTGCTGCTTGCTCTTCATCATCTTCTCCCATAAGATAGTTTGAAGCCGCAGCCGTAAGTTGAGTAAGTAATAATCCTAAACCATTAAATGCAGCTGTTTCAACCACGAGACCCCCTATTGATCTTAAGGCAGCAGTCTTGTCTTCTTTAGTTGCAGTTTTGCTAACTAAGGTTCTTCCATCAGAATACATTCTTGCTTTTTGATTTAATAAAAAATTAGAAAAGGGCAATAAAACTTGTCTTGTAAGCGTAGCATAAGGATTATTAGAGCTAAATAGTTGTCCTTGTAAATCCCGATCTGATATATTTTGTTGTCTATCAACTTGTTGTTGAGCATAGTCCCCTGCCTTTTTATTTACTTTATGATTTTCCCAATCAAAACCTGGGTCTGTGACATCTATGCCTTGCTTTTTCATTTCCCTTACATAATAAGCCATCCAAGATGCATTAGCTGCTATTTTATCTGGAGCTACTAATAGCTTATCAATCCACCAATTTTGTGTATTTTGGAATAAGCGTCTAATTTTCTCTGGTTTACTATTAGCAGCCTCGTCTACTTTTCTACTTAGACTTTCTAAATTAGCTGACGCTGAGATTCCTCTATTAGCTATATCGTAACCACTGTCTTTAAGCCAATTTATAACTGAAGGCTTCGTAAATAATCTAATTCCTCCTATAGTATTTACACCTCCTGCATTAACCATTGTATTAAACAGAGGGGTGAGCTGTTTTGGAAATTGTCCAATACTTCCTAAAGTTCTAGAAACCCCTAAAGATGTTAGTGTATTTAAATATTTTAAAACTTTTTTTGCTGATTGAGGAGTATAGTCTAAGCCTCTTTTTTTAGCTATATAATCTTTCATTCGATTATAAACTATATCTCTATCAGCTTTTTTGGGTATTAATTTATCAAAATCTCCCGACTCTGTAAAACCTTTCACTTGTTGTATGGCAGCGGCTGTATTAATATCAGTCAAAGCTTTTCTTAAACTACTTATATTTGAAGTATCAAAACTAAGATTGACATATCTTGTGTCGTCCAAAGATTTAGGTCGTTTAGATTTTTTCAACACTCCAGTTTCTTTATTATAGATTCTTCTTCCTGATGTATCAAACATAGGTTCGTCTATTCTTTGTTGAGAAGTATCTGGCTCTAGCAAACTAAAAACATCGGGGGTATAGTTAATGTCTTGGTCTAATTTTTTATTATATATATTTAAATTAGTATCGCTTAAATCTTTGTAATGTTTTTTCCATTCATCGGTCATCCATTCAACCGCTTCAAAATTTGTTTTGGCTACTTTAGATTCTACGTCTGTAATATCATTAGAGTCTTTTAATATTTTATCGAACACTTCTTGGTAAAACTCTGCCTTCTCATTATCTGTCTTATTTTTAGTTGATTTTAATTTCTGTATAGACTCTAAAATAAGACCTTTTTTTCTGTCAAATTCTTGCTGTTGTTCTGCCTCTGTTCCTATTAATGTTCTTCTCATAAAAGCAAACATACCTCGTTCAGTCATGTTTAATGAAGTATTAAAAGCTTCCCCGTTAGGTTTTGAATTTTCAAATTTCTTTACAAAGTTTTCTTCTATCTTATTAGTTTGTGTTTCAGCTTTAGCGCTGCCATTAATAACATCTTGAAAGCCTGATAAAGCTAGAAACTTTGCAGCTCGTGACTGTCCTTTAAAAATCATTTCAAGCATCAAAGGAACTGAAGAAATTTTTTGTGAGAAAAAATTACCTGCATCATATAAAGAAATACCTTTAAGACCATCTTTTATTGCTTTGACTAAATTAGTTTTACCTACGTAAAGGTTTACAACTTTACCCATTCCTCCCGTCGATGAGTTAGTGGCAAAATTGATTAGAGAGTCTAGGGCTTGTAGCGCCTCTTGATCGGTCAGAACATTTAAATCCATGTTCATAAATGCACGCACTAGTTGTTTATCTTTGTCAGAAATTTCAATTTTTTCTCCCGTAAAAGGATCTTTTTGATTTTTTAATTGTGAGTCAACAACAGCAGTGTAAATACTAAACGCATTTTTAAGTGCATCAAATATTACTTTACTTTTCTTCTCAGAAGGAGCTGCCTCCTTTTTTTTATTTTCATCCTTGGTATCTAAAGCCTCTATAATTTCACGAACCTCGCTCAATGATAAATCCCCTGGAGGAACACCTGTTAAAGATTCAAACGCATCTGCTTGTATTTGAGCTTCTCGTTTCTCTTGAGCCACATTCTCTTTTACTGAATACTCTTCGGTAGATTTAATGTCCACAGCTGGCGCTACATTTATTCCCGTTTTAGTTCTCCTTGTAGGATTTAGACCTTTTAATAATTTAGTTGCCTCTTGCTGGTACTTAGCTAAATCATCTACCATTAATGGATCTATTTTTAAGAATTCTTTAGCCGCTGCTGATACATTAGGATCTAATTTATCGACACCAGCTGCCCTTGTAATCTTAGATTTAGTCTCGTTAGCCACTTCTAATTCTTTTGTTTTGTTAGCTTTATCAAAAGTCTTAGTAATTTTCTGAATAGCACGCTCAACAGTTACAGGGTTATTAAAATTAAGATTTTCTATTTCTTTCATTAAAGCCTTAGCCGTACGAGTAGCAACCTTCCCTTTAGTTTTGATATTGCTAATTATATTTAGAAAAGCTTTTCTTCTTTTTTGTTTTGGTGTTTTTGGATCTCTAACAGAAACAAACATTTGTTTGTTTTCATTAACCGTAAGAGGCTTTCCTTCCTCTATAATAACTTCTGTACTCTCTGAAACTTCAAGATCATCTTGTTGATCTAATTCATTAGAAACTTCTTCCTCTTTTTTAACAAGATTAGTTTTTTTATCTTCTGTTTCTTCTATTGTTTCACTTTCAACAACCTTATTTTTTCCATTTATTATTAAATTAGATTCTTCAGTAATTTGTTCTGAGGTTGGATTATCTACACCTTTTGCAGCTAAAGAATCTTTTACTTCTTTCTCCGTAGGAGACACTTCTTTCTTAGCCTCCTTGTTATCTCTATCTTTTACTGTTCTAATCTGTTCATCAACATCTGCAATCCTTTGATCTTGTTCCTCCTTTAAAGGACCTTCTAGACCATCTCTTTGCTCAACTAATCTTTTCCTTTGATTTATTAAGTCAGACATTTCTAGCATGTTGTCTGAGTCTACGATAGTCCCTTTGGTTCTGTTCTCAGCAACTTGCATCGCATACACTTCATCGTACACAGTTTTCCCTTCAACAGGGGTTAAGTGACTCTGTGCTACTAATATTTTTACTGAGTTATCTAAATCGTTTACATTGCGAGCTACATACCTTAAAGCATCTGATCTTTTATTTCCCGAGAGTAAATTTTTTGAACCCAAAGTGGTTGTTGCACCTAAAGTCATAATAACAGTTTCCATTATTTCACTTACCTTAACCTTACTGCTCCTTACCGATAGTCCTGTAATTTTATTCACTACTTCGTTGATAGCTTTCTCTGAGAACAATACGGGTAACTCTTCAATGGTAAGTTCACTAAAGTTTTCTACAGCTAAGTCTATGGTTTTTGTTTTTAATTTATCAGCAGTAAATTTCTTTCCATCTTTTTTTACTAAATCAATAATAGATTTTTTTATCCCTTGTAAGCTGCTTAATACTTTTGTATTAGAACCAGCCAATCCAGAGAAAAATCCATCTAATGTAGCTATAGTATTACCAGCTATTGCAGCTTTGGTTAAAGCCTCGTCTTCTGTTAGTCCTGCTTTAATTAAATCTGATCTCATATCCTCTACAGACTGTGCAGAGGTACTAGCGTATGATGCTAATCCCATTCCTGTTCCACCTGATACACCTAAAGCTTTTGATAGTCTTTGCCCTCCTTTTATAAGTGCAAAAAGATTTGCCATTGTTTGTATGCCTCCTTGAACTATGCTTCCTCCACTATAATTTGTTTCTGAAAACTTTACATTTTTTGCTCGCTTTTTTATTTCTTCAAACTTATCCTCGGATATAATACCTACCATGCTAACATTAGTAATGGCATCTAACACATCACCTTCATCTGTAACAACATATTCTTTTCCCGAAACAGTAACATTCTTGCCTTCTGTTACGCCTGATCTTTTAACAGGACCTATCTCTATATCTAATGCCTCGCTAGTATCTAATAGGGCTTCAGTAACTCCTGCGAGAACACCTTTTTTGTCTGCTCCTACTCCCGTCAATACTTGATCTACTAAAGAGAATATTGCTGCTCCAGAACCTAAAGCAAAATTAGTTATTGTAGAAGGTATTGTTTTAGCTGTTTCTCCGAGTTCTGTAAATAGCTTGATATTAATTGGAACAGGCACTGTACTTCCTGGCAAATTAAATGTAACATCAGTCTGACCAGCTGCATAAATATTTTTTCTTCTTTGTAAGTCCAAATCATAAGTAAGCTCTTTGTATTTTGGAAACATAGAGCCCATCTTATTTAAAGTATTTGATTCTTCTATAAGCTTTGCTTCTAATTGTTTTTTTACGTTAAGAAGCTGAAGTTGGTCCTTAGGATCTTGAGCTAATTGTAGTCTTGAGTCTATCGTTGCAATGTCTTCTTTTAGACCATTCATTACTTCCATCTTATATGAAAGTATTTTCTCAGTATCTTTTTTTTCTTTATTAAACACCTCGCCCTCATCAGTTGCAAAAGCTTCTTTTATAAATTTAAAAGATGCAGACTCTTCACGTTGAGTATTTTGTTCCCATTTTGAATAATCTTCAACGTCAATTTTTAGTTCGTCAAGTATATTTTTGTTTATTAAAGTAGTCTTAACCTCTTTATCTTCTTCTAGCTCTCTTTCTATAGGCTTTAGTTTAGGAGAGGATAAGTCTGTCTTTATTGTTTTAGATGCATTATTAGTTAAGTAGGTATCGTATTCTAATGCAATGTCCTTGGCTTCAGTTCCTAACGTTTCTTTATTGCCAAATTTTCGTTCTCTAAGTATAGCATCAACGTCAACTCCTTTATCTTCAAGAAATAACCTTTGCGCTGCAGTTTCTTCTGGAGTTACTTCTACTTCCTTCTCTTCAACAACTTCTGGGATTTCATTAACAACATTGATTTGTTGAGGCTCTTCTGATTCAGCAGGAAAAACTAAATCTTTTTGTAATACTTCTAAATTATTTGGGTCACCTTGAGCAACAGTCTCTTCAACTTGTACTTGCTCCGAAGAACCATCTTCCGATATGGAATCCATATCGCTTTTTTTTTTAAATATACCATCGGCTAAAAGTTTGTCGAATCTCTCACCGTATTTTTCTCTTAAAATAATTTCAGAAAATTCGCCTCCATTAGGTGTGATGTATATTATTTCTTCCATTACTTAGTCTTTTTAGAATACTTAGATTTGTCAAATTTTTGTCCATTTACAATAGAATTAAATAATGCCTTTATAGCGTTAGAATAGTTATTTTTACTGAGACTTCCTTTTACACTCGAAATCAATAGATCACCCTCAAATACACTAGGAGCAGTAATGGTTAATCCATTCTTACCAGCTTCAGTATTTAAGATTAAATTAGGATTATTATTTTGTAATAAACTAAATACTTTATCAGCACCATCCAACATTTTTTTTGCTCTTTTTAAATCACCCTCCCTTGAAAAAACAAAATCCATATCTACATTTTCTATAACTTCTTTTGGCGTTATTGTTTCGTCTTCATTTTCTCCTAATATAGTATCTGTATTATAATTCAGATTAATCTTAGTTTCTGATTTTGTTTTACCAGAAGCAGAATCACCTTGATATTTGGGGTTTGGGATTGTTTTATTTTCATCTCCAACAGGCACACCATTCTCATCTTCCTCATAATTAGGATTAACTATAGTTTGAGAAGTAAAACCTCCTTCTCTATTAAAGTTATTTAGTAACTCTTCATAAGAGCCTTTTACATTTGGAAAGAACAGTTCAACCATTACCTCTCCTGCTTTATTCGGATCAGAAATATCATAAGGAACAGACTCCTCATTACCGCTATTACTTACTCTAGTTACTGTTAAGGTTTTTCCGTCTTCTGATCTTTGAGCATCTTTTATATTTGGAATACCTGGTGATTTTCCATATATAACATTTGCTCCTTGTATCATTGCATCAATAGAAGCTTGAGCTGTAGTAGTATCTCCAGAAATAACATTATCAATACTTCTTAAATATCCTACTTCTTTTTCAAGTCCTTCCTTTCCCTTTTTCTGTTTTTCAGCAAGATTAGCTCTTTGAATTCGTATTCGTTCCGCTTGATCTTCAGTCTGTACTCTACTGTCAACAGTTATTTTTCTTGTATTGTCTAGTTTGTTTTTAATAAGACCTCTCATGCCCTCCAAAACTAAACCTTCTTGTTCAGTTGTAAGTTCGGGAACCATAACTCCTTGACTGTTTGGAACCATTAAAATATTAGGTCCTCCTTTATCTTTTTCATCATATACTAAAGTATAAGCTTTACCTCCGTCTGTCTTTAAGGTGTCTATAAGAAAACTCATTTTACCGTTAGGGTCTCCAGCAAAAGATGCATTAATCGAATCGTCTAACGCTTTACTTCCCCCATCTTTTTTTAAGGCTTCATAGGCATCTTGTTCTGTAATAAAATATCCTCTTTCAGCTTCTTCGCCAATAAGAGTTTGAATTCTTTTACCTAAACCATCAGCAATACCAGTGGTATTAGCGTCTGAATCGTATTTATTTATTGTTTGATATATAATATTTTTAGCAGTGTTTAGTCCAACTAAATCAAAACTGCTATCACCTATTCTTACTTGTTTTCCTTTACCACTGCTAGTTAAAGCTAAACTAACTTCTCCAGTCAAAGGATTTACATAATACTTAGAGTCTTTAGGATTTCCAAATTGCTCCATCTTAGCTAATAACTGAGCTTGTGCTGCACTAGCTTTACCCGATCTTATGTCGTCCATATGCTTGCCGTACTGTTCTTGATACTGACCTGACAAATTAAATGCCATATCCGTTCCAGTTCGCAAATTGTTGGTTCTAAAGTTATAGTCTTGTTCTGTAATGGCTCCCGACTTTAGTAATCTTAAGCTAGCAAGTTGCGCCTTCTGAGCTTGCTCAGAGTAATCAGCAATACGTCTACTCTCATTAACATACTCGCTCTGAGGCTTGTCCATTAATTTTATTAGGTCATCATTAGATGCTTTATCTATAACAGCTTTACGCTTAACCCTAGAGTCAGCTTCTGCTGTAAGAGAATCCGTTATACCTTTTGATATAGATCCCCAGTTAACTTCATTCTCAACTTTCTTTTCTGCGTACTTATAATATGATGCCATAGTTTTTTATTTAAGCAACTCCTGTTTCTGTATAATCACCACCACCTACACTAAAAGCAGATATATCATTTGTTCCAAAAATATCAATTGCAGGTTTTATCTGATTTAATACTGCCTCTTCGCTTAAACTATTAGGGTTACCAGTAATGGGATCATCTTTACCCTTACCATAAAGCTCACTGCTTTTATAAAGACCCATGCCCGCTTGACCTAACTGTGTAACTCCTTGAGTAATAGCTGCATTCTTTGCCGCCGCCGCATCACGAGCCGCTAACTGAGCGCCTTGAGCTTCTGCCAGATCAAAATTTACTCTTGCTTTTTGAAGTCTTGATTCTTCGTCTGCAACTATTTTCTCAATATTTTCCATACTTGAAATCTGCCTGTCGGTAATATTTTGTTCGGCTCTCTGAACTCCTTGTAGAACTTTACCTGCCATAACACCTGCGCCTCTTTCTCCTTCTTGCCCAGCTGTAATTAAGTTTGAAGCAACTCCAGCTAAAGAATCTCTTTCTCTCTGAAAAGCTTTAATATTAAGATCTAGACCTTCGTAAACATTTTTTTCTAATTTTTTACTTGCCGCTGCAGCTGATTTTTCTGCCGCTGCATTTGCTTCGTCTATTGCTGTTTGCTGTTTAGATGCATCTTTAAAAGACTTAAGAGCTCCTCCCACTGCTAATCCTGTTGATATAATTGTTGATGTTGCTAATGCCATATTATAATTTTTTTATCATTTCTTGTGAGTAATTATCTGCTGCCGTATACCCAAGATCCTCATATGTTTTAATTAGACTTTTGCTTTTTAGCAGTGCATAACAATATTTGTTGCCTGTATCCTTACAGATATTAGTTAATGTTTTAATGAGCAAACTTAAAGCTTGTTGACGCTGTGGTTTCTTACTATAATCTCTACTAGAAATAATCCAATCCACCCAGGCAACTTTTGAATTTGTCATATATACAAAACCTGCACATACAGGTATATCATTATCTAAAACCATTATACCTCCCTTACCATTATCAGGTAGGAAGTCTTGCAGAGGTGGAGTCCATTTCCAGTCCTTCCACCAGCCCACGAGTATTGCGTCGTAGTCTGTTTCTACTAATGGTCTTATGTTAAAACTCATTTCTAAACAAAGATACTAATTTTTAAGGATTGCTTTTTATAACTTGAGACTCTACAGCAAACAGCTCAGTTGCTATCGTTGCATTATTTTGAAGAATAAACCTCAAGTAGTGTCCTAAGAGTCCATGTGACTCAGCCTCTTGATTTTTAATATATAAAATAAAAGAGTCTTGAAGTGTGGGTGCTGCACCACCAGCCACTGTTGCATCTACCGTAATCCTGTTTATATTATTAACTAGGTCAGCCTCTATATCCGTTACCGTTCCCACTAAGGTAGGACCCGTGTAAGGAGGGTTAACAGAATACAGGCTATCTCCTATACTTATTATATTCCCTATATTTATAGTAGTAGCAAAATTTATAATTGGAGTATTAGCAGTTCCTGTTACAGACAAACTCTGTGCTATACCATTCATTGATCGTAAGGCGTACTCTGTAAGCGCTGCTGGATCACCCCCAACACTTCTTATGTAGGCAAACCAGTCGCCTTCTTTTTGAACAAACCATTCTAAACCAATTAAACCTGTGTTAGGTAAGTCTGTCTCTAGTGCAGATGCCCATGCGGCGTTTGATTCTAAATTTATTGTTTTAAATATCTTGTTTACTAAAGGATCTTCGTTAAAAACACTGGTTATTTCAGAATAACTCTGCACACCATAATAATTATTCCTTACAGCATTAGTGTTATGCTGATAAATATTTCCTCCAGAAAAAGAATATAAATAATTATTCATACCGCTCATCATCTCAGGTTCAAATGAATAAAATGAAGGCCAGCCTTTAGATGTCTCGCTATATGTAAGTGTATAATTAGGCATAGTATATATTTTAGTTATACAAATTTACTAAAAATAACTGATGAGTTTATCACCCCATCCATGGTCTTCACTATAACCCCACACAAAATACCTTAAAGGTTTTTTTGCGGTACTTATACTATTAAAATTAATAAATGCATTAGAGCTCTCCTGAAGAGCTTTAATAGTGTCTATACCTATTGTTTCATTGTGAACAACAGCGCCTTTGATATCTTCTAATACTAATATAGCAAAAGCATAATCGTTGTATGGGAAATCATTTTTATTTAACTTTACAGCATGTGTTTTTTTTTCTGTATATATTAAATCGTCCTTGTGCCCCGGAGGAAAATGATTCTGTTTACAATTAACAGTAACGCTCTGATTTCTAAAATTTATACCAGCGTAAAGCTCGTAGTCTTCTAAAGTTCTTTCTTTTCCTAAACCATAAAGTTTAAATGTGTTTTCGTTACATGGCGAACACACTTCACCATCAACACCTAATAGTTGTCTAACTCTAGATTTAGATATTTTATTTTTATTATCCCAGTTTTGGTGATCATCCCAATGTCTTTTTCTTCCCGTTGCTCTATACTCATGCCAAATTAATTGAATGTTAGGAATAAACATATCATACCCGTGAGTATAAGCTCTTACAGATATTGAAATTTCTTCTCCATGAAAATACATTAAAGGATCGTGAGGAACTTCTTTACAAAACTTTCCTAATGTAAATGAAAAGTGTCCTGAATAAAATCTAGAAGGCATTGGCTTTGTAAGATCTATAAGATTATTAGGATGAAACATTGGAACACCATCTATCCATTCATGAATACGCATACCATAAGTGTTTACGTCCATATAATCCGGATATGTATTTGAATTATAAGAAGGAGAGTAAGTAGTAAGCATAGGCTTCTCTATCCCGCTTTTTATCAATTCACTAAGCATATTAATACATTTTTCATCCCAGTCCTTAATAAACCTATGATGAGAATCTAAATGTAAAGTATAATCTTCTCCGTTATAATGTTGTTGTATTTGATTACGAGCCCAACAAACTCCTCCAGATTGATCATGAGGTATTTGTATAACAATAAATCTTGAGTCATCTGCATACTTATCAAGCCTATCCCACTCATCATCTTCTGAGTACTGATGAGCAATACAAATTTTTAAACGTTCTGGATTTTTTGCTTTCTGTAGTAAATTATCAATTGTTGGAATAAGTTCTGAATCACGATAACTCGCAATTTGCACAAAAATAGATTTCATTTAATTTGATTTTATATACAAATATAATAATTTTATTATTGAAAACATTCAGAACTTTGACAACCAGAAGAAGGTAATCCTATAAATAAAGTTTCAGGTCCGTAAGCAGAACCTAGTGTTATTACTGTCCCACATAAGATTATATTACTTGCCATTCCATATTGCGCGATCACCCTGGCAGTAAAAATAATAACAGTACCTACCACTACATTAAATTCATCTTTATCTAGCTGATCTATAGCAACTGTATGCATTTTTAGAGTATCACATTCTTGTACATATAATGTTGGTTGGTTTATTCGAGTAACAAAAAAACTAACTTTCCATGCAACATTACAGTTAGAATAACAATTATTGGGAACATATTCATTATTTTGTTGCCCTATACCTTGCCATCCTTGATTAAATCTAAGCCTTGTGAGTCCTTTTCCTTGCTCTCGCCCTGGAGAAGGCAATGCATTGAAAAAAGAAGATGGACCTCCGGGGGGGTTACCTGGAGATTCAGTTATTGAATCTCCTATTACAGTAAACTCTGGATCAACATAAAAAGCCGCCCCTGGTTCATCTTTTTCTCCTACAGATCCGCCAACCACATCTGAAAAATCATAGCTTGTTAAAGTAATTGTAATATCAGGTTCTGGAGCAACTCCTCCTTCCGAAAAGCATCTTTTTGTTGGATTACTACTTCTAAAAGCGCCGTTGTATAGTCTGGATATTAAAACTTGTCCGGCAGATGGCGGAGCTAGACCAGAACCATCCACTGTTGCAGTATATGTTCCAGAAGGAGCTAAAGATTTATTTGCACAATCTTCTGGGTTTAAATAAATTTCAGTAGCAAGAGCAAAATTAGCATTGTTTGAATACCAAGTATTTCCAGTTGTTGGCGGTAGGCAATCCAAAAATTGATTAGAATAAATTCCGGTTATTTCAAAACAATTTGATGGTGTAGGTTTACACTCTGAACAACCATTATTAAAAATTGATGTTACGGTATTAGTTTCAGTCTGTTGATTTGATCGACCTATAATTTCATAACATGTACTTCCGTTATTAAATTTAATCGCAGCTTTACCTGTTGAGGTCATGGTTTGATCAAGAAGACAATCATAAGATCTAACAATTATTATAGTATAATCATACGGAGGTCCGCAAGCTATAGCTTCATAATGACAATACGATTGCTGAGGTTCAGAGTTTACAACGCATTGTTCTAGTGTTGTAAAAGTACTACCGGCTCCAGATCCTGTTGCACTGTCAGTTTTAAAACATTGTACTAATGTTTGATCAACTAATGAGGTAAAACTAGCATTATTTCCATTTGAACATAATTTACCCGATATTGTTGCTGTACTTCCAGAGCCTGGAACTAGTGAATATAAAGTACATTCAGGAGGTATAGGACAATTATCAGTTATTGTATTTGATGTGCTTCCAGTGGTAATTGTTCCTAAAGTCCAACACTCTGAATCTATGCTAGTTATAACTTTATCTCCAGGAGATCTAGGATTACTAGTGCTCTGTTGAACAAAATTATCAGCTACCCCAGGTCTACTGACAGGAAAAGTGTTTTTTACTACAAGAGGTGGTACACAAGGAGTTGCGCCTTCAGTACATCCCGTATATTCACCAGATGTACTATCATATGATTTTTCATAAGTTATAGAACTTCCTTGTCTTTGGTTTTGCAGACTATAACAAATATCCGAGCCTATAGTTTTTACCGAAACTGACCCTAGATTTGCAAAATTTTGTGTGGCACTAGCTCTCATTATAAAAGAGCTCAAAGGATTGTCGCATTCAGATATTGTCCAATATGTATATACAATTTCTGGAGTGGGACAACCAGTTTCAGTTCCTATTCTTTGTAAATTATTATTTACCTCATTTTGAGGAGGATTAAAAACAGAACTCTCTCCAGTGTAAACATAATAAATATTTGTGTTCGTATCAAAATATTGAGAATCAGAAGAAGGATCAATATAAGTATATGCTCTAGATCTATTTGTTCCGTCAGGACATGAGTATACCGCATAGTAAGAAGTGGCTTGCGGCGAAGGAATAATACATGTTGTGACAATATTATTAGTAGTTGTAACTGTGCTTGGTGATATTATATTCCAACAATTATTATTTATACTTGTTGTTACTAATGTGTTTTCAACATAACGATTATCAAAAATAACCCTATCATTAACTTGAGTTATGGTATCCACCACGTTATAAGAAATAATAGGCAAAGGTTTATCGCTTGGAGTAGGAGGTGTACATGAGTCGCAAGCCTGAGCATCTAAAAGTCTTCCGCCAACACCATTAACACAATCAACTTGCTTTCTTGAATTTACACCACCCATTTGATAAAACCCATTATCAGCGCACGTAGTAAGTGCTTCATCAGTATAAACTGCTGTTGCAGTTGAAAAATCTAAAGTGTCAATATAATACTCATTAGCTGTAGCCATAATGTAAAGTTACTTATATTTTAAAAATTTTGATATGCCAATACTCTTCCATTGTTATCTATCTGAATCCATCCTTGCGGAAAACCTTGTTCTGCAAACGGCGGTGCAGGAGCAGGAGGGGGTTGTCGAAAAGCGAAAAACTTATTATTTCCATTAAAAGGCGTATTTAATGCCCTATTAACATAAAATAAAGTATTAACATCAAATAAATCAGCTATTATTCTTATGCTAGTAAACACTGGAATGACACAACGTGCACTGTTAGGAGTAGGAGCTGTAGATGATCCTTGATTTTCATTTAAATCAAACATCCAAACCGGAGTATTGTCTAAAAGAGATGGACAGTAAGTTGTGTCTTGACATCCTATAGATATTCCTAATATTTCTCCATTGGCTCCATTTCCAATATTTCTTTCTGTTATTGTTGCGCATTTTCTTGTACTAATATTAGAACCGCTTAAATTTATTTCATCATAATAAACCACGTTTCCTATATTATAAAGTCCTAAGATTTTATTTGCAGACAAAAATACTGTAGCTATATCTGATGATTCATTACAATTATTTGCTTTATAGTAATATTCTGAGCATACCGCTCCTCCAACTATTGTTCCGCTAGTTCCTAATGTTCTTATAGGTATACTTTGACTGCAAACTACACTATTTTTTCCTGCTTGAACTGTTTCGGTATTTTCAGTTACACCATCGCAAGACAACCAATTAAAAGTATTAGAAGAACCTCCGCATGCTGCTCCTGCTTGAGGAGTTCCGTTTCCATTATCAAAAACTGGAACTGTAGAGGAACATACTTCAGGCTCTTGTGACGGGAGTAAATCTGGAAATAAATTTCTTACAACTCCAGGTGTTCCTTGAATACATTTAGTATAGTCTACATTAGTACTCGCACCTCCACTATCGTCATTTCTTAAAGAATAAGTAATACACTCTGAAGGCGAAGTCAATGTGTGTGTTTTACATAATATCTTACCAGGTATAACAGTGGTCGTGTCAGGGTTTATATCAACATTACAGCCAACACAACACGCGTTATTTGCGCTTACATTAGAAAAACACAATTGTATCCGAGTAGAATTTCTATAATCCCATATTAAATAAAGATAATCATTAGCGCCTCCTGTTGGCATTACGAAATCTGCCGAATATATTGCAGGAGCTTGAGTTATACTCATTGGTCTAGCTATAGTAGAAGCGGCTAGGAGAGCATTAAGTTCCGTTGTTGATTTTCCATAAAAAGTAGATGTTCTTAAATATCTAAAATTATTTGTATTAGGCTGAAAATCGTAATTATCTTCTCCAGGAATTTTATGACTAATAATAGAAACTGTTGATCCATTCCCAGGAATGAGGTTTGCTCCTTGTGGAGCTTCTAATTCAATAAATTGAGATTGTAATGGATTTTGAAGTCCTGACTTAAACCTAACTTGATTACCTTGAGGTGCAGATCTAAAAGGTAAATCGTCCCATCTATATTGATTATGAATTAATTTATCTCTATCAGAGTTACTTGTAATGGTAACATTAAATATAGTTATATTATCTGCTACTGGACACCCTACTGTGATTTCTAAAGTGTCTGACGTAATACTATTTGAAGAAACAATTACAGTTAAATTATCTGCATATACAGAATTTTTATCTACTATTAAAATTCCATTTACATTTGTTGTTACTGTAGTTTTAATTCCATTATAAAACGCAGAAATAGTATATGTGTTATTATTAGTAGAATCTTCAATAACAATGTCATTTCCTAATGGATCATTTGATCCAGTTTCTGTGATCATCTTGACTAGACCTCCACCCACATTAGGAGTGTTGTCTTGAGTTATAATATTGTCGTTTCCTCCAGAAGGAATAACATACTCTATTTCTACAGTTCCCACTTCTTGAGTAACATCTACACAATAAGAAAATACTTTTCCTTGTTCTATACTTACGTTTCTTGTACTTCCGCAAACATCACAATTCCCAGCAAATGGAAGTTTAATGCTATTAGCAGATAAAACATATTCATTCATGTAAGGATCAAAACCGCCTAATTTTTGTGAATCAAAATTATCATGGAACAAATCTCTAAACCATCCGCGCATTCCTGTTTCAGATATAACAGCAAGAGATTCATTGTTGTAAGCACCACCCTTTAATTGAATAACAACTCCTCGCTGCTCATCTGTAAAAAATTTATCTGCTCCAAAAACTGCAAAGCTTTCAGGGTTTCTGCTTATACCAAACTCTTCTAGTCTAGCTATTTGCTGACCCAGTACAGTAGGCACAGATGTTAATGCTCCTGTTCCTCCTGCATCTGATAGTAAATCTTTTCCCGCTAGTACATAAGAAATCTTATCTTCTTGAAGCGTGAGTATGTCTGTTTGTCTAGCGTATAACTTTTGTATTGATCCAAAAGAATCTTCAAGTGGTTTAAAGTTTAAAAGTCCTAAGTTAAACTCATTCAATCTATTTACATTAGATTCATCATTAAATATGCCACTGTAAGTAAGGTCTGCAAATCTATGTGATTCTTTATATTCTTGCTCTGAAGTTGTTGTTACTCTATTACCTAAAGCAAATGCTTCCCCTTTTATTGAATCTCTTATAGTATAGCTTTCTACTCCATTTGAAAAAGAAAAGCAATCAAAAAAACTTGTTTTAACTATCGCCGAAGTGTTGGTACTAATATTTTGCCATCCTAATGAACCCTCATGCTCCCCAATGTCATTAACTTCAAATGACTCTTCATTTTCATACCAAACATCAGACAAAGCATCTGATGGAATAGTTTCAAAAACCACTAAACCACCTTCATTAGCTCTTTGAACAGTAATATTAATAGACACTACAGAGCTGCTGCTTGTAAAAGCGTTTTGACTTTGAAAACCTGTTGCTAAAAACCACAAAGAATTATCTCCATTATTTGCGGGATCACTTCTGTAAAATTGATAAGTAAGTACCTTATCAGAAAGAGGAATTATAGAATTACTAGCATTACCTTTTGTGATTCTAGACAAAGGAACTACTCCACTAGTACCACCAACAAGTAATTCAGTTGAAAGATATGTATTAGTAGGTGCTGAACCTGTTTGATCAGACGTACTGTCTCGTGTGATTAATTCACCAATGTTATCACCATCAAACCAAGATTTAAAATTAGAGTAATTTGTCGATGCAATTAACGGTGGAGACTCATACAAATTGTTTCTTTCCTGTGAGGAAATAAGGCCTTTAGCCCCCAGCATAGTTTGATTTATGGATATGGTTATAACGCTTCCTTGAGGAATAGAGTAGTCTAAATATGCTGCATTAGCAGCGGCAGTTGTGTCAGGGTTTTCAATATTAACTCTAAATTGACCTATAGCAAAACCTTCGGGATGTTTATTGCCCGGATAAGAAATTGTATTTGATGGATAGGATATTGAATCTCCTCCTAATCCATCGTTCTTATTAATGTTAATTCCGTTAGGTATTATTTCCATATAAGGTCCAGCTGGCACATTAATATAATATCCTACGGGTATTGGATTTGACAAAGGTGGACCAAGAGGATTTATTATTTCTAAAAAATCTTTAGTTTGAACTTTTTTATCAATAACAACTACTTCAACACATTGAGTAAGTGGACCAGATGTGTCTCTTTTAACGATAAGCCTTTGACCAGATTCAATTTTTGCTGCATTTTCTCCTTCTAATAAAAAGAAATAACTATTAGATCTTGGATCTTTAAAATATTGTTCTGAATATATAGTTTCATAAGTTGACTTAGTTGGTTTTATAACAAACTTATAACGATTAGCCCAGTAAGGAGCTCTTTGAACAGCGGGTATAGTAACCTCTATTTTATTTTGATTAACAGAAGCAGAACATGGAATTTGAATTGTGTTTGTAGGACTAACTAAAGCAGTGGATGATCTTAAAAATTCATCCATATAAACTATTCCTATTTCATAGCCCCTGTTACTGTGCAAGCTTGATGGATTGCCATTGCTAGTATACACTGATTCTACTGATATTACTTTATAATACTCATAATATCCAGAAACAGGTGCGGTAGGATCAGCAACAAACCTCATTGCGGGCATTTGAAGCTTTAATTTATTTACTCCTGGATCATTATCAATAATTTTTATGGGCTGATTAGCAGCTGTTATTCCGCTTTGAAACTTTGTTACCGTGCCCGTTGATGGTAAATCAAGAGTTGTTGAAATTAAACAATTTATATTATCAGTTAAAGTAAATCCATCACAGGATGTTTCTCCAGAAGCAGCGTAAACAGGTTTTATATTTGCTACTGTTCCTATTGCTTGTTTAAAATCATTAGAAAAAACCATGTCATAAACAGAATTGTAATTTCCTGGTAAATCAAAAACAAAATTAATATTTATGTTATTTGTAATAGTAGTAGGTTCTCCTGCAGTTGGATCAAAACTATAATGCTCAAATGTAAAATTAATATTTATAGAAGATCCTGCTATTAATTCTGTAAGGGGATCTATTAAGCTAAAATCAATAACTGCTACTGAGTTAGGAATTGTTTGAGTACTTCCAAAAGTATAATTTCCAGATTCAGTTGTAGAAGTTAAAGCGGTTTGTTTTATTTCCCCTTGAATTAACCCTGTAACATAATTAAGTTGAATAGGCACGTTAAAAACATCTTTTAAATCATAACCCTCAATATAGTTACCATAAACCAACCTATTGCTCATAACTGTTTGAGCTTGAGCAAGTAATGGAACATTATCGTAAAGCCTTAATAGTTCTGTAGGTGGAAGAATTGTAAATATTTTACTGCTATTAAAAGAAAAAGAATATTTAGTGTTATCTGCATATCCTTGAATAGACTTATTAAAAGTATCTATTATTTTTATAGTACTATCAGTACTTTCTTTATAAAGAAGTTGTATGCCAGTTACTAAGGAACTTCCGGAATCAAACTGAATACCTATCGAAGTAATCGTGTTTAGCATTCCTTGATTTAAATTATCAGTAAAATTATAATTAAAAAACCCTGGGGCAAAAGCAGGACGACTCCATTGAGATGTTGCTGAAAACTCACCATCAGAATATCTATATCTATAAGCAAAACAAATAAATCTTGTTTCTAAAAAATCATCTTGTAAAGAATTAGATTGAGACAATAAATTAAGTACAGGAGATTCTACAGGTGGTTTTTTTATTACCATCAATTGCTCTGCTGTAATAACATCATTATTAAAAACAGGATTTGAATAATTTGTTGTAACGTTTATAACTCTAGGTGGATTTACATTATCTGTAAAAAACAATAAATTATCCACTAGGTCAATCCCATTTATTAAAAATTTAGGATTAAAATTTAAAGTTGTATTAGAAGAAAATCCATCATTAATACTTACAACGTGATAAATTAAATTTTGTGTAGTTGGATTAAAAGAAACAATAAGATCTATTTTACCAGTAGGTCCTACAGTAAACTCTGGATCATGAACAAACCAATAAATACGATTATTTTTACCATCTTCAAACGAACCAATGCATCTTGCTTGAGCACTTAATAAAGTAGATCCCTCAGTAGATCCTGTTTCTTCATATTGAAGAGAAGTAAGTTTTGTATTACCTTTTGAGTTTTCTACAGAACCAATTTCAGACCCTTCAGTTGATCCTAGCCTTACATTTAATGCATCCTCATATTCACCATTCGGTATAAGCCTTTCGTCAAGAGACTTATTCATTCTCCCTGCGATAAAATTTCTTTGAATATTTGCCATTCTATTTAAGCCACTTGTTTTGTCCTCTCATGCTCATTAAAAGTCTTCCAGGATGAATATCACTTATTCTAATCTTTGCATTTTTTAATAAAGAACTTTTATCTTTTCTTGCTCTATTTATTATGTACTCTTGTACTCCAAATTTATTGTTTAATATTTCATATTTTACATATGCGTAAAGATATTCTTCAAACATTTTATTTACACTCACCAAAGAATCATTTCCATTTTCCATGCCGTCTGAAATATATTCTAAAACACACTGCTCATTAGCCATTGTAGAATCAAAATTTATTACTCCAGCTTTTTTGTCAATTCTAAAAGTAGGATTAGCATTAGCGGTTTCAGTATTTAAACCAAATCTAGCTCCAATGTTATAATCTCTCCAACCTTCAGGATTATCTGCATTTATAGGCTCACTACTACTAGCGTTATTTTTATTTAAATAAATACTATTTTGAGCTCCAGAAATTCTTTCACTGTCTAAGCTTGATGTAGTAGTAACTAAACTTCCGTTGACATTAAAACTTAAAGATCCTGTGGCGCTTTGTAAATATGAAGTCGCAGAATTAACTTGTATATTTTCAGTAAGAGGTCTTAAATATCCATTTTTATAAAGAGATATTCTAACCCAGTTGACGTAGTCAGAGGGTAAAGTAAAAGTAAGAGTATCAAATACCTTTAACTCTAACGCTTTTATTTCTTTAAAGGCATCATAGTTAAGTTCTTGTATACCTCTTTTAGTATGAAATAAAATCTTATATCTTTCTTCGTTATTTATTAATGCATGATTTCCAGCATACATTAACATAAAGTTATTTACAATATTACTTAAAGATAAATATTGATATGATCCCAAATTTGCATTAGTAGGTAAGATTCCTCCGTTCTCGTAGTATTGATATTCAGATAAGTATGCCATTAGTTTTCTTTTTGTTCTTCCATTTGCTCCTGCTCTGCTCCAAACTGAGCCTCTTGTATGTCTCTAATTGACATGCCAGCGTACTGTAGTATTTTAAATACAAGTGATGTTTCATCATCTGGTGATAATTCAAAATCCTGAAAGTCAGCTTGACTTTGATTAAAAGCAGGGTCTCCATTAGCCACTGCTATATAAGTCCAGTTTGGATCTTTAGGATAGCGTATATATTGAGCCTGTATATCGGTAGATCCATTGAATTGTGTAGGGAAAATTGTTATAAAGTTTCCTTGTAAAGAATAGGCGGGAAATACTAATGTTGGTGAAGTTAGATTCGAACCTCTTAGCATAGTTATTTTACTATTAGTTACTTTTTCAGCTTCACCTTGTAATACACCGTTACTAAAACAAAGAACTTTATTTATTAAATAATAGTCATCAGATGTCGTTGATAGAGATGGTAAGAAATATTCATTTAATAAGTTCTGAGTTAGCGTTTTTGTTTCTGAAAACATATCGATAACCTCTTCGTATCCTTTAGTAATATTGGCATACCCCGTGCCCGAAAGGCGAGCATTTTCTTTATTTATTAATTGATTGTATTGATAGAAAT
>Ga0308011_10000479_pt1 | contig 21296 bp, 15 predicted proteins | sample Neamet177_FD_203144 | JGI IMG/M metagenome (GOLD analysis project Ga0308011, IMG submission 203144) | Marine microbial communities from water near the shore, Antarctic Ocean - #177 | ecosystem: Environmental > Aquatic > Marine > Unclassified | place: Southern Ocean | collected 2014-07-25 | reverse complement strand
AGGCAACCAAAACGTCGATGCCGATACGCCGGCCGCTTGGGCCGTCGTCGTGATCACCGGTGACACTGGACTCGGTCGAGGAACCGGGTCATTGGTCGAAGAGTTCGCTGGCCACGTCATCACTCAAAGCGATCAACCAAACTACATCGGTGCTGAAGTTGGTTCAAACAACACGGCCGAATTAACCGCCATTGGCGAAGCACTTCGATGGCTTCTCACCGAAGGTGGTGGTGATGAAGCAATCATCCGAGCCGATTCTCAATACGCAGGTAACCTTGCCTCAGGAGCATGGAAAGCAAAAGCAAACAGAGCACTGGTCGCCCACGTCCAGGAACTCTGGACCGCTGTGAGTTCCCTTCGTCCGTTGTCTTGGGAGCATGTTCGAGCCCACAGAGGCCATCGCTGGAATGAACGAGCGGACCATTTGGCATTGCGAAAAGCGAACAATGAGAACCCAGCGCCTTTGTCGTTCTGGAAACCTGGCCAGCGTTGATCACTTCGTGAGACGTTCAATCAGCCAAGAGCGGAATTCTGGTTCCATATCACTGCGGCGCAGTGCATGATCGACTTGTGCCTTCAGCCAAGGAAGAGGTTTACCGGAATCATACCATTGGTAACCATCCAATTCAACCCCGTACATGCCACCATTGGCCATCCAATGTTGTTGGAGAGCGATCGATTGTAATTCACCGTGTGTTTCGACATCGTAGAGTTCCAACAAGGCTGAGGTGTCTGCAGTGAACACGTATCGACCGCACAACACGAGGTTTGAAGGCGCTTCGCCAACCTTTGGTTTCTCAACGATTTCCATTATTTTTGAGTCTTCAAGGCGGACGACGCCATAGTTGCACACTTCATCAGCCCCGACTGGCAAAAGAGCAGCGCATGGGCGACCATGGTGTTCGAAGGATGCCACCAACGCAGCGCTGGCTTGAGATGGGACAAAGTCTTCCAGTGTGGAATGCGTATCGATCAGTAAATTATCGCCCAATAAAACGAGGAAGGGGCCGTCGATCGCATGGAGCGCGCTTTGAATGGCATTCCCAAGACCAAGCGGATGTTTCTGCACATGGATATGAACTTCAACATCGGCAAAAGGCGCCAGCAAGGTGGAGTCGAGGTCTGGACGTTTGTCGCTTAGCCACGTATGGTCAGCAAGAAGGTTCGAGAGGTCCTTGCGCGGAGATGTGACAATGTGCAAGCGTTGAACGCCTGCTGCCTTTGCTTCCCGTGCGAGGTGAACCAGAGCTGGAACATCAACAAGTGGCAGGGCTTCTTTCGGCACAGAGGCGCTAGTTGGAAGCATTCGAGTGCCTAGACCACCAGCCACCAAGAGTGCGTCTTGAATTGCCGCCATGGCAACACGGTGGATGGCACAGGCTTTCAAGCGTGGCCCTCCCTCGTCAGGTCATGGAGCGAACTCACCCGTGGCGTTGGCTCGCCGCACTTGGTGTGCTCGGCATCGCTCAGGGCTTTGCCGACATTACCCCGCCTGGCCCGTGGGATTCCTCTTCTTTTTCCCGCGGCGTGTTCGGCTTGTGCGGTTTGGTGTGCTTGTACCTCGCCTGGTTCAGGTACACCTTCGACCTCAACGGTGTTGCACCAACGATGGATCGATGGAAGGACCCTCAACAGAGCTGGATCAATGTCGTGTTGTTCGGACTTGCCTGCCTGTTGGCAGTCAAACTCATCACTTGGCTGGAATACGACGCTCATCTTCCTGAACCAACCGGCTTGCTGGTGACCCTGATTGGATGCCTGGTGGTGTTGAACGGCGTCTATGTCGGACTTGTTGTTCAAGGCCCTTTTCGCATTCACGAAGAAGAATAGGTTCAATCTAAGAAACCGAGTTCCTGATCGACTTGTCCGTTTGCAGCAATGTCGCCGTCAAGAATATTTTCCGCTGGTGGCGGACGTTCTGGGAGCTTGGGTTGCTCGCCTTCGCCTTTGAGGAAAGCCTGCCAAGCCTCACATCGTTCAGGTCGACGAACCGCCAAAGGAGCCCAAAGAGATTCAAGGTCGCAACCTTGGCGTATGAAATCGGTTAAGCGTGCTGCAAAATGATCGGGTGCTACCTCTTCCATTCGCATCAATAATTCACGCATTCTGGAACGAACGACTTCGTCGCCGTCAACCCAAAGCATGGGGAGAATTCCACGTTGATCATCTGAGAATTGCTCGAGGTAATCGCGCAGGAAAGGCACGAGGTTTCGACGAACAACAGGCAGTGGATGCTTGGATAATTCCGCCATCGTATCAGCCCACTTTTCAACATCGAGGAACCGCAAATCGCCCACTGTGGAACTCGCTGCAGCAAGAACGCCTTCGTCTTCATCCTTGAGCATGGCATCCAAAAATGGCACTGCATCCCAAGTGAGTCTTCGGAACAAACGGGTGAGAACATCTGCCATACCTCGGCGAATCAAAATCTCGGTTCTGGTGTGAAGGCGTTGTGCAAGAGCAAGCCCGACATCGCGGTCATACTCGATGGCCTTGGCCAGGCAGAGGCACACTCTGGAAGCAACTTCTGCTTCCGGATCAAGGGCGCGACGCATGAGAATTTGATCGATACCAAGCGGTTCGATGAGGTTCGGACGTTGGAGCAGAAGGCGCGTCCACTCCATGAGCAGAAGGCGGCGTTCAAGCGGACCATTCTCCAATCGAGTGAGCAGCCACACTGCGGCTTCAACACCAACATCATGTGCAACAACTCCACCTTGGCGAGGGAGGAATGCATGGGGATTCCATTCCATTTGATGAGGGCCGGTGTCTGGTTGTGTGTGCCAGGTACCGGGGCGCTCAGCGAGGGCGATTGATTCCACCAAGTGGTAGCCTTGGTGAACTGATTGTCCTCTCGGCACTGTCGAAAGACCGTTGACCAGAGCAACAGCGAGCCACCAGCGATCGACGTTGGGTGCTTGCTGATCGAAGGCTTGAGAAAGCCAATCGGTGGCGATGGCGAACAGAAGGCGTTCTGCAACTTGCGGAACGCGCTTTTTCAACCACCGTTCATGGACTTCGTATGGGTCGTCGCTGAGGTTCATCCGGTGAGGGACAATCAAGTCGACGACCGTGTTGAGGTTGCGTTCAAACATGCCTCGGTCGACCTGAAGCAGTCCTGTGGCCTGATCAATCAATGATTGAGGAGACTTGGGTGGGAGAGGTGGGAAGTCGGGATCGGAAATCGGGGGTGCAGGCAATGGCCATGATTGTGTGCCACGCTCAAGCGCTGCAGTCAGCCCTTGAGCAACCGCTTCAAACGTAACTTCAGACAATTTATTGCGTGGTTTACTCATACCCTACCCTCCAGTTTAGAGCGATGTGCATACTGCTCAAATATCGAGTTCGATGTTCAGGTTCTGAATCAGTTCCTTGTATCGATTTCGGATGGTCACTTCTGTGACACCTGCAACTTCTGCGACTTCTCGTTGAGTGCGGCGCTTGCCACAGAGCACGGAAGCGATGTAGATGATCGAGGCTGCAATTCCTGTTGGTCCACGGCCGCTCGTCAATTCCTTTTCTTGAGCTGCCTTGATCAATTCGTAGGCTTTTGCTTCCACTTCAGCATCCAAGCCTAAGCCTGAACAGAATCGGGAGATGTAGTCTTCAGGCCCTGTTGGCATGATTTTCATCTTGAGTTCTCGGACCATGAAACGGTAGGTACGTCCGATTTCCTTGCGCCCGGTTCTCGAGGCTTGTCCGATTTCATCGAGTGTACGTGGTACACCACATTGGCGGCAAGCTGCGTACAGAGATGCTGCTGCGACACCTTCGATTGAACGACCACGGATCAAACGCTTGTCGACCGCTTTCTTGTAATTCACGGCTGCTGCTTCACGAACAGACTTTGGAAGTTCCAGACGGCTTGCCATTCGATCGAGTTCAGCCAAAGCCATGGCCAAGTTTCGTTCGGTAGCATTGCTGACACGGCTTCGCTTCTGCCATTTCCTCATGCGGTAAAATTGAGATCGGTATCGGGAATTGATGGTCTTTCCAGAGTAGTCCTTGTTCTGCCAGTCGATGTCCGTGGACAATCCTTTGTCGTGGAGCATGACGGTCATTGGAGCACCAGTTCGGGCTCTTTGGTCGCCTTGTTCTGGGGAGAACACACGCCATTCTGCGCCTTGATCGATAACGTTGTCTTCCAGCACCAGGCCGCAGTCTTCACAGACCACTTCACCGCGGGTTTCGTCACGGGTTAAATTACGACTTCCGCAGTCGCCGCACTTCACGATATCTTCTACTTGCTGTTCATCCATCTGTATCCCTCATGCGCCTCCTTGTCGAGCAAAAACTCAACTTGCTAGGAGAACCTTGATATAGTCGCCTTGACTATAGTATTTAAACATTGAGCCAGAACAGACCTCCGTAAAACGGGAGTAAACTGCGGAATCCAGTCATAATCGCGCCACATATACGCGATATGCGTCCCATTCGCCGAACTATCAGGCATGGCAAGCGCCCGAACCGATTATATCCGCTTGGCTTGTGTTTCTAATTGAGGGGGAAAGATGCGAACAAATTGGCCCCCTGAAAAAGTTGCCCTCGGGCCCGGGAAACGGGTTTTATTCCTTACCAAGGACCTCGATTTGATCAGGCGTCAACTCTATGACGGCCTCGATTTGAGAATGGAGGACTTGACCGTTGAGGAATTGTTAGACGATATCAACACCGATGTCATGACGCCCGCTTGGGTTTGTTTCGACCACGACCCGGCTGAGATTGCCAAAAATGCCTATGCAGGACTCATGCACAATGGCCTTCGCGTCTTCAACGAGAACGCTCTCAAAAATGGCAACTTCGAAGTCATTGTATCTGGCCAACGAAAAGGGACTGGTTCCTCTCGGGAAACCGCTGCCCAGTGCGAACGTTGGGCAGGGATCAACATCGTGATTGCAGCGTCTTTTGCCCCAATCCACGAACGCAACAACATCAACCTCGGCCAACTCATGGGCACCCATGCCATGCTCGAGCGTTTGCAAAACGGTGAACACATCGAACTGGAAGCATTCACGTCTCGCTACGATGAAGTCACCCAGATCATCCTCGAGAAGGGTGGTTTGTTTCCCTTTGCAAAGGCGCTCAAGAGCAAGGAGATCGTCCTCCCGCCAATGGACACGCCGCCTCGCCCGATGACCATGGCTGAGAAAATCATCGCCCGGAACCTCGTTGGCCAAGCTGAAGGCCAGTGCGTCAAGCCTGATGACCCAGTCATCGCCCAAGTCCAAGGTGGGTACTCGCATGAGTTCACCACTGCACAGGTTCACACCTTCCTCGGAGAAGAATACGGCGAAGCATACACCTTGCTCAACCCAGCCAAGTTTGCTGTGTTTGAAGACCACTTGCTCTACGCCCACCACAATCCAAAATTCGTACCGTTTATGGACAAGGTTCAGACCTTGCGCGACTTACAAGTGGCCTTCCAGAAGCACACTGGTGTACGAGACTACTCTGCTAAAAATGGTGTTTCACCCGGTATTTGTCACCAAGTGGCCCGTGAAGAATTCATCGAAGTGGGTGATTTCATCCAAGCCACTGATTCGCACACCTGCATGGGTGGGGCTTCCAATGCCCTCACTTGGGGTGTTGGCGCCACTGAGTACGCCAACCTTGTGAGTGCTGGATTCACCTTTGTCAAGGTCCCTGAATCAATTCGGTTTGAACTCGTTGGTCACCTCCGGGATGGCTGCACGGCAAAGGACGTCATCTTGTTTATCTTAGCAGATCACGCTCGAGAGGAATTAACCCTCAACCGAAGCATGGAGTTTGGTGGCTCTGGACTTGCAAGCCTGTCGGTCGACGAGCGAGCCACTCTGTGCAACATGGCCACGGAATGCTCTGGCAGAACTGGTATTTGCGAAGCTGATGATTCGCTGTTCGATTGGATGCTTAAAGCGCAACCTCACCTCGTTCGAGAAGAACAAAAGGCACTCGCTGTCGCACCTGATGAAGGCGCTGAGTACACCGGTGGGGTCCACGTCATCAACCTCGATGAGATCAAACCAATGGTCGCCCACCCAGGCAACCCTGACGAAGGTATTCCAAGCGATCCAACAAATGGAGCGGACATCGCCGATATTGGCCAGGTCGAAATTGACATCGCCTATGGTGGGTCGTGCACTGCTGGAAAAGAAGATGACATTGCCTACTACGCACAAGTCTGTCAAGCTGCGGAAGACGCAGGCTTGGTCGTCAAGGAAGGTGTCGAATTCTTCATTCAATACGGGTCTGGCCCCGTAAAGCAATTGGCCGTCGACAAAGGATGGCACGATTTGTTCGGTCGCGTTGGTGTCAACCTCATCGATCCGGGATGCGGCGCCTGCATTGGTGCGGGCCCTGGCGTCTCCATCACCCCAGAACAAGTCACCGTTTCAGCAATCAACCGAAACTTCCAGGGCCGCTCAGGACCGGGTAAACTGTACCTTGCTAGCCCACTCACTGTGGCTGCTTCTGCGTTCACTGGCGTGATTACCTCGTGGCGCACTGGATTGTTTGCTTGAGCAAACGGGCTTTTGGCGCTGCTCTTACAGACTTGAGCGGCAATCAAGCAACCGTTCGAGTTTTGATTTGACGTATGTCCTCTGGAGTCATAATGCCTGATCCTCTCAAAAGAATGCTTTTGGTGGTGTGATCGACCACGAACCAATACATTGTATCTTCGTTTGGGATGTTGAGGCTGTCCCTGAACGCTTGTTTGTCAAGGTAAACCGTGATGGTGCGTTGACGAACGCCGAAGTCTGAAATTGCTGCCCGCATCAGTCCGTCCAAGCGCATCCTCTGAAGCATTGAGGATTTTTTTATCACGGGCAACTCGATGACCGTGTGGGTGTCGTTCATGTTCATTTTGTCAAGATTTTCCATTGATTCATCGACAAGGTTCTGATGCCAGCGCTGGAAGGCTGCAATCACGATCAGCGGTTGCTCTGAAAAGTCATCGGGGATGGCTGTGACCTGTTTGTTCAAATTTTTTCCAGTGATTGTAGGAAAAATTTCTGCCATGATTTCAGCACACCGCCGTTTCTCTTAACCATTTGTCATGCCCTTTCTTTCTCCACGCCTTGGCCAGCTGCTGGACGACCCGTTCGTGTCAGCGGGAACCCTTTGAGAAAGGGGATTGTTCAACCTCAAGCAATCTTAGGGATTAAGTACCGTCGGAGAACCACTGAGAACATCATTGGCCCTTCGTCATCCGGACGAAGGAGGACCGTGGTGGAGGATTGGCCTCATGACTGGAATCGCAGAGAAACTCGCATCGAATCAAAAGCAAGTTGCAATTTCTGAGTTTTTCGAGAAAAACAAGCACTTTCTTGGATTCGACTCCCTTGCCAGATCCCTCATCACCGCAGTGAAAGAAGCCGTCGATAACGCACTGGATGCCTGTGAAGAAGCGCGTATTCTTCCAACGATCAACGTGGCCATCGAAAAAATGGATGTAAAGAAAGACATCGTCAAACTCATCGTCGAAGACAACGGGCCTGGCATTCCTCAGAAGAGCATCGAGAAGGTGTTTGGACAGTTGCTGTTCGGTTCTCGGTTCCACGCCATTCGACAATCGAGAGGGCAGCAGGGGATTGGAATCACCGGGGTCGTCATGTACTGTCAATTAACAACCGGTCGAACAACGCATGTTCGGTCGAAGATTGCAAGTGAGCCAACAGCCGCTGTCGTTGACATTGGCCTCGACACCCGAAAGAACAAGGCTACGAAAGCAAACCAAGGGCGTGAAATGTGGTACAATGCTGACGGTTCCGCTAAAGAGCACGGCACTGAAGTGACGGCTCAGTTGAAGGCGAAGTATCAGAAAGGACGGCAAAGCGTTTGGCAATACCTTCGAATGACAAGCATCGTCAACCCTCACGCCCAGATCACCTTCACCGACCCTGATGGCGAAGTGCATCATTGGCCTCGCGTGACTGAGCGACTGCCAACCAAGGTTGAAGCCATCAAGCCACATCCTCATGGCATTGAATTGGGGCAACTTCAGCGCATGACTTCTGAATCAACAGATTCCCGTTTGACCGTGTTCTTGCGAATGAACTTCTCAGGCGTTTCTGCCAGAGCCAGCAAGGAACTTTGTGTGGCCGCGGACGTTGATGAAAAGACGAAACCGAAATCGATGAACCCCGATCAAATTCGCGCACTCTTGGAAGCGTTCCAAGGAGAACGTTTGGTCAATGGGAAGCCTGTCAAACTGCTTAATCCGCCTACAAATTGCCTTTCTCCCATCGAAGAACTGCTCATCAAAAAAGGATTGTCGAAAACCATTGACTCTCGGTTCATAGCAACGCTGACACGGGCACCAGAAGTGACCCAAGGGAACCCGTACCAAGTTGAAGTTGGCCTCATTTTCGGTGGCAACATGCCTGCTGACAAACCGGTTGAGATTCTACGGTTTGCAAACCGCGTCCCATTGATGTACCAACAAGGCGGCTGCCTGTTGACAAAGGCGATTGAAAGCGTTGATTGGCGACAATATGGCCTCGACCAACCTGGTGCCAAAGGGGTGCCAAAAGGCCCCGCTGCCATCTTGGTTCACCTTGCAAGCACCAACGTTCAATTCACTTCAGAAGCAAAGGAAGCATTGGCTGACAACGCCGAAGTGATCGAAGAAGCCCGCAAAGCAATGCTCGAGATGGGCAGAGGCTTGCGGAAGCACTTGGAAAGGAAGAAAAAGATGGCAAAAACCAAGGAAAAATTCGAACTCATCAACGACATTCTTCCAGCCATCGCTAAGAAATCTGCCGATATTCTTGGAAAGCCGGTTCCAGATTTGTCTGGCTCCATCACCAAAATCATGTCAGCGGTGATTTCTGAAACGGAAACCGTGTGGAATAAGGAAACAAAACAAACCGATGTTGCGATCACCTTGTTCAATTACACCACCCGGGTCAGGGCTTACACCATTCTTGCAACATGGCCCGAAAAGTCTGGAGGCACCATGATCAACAATGACACCGGTGGGCGAAAGGAAGCAACGGGTGTGTGGGCGTGGAAGCTTGAATCATTGCAGCCAGGTGAGAAAACAGTCATCTCTTACAGCCTTAGCAACCTTGAACGAGGCGATTGGACGGAAACTGACATCTTCTTCCGCGGCTCACAAGATGTGATTGGAGCCAGCAAAATGGATGAAAAGTTCCTCGAAGAAATCAGACGCCTCGAACAGGTGCTCACTCACAATTCATCCGAAGATGAGGATGAAGACGAGGATGAAGATGAAGAGGAGTATGAACCAAATGAACCACTTGGCGAACCCGCAGTGGCCCCTCCGAGTGGCCAAACCACCTTGTTTGGAGGTGAGGCTTGATGACGCGCCGTCACACACCTGAAGAGACCAAAGCAGCCATGCACCTGATCGTCGGAGAGATGTACGATCGAATGGTGAAAGGGGAACCACCGACAATGACGCTGCCCGTACGAACCAAAAACAACATCGCATTTGACAAAAAGTTAGGCGTCTACAAATACGGGAAAAAGCAGTCCATCCGAGATGCGACAAGCCTTGGTTCAGCCAAACAGTTGCTAAGAGCGCTCCACGTCGTTGAATTCATCGAGGAAATGCTCGTCGCTGGTAAATCTTCAACCCTGAGAGAAATGTACTACATTTCAGAGGCATGGGGGCTCGGAAAGTTCGGCAGCCAGAATGACTCCAACAACCTTGCAGAAGATTTGGAAATTGTCACAAAGTGCCTGCGTGAGGATTTCAAGTTGCGTCCTGAAGAAGACGGTGCGCGAATGATTGGGAACCTCACCCTACGTGAGCGAAACAGAAGGGGCGAATGGATGCGCATTAACGCCCGCGACGATGTTGGCGATTCCGGCTACGGCGTGCCTTACAACGTTGAAGCAGAGAAGATCGAATTGCTCGAACACGACATTGATTTCATCATGGCCATCGAGACCGGTGGTATGTTCGACCGGTTGATTGAGAATGGGTTCGATGAACAATACCGCTGTGGTTTGCTTCACCTCAAGGGGCAACCTGCTCGATCAACTCGACGGATCATGAAACGCATGAGCGAAGAATGGGACTTACCTGTCGTCGTCTTCCTCGACGGTGATCCGTGGTCGTTCCGTATCTTCGCCTCCATCGCCTATGGTGCCATCAAGACCGCTCACATTTCTGAGTACCTTGCCACACCGAGTGCAACCTATCTTGGCATCACCGCCGACGACATTGTCGCCTACGATCTGCCAAACGATGACCTGTCGAAGAAGGACATTGAGGCACTGAAGGCTGAACTTACAGATCCAAGATTCGCTGACGGTTGGTGGCAAGAACAAATCAACATGATGTTGGAACTTGGAAAGAAGGCTGAACAACAATCATTGGCGAAGTACGGACTTGATTTCGTCACCGAAACATACCTCCCGGAGAAGCTCTCTGAACTCGGTTTGGCTTGAAGCGAGGATTCATTGGGGAAGAGTGGGAGGTGGCTTCATGGTCGCACCCACCCGCAATCCTTGGCCCGTGCGATTGGCCATTGTTGGTGCACTCCTGCTGGTCTTAGCTGCGTTTTTGCTCAACGCCCAAGGAAACACCATCGATGAAGCCTACGACGCTCGGCAAGTTGCCACGCTCGAAGCCACCGGCCAGGGAAGCGAAGTTGCGTTGCTCGAACCTGGGTGCTACTTTGCCATCACTGAACAAGGTGAGAACCACGTCGACCTCAACCTGACCAAAATCGAAGGCTCCGCTCGAGTCGATGCTGCCCTTGAGAACAAGATTTGCAAATCTGATTGGATTCCAATGGCGACCGACAAAACACAATTCCTCATCACGAGTGGTTGGACCGTCACTGAAGAGGGCGAATATGCCCTGGACAGCACCTGCCAAGATGGCCACGATTGTGCCGATGAAACAGTGTACCTCGTCCACACAGATCGTTACCAATACGCTGCCTTTTCAAACCCCGGGCTCTTGCTCGGATTCGCTTCATGCTGCCTTGGTTTGTTCGTTTTACCTTTGGCCGCAGTGGTCTTGGGACTGACTCGAGCAAGCCGCAAGACGACCTCAGTCGTGATGATGAATCCTGACGGCACCATGACCCAAGCCGCGGAAATCACGCCGGAAATGGTGGCCGCCTTCGCTCGCGGAGAGAACCCACTCCAACCGAAAGTCGACGCACCATTTGCCGATGCTGAACTTTCTGAGACAGAAGAGTTCATCGATGGGAAGGAAAGCGTGATGCGTGGAAACCTGTTGACCACAGAACAGGTCTATGCGTTGATGAGAGGCGATGTCGACCAGGCTTCGAAAGTTGTGAGCGATCCTTTTGCAGACAGCCCGACCAAACCTCAAACCGTTGCACCAATCAAAAATCCAAACACCAAAACCATCGCCTCGTGGGATGAAGGTGCGAGCGAATCATCGACCGCACCCGAAACCACAGAACAGCGACCAAAAATCCAATCATTGAAACGCACCGAGTCAAAAGAACAATCCAACAACGATTGGAAGTCATGGGACGAAGTTTGAGGGTGTGCCATGTGGAACAACGTTGCTCGTTGCATTTGTGCCATCATCGCAGTTGTGCTCCTAATCATCGCCTTTGTCGGCTCTGAAGGACTCTCTGATGACAGCGTGGAGAGCGCCATGCTCCCGCCTTGTACCGTTGAACAAGGCATCCCATTGATCCAAGACGATGAGGTCACGTGCTACTGGGGCATGTCCATGGAAATTGTTAACCTCCCATCAGAAGTCGATTTGGCTGATGTTTCAGTTGAGATTACATGGGTGAAGAGTGGTGTATGGATCGGTGTTGCTGAAGCCTCCGAAGCTGCGAAATGCACCGAAAAAGATGGTTATTATGAATGTGAAAAATCGTCCGTCAACCTCATCGCTGGTGGCGAAGGTGCCGATGGACAGTTCACATGGAAAGCAAACAGCGGTGAATACCGGTTTGTCGCTGGTGGCGAAGATGCTCAAACACTCCAACAATTCGATGTTGAATGGACATATGAGGCTTCACTTCCAAAGACAACTGCATGGCCATTGGTGATCGCTGGGGTCCTGTTTGGTCTTGCAGCGGTTCTTGGTTGGCAACGGGTGTTCGATCGCGTTATCGATTTCTTCTGAAGGGCGAACATCTGTTTTCCTTGGCGTCAATGGGGCCGACGCCTTCAAATGGGGGCTTTGTCTAGTTAACCTCAGGTTGAGCAATATGACCGATGTCGACACCGCCCTTACCCTGCTCCAAAACAAGCTCCGGCGGCAGATCCTCGAACGCCTCGTTCGGGAACCTCACTATCCAATGCAATTGGCTGAAATCTTGGGTGTAAGTCAGCAAGCCATCGTCAAGCATCTGAAGGAATTGGAGCGAGGTGAGTTTGTCATGAAGATGAAAGTACCAAGCGAAAAAGGTGGACCGCCCCGAACGATTTACAGCGTTCAGCAGTCCATGTCGCTGCGAATTGATCTGGGTCCAGACTTGTTTCACTGTGAACAGCGAACGCTGCCTGCTGGTGGCCCTATGCGCCTCTCGAACCGTCTTCCACAAGGCGTGGATGCTGTGGTGAACACAATCAGTGGGCGGAAGAAAATATCTGTTGGTGAAGGCATAGCCCACATTCAACAAATTGGTGAGGTGCTCGAAAACCTCGATCGACAACGCGATGCTTTGATTGCCTTGCATCAGCACATCCGAAACAGAGTTTCGGCTGGCGTCGATTCTGATTTTGAAGATTATGAACAACGCAGCATGGTTCACAACCTCATCGAAGCACCACAAACTCGGATTGACTTGGCTGCCTTAAGCCAGGAGTTCCAACTTGGTAAGACGCAAATGTCGACCTTATTGGAAGAAGTCCAGGTGCGACTCGAACGTCAGTTATCTGAACGAGCAGGGCACATCGTTGCGGCACCTACCAACACCAACCTTCGCTACTGGCTTGGTGCCTTTGGCACCAAATCCAGCAAACGCTGATTGGTTCCTTCGCTTCACAGGTTGTCCTTACCGAGAACGGAAATCAAGGATGATTGTTCAGCCAAGCGCCTGTTGACATCATCTCGACGGCCCTTACCAACCAGGTAAACAACGCCAAGGAGGGCGAATGTAAGCACAATCACTGCAAACGGCAAAGCGGTCTTTCCGATCACTTCACCAGCGACGTCCATGAATGGATTTTCGGATTGCAACGAGGTCGAAACAGCTTGCACGTTATCGCGCTCACTGGTTTCAACGATTTCATTGAGTGGATCAACAACGACATAGATGCCGTGGCTTCCTGCACTCACTGGGTAGAGCAGGTACAATTCAATCGACTTCGATTCTTCAGAAGCATCTGGGGCAAGCAAAGCACCAATCACTTGACGCATCACGATGCGGTCTTCGTCACAGCCGTTCTTCTTGATCTCGGCTTCTGTTTCAGCATCCTGTGCATTAGGGTACTCACATAGGATGATTTCAATGTCCGTTGCATGTGTGTTTCCATTGTTCTCAAGGATGACCTTGATTGGAATGGTTTCTCCAACAGCAGCCTGAGTGATCGAGGCCTTGACTTCGGTGATGTCCAAGTTTGGAGCTCGCAAGCGGAGGGTGAGGATGAACTCGTTTGAATCGAGTGAATCGCCATCCCATGCAGGTGAATCGTCATGGTCCCCGCCGTCGTTCATGTTCCCCATCTTGGATACAACCTTGAGGCCGAGGCTTCGAGTGTCGAGTTTCGCCGATGGTGCAATGGTCACAATGGATACCATCTGATGGGTCGTGTATGGAGCCATCTTTGGCATGTAGTAACTGTCGAGGGAGGTGACGTAGATGCACTGGTCGTCAATGGCATCTGCAAACACAACGTCTGGGTTGAGCATGGCATCTTCGTTGCCAGTTTCAGTCGGAACGGATTCGATGATTTGGCACGACTCTTCGGTTGTGAGGTCGGTACCAAGTTGCTTGACCATGCGCCATTCAACGTTCCAGCCGCTCAATGTACCCATGCCTGGGAGTTCGGACCAAATCAGTGCCTCACCATCGCGTTGCGAGGTGTGGTTATCGAGGCGAGCCCAATCAGGGACGTTTCCGTTGTTGGTGATGTTCACTTCAAAGCGAACAATTCGGCCGGGAGCAGAAGTCTTGACTGCGTTATCCACAGTTTCATCCATGGAGATTTTCATGTCGTAGAACTCTTGCACATAGATTGGGATCTCTTGAGTGTAGCGCAGACGGGTCAAACGACCGCTGGCATCCGGATATGCTTCTTCAGAGAAGGTTTGGAAGACCACGGTGTAAATACCGGCTTCAACCTGATCTGGCACGTTGATTTCGATATCAAACAATTGTTCAGTGTCTCGGGACAACTCTGTCAAACTTTCACGAGGGATTTCAATGTCCCAAATGACGTCAACGCCTGCAGGGTCTGTGACTCGAGCAAGGCGGAAATCATAGCGGTCTGGACCGTTTCCGTAGTTGGTAACGGTGGTCGGAATGAACATTTGTTGGCCAGGGTTGACTGCAACAACATCTTGTCCGCCAATGGTCATCATGTCGTCGTCATCGATGTCAGCATCCGCTACAAGAGAGTACACGTGGTTGACGTTGGTTGAGAGGATCTTTGAGGCAGAGATTCTCGGGTAGCCTTCAAGGTACGCCTTCAACACAACAGCAGGTCCAAGACCGGCTGATGCAAGGGTTGGTGCACACACTTCTACACTAACTTCGTAGGTGACGTAATCGTCACCGTTAGGAATGTTCCAGGCCCGTGGTGCGTCCAGTTCGATGTTGTTGCCGCCTGGAGCGTTCGAGAAGTCAATGTTGACAACCCAGTTGTCCTGACGCCATGCATCAAGAGAAATGGTGTCTGGCTTGATATCTGGTGCACCGGGAGTGGTGAACACAAGATTGCCGGAGTCGAAGTTCTTGGTGACATCAATCGGGTAGCTCACACATTCACCTGGGTCAACGTATTCGCTGGTATCGAAAATTTCCATCACAATGTTCCCTGTGGAACGGATGGATACGAAGATACCCAGTTCAAGGACGTCATACGTCCCTTTTTCAATCGACTTGATCGGTTCGCCTTCCGACCAACCTTTGAGGTAAATCACGAACGCACCCGGATCTTCAGATGTCGGGACGAGAACCTCGAGGTTCTTTGTTACCGACTGACCAGGGTCGAGTTCGACGCTGATTGGGAAGTTTACAGCCCAGTTGAATGGGAGCAACCATTCTTGTTGACCTTCAAGGGTGTAAGGGTCCCAGAAGATGAACCGGTCATACACGTTTCCAGTGTTGGTGATGGTGATCGAGAAGATCGCCGTCTGACCTTGCTCAATGTCGGCCATGCTATGCGACGTATCGAGGTTGATACCGTGGACAACGTCCATCAGGGTACGCGTGGTCAAATCAGACTGAATGGCTGGATCTTTGTAAGACTTAGCGGTCACTCGAATGTCTGCGAGTTGGTCGCCATCTGCCTGATAGACAGATGGGGCTCGAACGCGGATGTAGAAGCGGATGTCTTCTCCACCTTCAAGGAAGATTTGCGTATCTGGCATGATTGAGGTGTGGTTGTCAGCGAAGAACAAGGTGGCTGTCCAGTTCTGAGGTACACCGGAGATGTTGAGGCCAAAGGTGTCTGCTACGAGGTCCTTTGGACCAGGCGTGGAGTTGTTCATCGACATGTTGTAGATGGTTTGTTCACCTGGTTCAATCACGTGGTAGAAGGTTTCACCGTCTTGGAATTCAACGTCGACTTGTCCAGTCAAAACGTGAGAGTAACAGATGGTGAACCGGTTGTTGTTCGCTTCTTGGCTGCACTTGTTGGTGTCAGACCAAGCGACGTGTGCACCGCTACCAAGATCGTTGGCGAAAGCGGGTGGCATACCGATGCTCGGTTGACTGCCTGCATTTGGACCAAGTTTGTTGCTCGCCCACGTCGTGATTGCTGCGATTTCCCACGGATCCAAAGCGACTTCGCCCTCCCCGGTCAAATCGGTTGAATTGAGGCGCGTGTAGAGGACTTCTTCACCCGCTGTTGTGTTTCCAGAGTCAACCCATGCGATGTGCACGTTGTTTTGGTCATCAGTGAGGAGGGCTGGGAACACTGAATTCCCGCCATAGGGGGTGTTTCCAGAGATCCCTGAAGGGCCTTCAACTGTGGAGATTGGCGTGTCTTGAATCTTCTTGATGGCGTAGGTGGACAAACCTTCATCTGCACCGTCCCAAACACCTGCACCTTGCAAGCGCAGCTTGGTGTAGTAGACTTCGTAGTTGACTGCCTTTTCGAAACCGTAATCGCGTCCATCCATCCAGGCGATGTGGGTGTTGCCTTGCATGTCAACACCGATTGCAGGGTGGAAGGAGTATGCGTCATCAATGGTGACACGGGTGTCGTTGACCACGACGAGGTGGCCTTCGGAGCCAAGTCCTGTGTCTTCTGAGTAATCGCCTTGGATGACGGAGTGACCAGTGCCTCCAGGAACCCAGTTCGGATCGTTGTTCATCTTGCCGTATGGGTCCAAGACGGACATGTAGATCTCACGTGAGTTGTTGGTTGAGATGTAAACCATCGCTTCGACCAAGAGAGCCATTGCGTTTGCGCCACCGCTTCCGGATGGGAATTCGTAGGCTTGACCGCCAGCATCGGAAGAGCGGAGGGTGTTGCCTGGGCAGTTGCGAGTTTGAGTTGAAACAACGCCGTTCGGGCATTGAGCGAGATCCATGAAGTGAGATTGGATGTTTCCAGCGCCACCGTAGCCTTGCCCGTACAATCCAACAGGGATGACACCGGCAGTGAGGCAGTTGTCGTGTGCTTCTTCGATTGAAGTCAAGTCATCGGCTTGTTGTGATGGGTCGCCGTCTTTTGGTCCTTCATCGGAAACAGGGATGACGATCTTGGTTGCGTTTGGATTCCACTTGTGATCATCTTGAGTTGGAGGATTTCCAGGGACGTAGCCGGAAGCATCCTTCCATGAAAGGCAAGCCCAGTTCGATCCAGGGCCCCAGTCTTCACCGGAGAATCCAGAGTAACTGTTGCCGTTGTAAACGGTTGCAGGGAGGGTGCGAATACCACCAGAGTTGTCACCATCGAATTGTCCAAGAGCTGTGTTTCGAGGACCGGAGTTTTGGTTGTATCCAGCGCAGTTGCCGGAACTTGCAGCGCCTGGGAGGGATGTACCGAGTCCATAGATGGTCTCAAACACGGTCATGTTTGCTGTTTCGAGCATTGGTTTGATGCCTTGGAAGTAACCGCCAGAAGCAAAGTTTCCGCCGTAAACGACCGTGCAGATGTCGGCCCATTCGGAGTACATCGAACCTGAGGTGTCAACGATGAAAGCAAGTTCGACTTTTCCACCGCGAGTGTCGTCCCACGCAATTTGGACGTAGTCGTTTGCATCGACCACAACATCCGGGTGGCCTTTGTGGCCGATGATTGGGGTCAACAGGGTGTCATCAAACAGAGTCACTACAGATCCTGTCGATGCATCGGGTTGGAGCATGGTGTAGTAGATTTGAGGTTGATTGAAGAAACGGGACAATTCGTCATAGGAGTCTTCCCAAACGATGTGGGCGTTGCCTTGACTGTCGAGGTCAATGGCTGGCCAGTCGCGGTTTTGGGAGCGCATGGAGACGACGTGGTCGTCGATGGCACTGATTGAACCGTCGTCGCTTGCAGAGCCATCCATAGGTGTAGCCCATGGATTGAGCACCGTGTAGACAATCTTGTGCTGGCTGGATTTGTCAGTCCATACAACGTGAAGGCGGTCGAGATCGTCGACAACCATGTCTGGATGCCAAATCTTGTGAAGTCCTGGGTTGGTGATTTGGGTTGTGTCAATGAGTGTTTCACCACGGGGTGAAATCATGGAGTAGTACAGGTGGAGGTTGTTTCGAGTCCAGACCACGTGAACGTTTCCTTCGCTGTCAGAAGAAACAGCTGCTTGTTGATCTGCGGCTGTTCCACCATCGACGACCTGGATGGCATCGGTGATGACGACGGTGTTTGCAGTGACGGTGACGGTTGCCATCAACAAGGTTGACAGAACTGACAGCATCATGATTGATACGAGGCTAATTGACTTTATTTTTTGACCCATGTGTACACATCCAGTGGTAAGACCATCTTTTCCTCACTGTTATGGTACTTAACCGCGCCTGCCCCATGTCATTTTCAGACCTGCGGGGCGGTGGTTGCTAAACGGGGTGTTCAAGCCCATTCTGAAGGGTCGAAACCGGAGCCAAATGTCATCTTTTCATCGAATTCGACTTCGTGTTCTGTGGAGGATTCATTCGCCGCGCTCGAGGGTGCACTTTTACTGGAAGTTGCGCCTTTGGCTTTGGCCCAATCATCGACTGGTCCCGGCGTGCCTACGCCTGGGCCGTATGAATATTTGATTTCGTGGATCACACCGAGTTTTGCCAGCCAAAGGCGTCGCAGTGCATGCATGAATTCGTTCTTGGTAAGGCCGTCAAACCAAATTGGTAGGCTCACGTTAAACGCTTGTAACGGCCCGGATTTCTCTTTGCCATCGTGCCCCATGTGTATGCCCCAGTCGACCGCCGACCGGATGAGTTGCAACCTGCCTTCATGGATCCACTCAAGCCACTCTTCACCGTCTTCGACCATGTGTTTGGCCATCTCTTTTTGTTGGCCTTCATCCACCCGCGTCATGCTTGAGATGGCGACGAGGTCGCGTCCCTTTGGCACGACAACTGCGAACATATGGCCTTGGTTTCCCGAGGGGTATTTGATGAGGAAATGAGCTTCAGCGCGAGGGTCTTGTTGCTCTTTGACCGTAAGACGCTCTTGCTTCATCCAAGATTGAATCTGTTGGACAACAGCACTGGGGTTCATGATTAGCGGAGGAAGTTCTCTCGTTTGAACCGCACCCTTTCTCAAAGACTCATTTTGTTCATTTCAGAGTTCAAGGTAGCGAGGGCTCCTCGGATGTTTTGACGTTGAGCGCCCCGAACTGTCAGCCGGGCAATCACCCTTTTCAAATCAGACCAATCGTCCCAGAATTTGGAGACGACGCGCCCGCTTAACCAAAACACTGGAAGCATAGAAATGCCGAGGGCGGTGGTGGCTAGGGCCTGTGAAAAGGCCCCTGTTCCAAAGGCAACGGTCCAATCGAAACCAATGAGATCGTGGAGGGGTTCGGCGTTGTAGCATGCCAGCCACACCGCAAACGCTGACAAAACGGGCCAGAACATAAGCGAACCAAACATGGCAGCAAGGAAGTGATAGGAGGTGCGAGCATCCTGACCTTCATCGGTCGAATCACCAAGCAAGCGTCCCATGATGATTTGACCACCGAGAGCATACAGGCACATCGGTATCATCAGCAAAGAGAATGGGAGTCGAAGCAGGGGGCTGATTGCCTTCAATGGATTGAAGGAACGGATATCGGTCCCGTTGGCATTCAAATCCCTACCATCAAGACCGCGATCACCAAGCAGGGTCGCAGCGGCTTTGGCTGGCGGGAGAACAGGGTGTTCGATCGCTGGAACTTCGGTGTTCATGTACGAAAGGTCGGAAGGCTGCACAGCGTCGCGAAGCGCTCGTGCAGACAGGACTTCTTCGCGCCATGATCTGAGTGGCTGGCCTAGGCGACGGGCTTCAACATGGCCCATCAAATGCAACGCATCGTATTCAGCCCAATCAGCTGTGTTTGGCGTCAATGGGACGAGTTCGAGCCGAAGTTTGTCGCGGAGTGCTGTGACTTTTTCAGCCGGTGGTTCACTCCACTGGCCGCCCTTCACGGCCTCGACCAGTTCATCTGGAATGTCGTCATCAGTCAACTGCAATGGTGCACCATATTCGACCCACTCATCGGTACGGAACAACGCCCGATCACGGAAATGCAAACCGATTGGTATGACCGCTGGAAGCGGCAAACCTTCCGACTTGGCGATGGCTCCCGCAGCGAGAACGGTTCGCATTGGGCCGGTGCGGAAACGGAGCATGGAGGAGTCGCTGTGGCTCGTTCCTTCAGGGAACAACACGCAGCCAAACCCTTGTGAAATACCCGTGGCGAGCATGAGGAGTGAACGGCCGTTGATTTGGGTTGCTTCTTCTTCAGAACATCCACCGCGTAGCAATTCTGCTTTACGAACAACCGGTTGTACAGCCATTCGACGGGTCCACCAACTGAGCAGTGGGCGGGTAACCAAATCATGCCGGGCGCCGAGCACGAAGAAGCGGGAATGGTTCAGAGCGATGGCCAATGGATCTTGCAAACCGTTGGTGTGCCAAGCACAGCACAGGTTCCCTCGGTCGAGTGGGAGTGTGTTGCGCCCAGACACTTCCCTGGTGCGGAATTGTGCGGCTCGCACTCGCCGTGCAATCCACCATGCTGCATGAGTCCAGAAGAAAGAACCGGGTGTTGAACCGTCGTAATTCGGCAGGGGTGTGGACAATAATTTGCTCATTTTCATCTTGGTTGCCGACTTTGACAACACTGTCAGCGCTTCCCCGTGATGGTCGACTGCTCCGTCCTCTGTGCTTTGTGATGGCATCATTTTACGCACCTCTCAGGGTTGTGGCAAGTTGCCCGAGGGCCACATGGTCTGAGTCGCCCCCCATGGGTGGTGCTCGCGGCCACATGGCTTGCAAAGTTTTTCCACCATCAGAATGGATTCTAGGGAGAACATGGACGTGGACATGTGGCACTTCTTGGCCGGCAAGTGGGCCATCATGAACACAAACGGTGAAGTCATCTGTTTGGAAAAGGGCAGAAAGTCGAAGCTGTACGATGGAAACACCCTCGAACAAAGCATCTCGCTCTTCTTTTGTGAGATCAGAAAGATGTTGTTTGCCGGTCCGAGGGACGACCAGCGTATGGCCTGGGGTTCGAGGGAAAATATCCAAGAAAGCATACCACAATTCGCCTTCAGCAACCTTGTGTGAAGGGGTGTCGCCTGCTGCGATTGATTCGAACAATGTCGGCTGGCCCATGGTTGTGCGAGCGCTTGCTCCTTTTCAGTGATGCACCGGCGAACACAGCAATTGTGCTCATTGTGGGGGAAGGACCCAGTTGCCTGTGCTGCCCTTCCGCAAACCAAGGCTGGATGTGCTTCCGGTTTGATCAACCAGTGTGTGGTGCAAGAACGCTTCATCTTGTTCTGGGAAATCGCTGCGGGTGTGCATGCCTCGGCTCTCTTCGCGAGCAAGTGCTGATTGTGCTGCTGCAAGGGCGAGTCGGATGCCTGCTTGCACGCGGCTGATTTCAACGAGGTTGGTGTTGGCAATCAAGGAAGACTGATCGAGGTGAAGGGTTTCTGCCATGATGCTAAGCGCGTCAAGAGATTCGATGCTGCTGGTCAGTGAGTGGGCGTTTCGCTTGCCAAGAAGTGCTTCTT
>Ga0308011_10000473_pt1 | contig 21427 bp, 20 predicted proteins | sample Neamet177_FD_203144 | JGI IMG/M metagenome (GOLD analysis project Ga0308011, IMG submission 203144) | Marine microbial communities from water near the shore, Antarctic Ocean - #177 | ecosystem: Environmental > Aquatic > Marine > Unclassified | place: Southern Ocean | collected 2014-07-25 | reverse complement strand
CCGGGGAGGCTGGCATGATTGGGAGGCGAGCGGAAGTCTGGAACGCGTTTTGACTGATCTTGTCGACGTGAAGAGGAAAGGAGGAGCTGGGAGTGGAGGGTGTCCTACTGGGAGGCAAGGCACCCCCAAACGATATTATCGTCGGGGACATCAGGTCACCAGTCTCAACTCATTACGATGGGTTTGATCGTTGCCGCAGTGGTCGCGGGATTCTCTTGGCGTGTGGTGCCCATGACGACCTTACCGAGGGAACTCGGGCGGAACGGCGAGTTGTTTTCGGGCCGAGAGTTTTACCGATTTTTCACGCGATGGTTTCATTGTTTTTTTAGACTGTTGGCATGAAATAGGTTCCGGGGCTGATCGGGGTGGCTTTGGTCTGGGGGCAGATGACGGTGATTGAGTTTGACGAGCTGGCCTTCCACTGGGGGGTGATCCGAAAGGGGCTATGGAGTTTGTGGGCAGTTTGAACGGGCCGGCGAATCGGACTTTGAGGCAGCGATTTCGAAGAGTCCTTTTTTGGGGAATCGCAGGGAGAAGTGATTCGCTTACTCGCTGCAAAACGCGCGATGGCGGAGGAGGTGGTCGCAGAGGATAAGGTTGGTCATCGCTTCGACGATGGGGACGGCTCTGGGGAGGACGCAGGCGTCGTGGCGGCCCCGACCTTTGAGTTCGGTGTCTTCCTTTTCCTTGGAGACGGTGGGCTGTAAGGACATGATCGTGGCGGTGGGCTTGAAGGCTACGCGGAAGAGGATGGGTTCGCCATTGGAGATGCCGCCTTGGATGCCGCCGGAGTTGTTGGTCTTGGTGCGGACTTTTTCTCCGTCCATGAAGAAGTGGTCGTTATGTTCGGAACCTTTGAGGGTGGTTCCGGCGAAGCCCGAGCCGATTTCGAAGCCCTTGGTGGCGGGGATGGAGAGCATCGCTTTGGCGAGGTCGGCTTCGAGGCGGTCGAAGACGGGTTCGCCAAGTCCTGGAGGGCAGCCGCGGACGACGCATTCGATGGTGCCGCCGATGGAGTTGCCTTCGGAACGGACTTCCTTGATACGGGCGATCATGGCCTCGGCAGCGACGGGGTCGCCAGTGCGGACGATGTTGGATTCGATGTCGGAGGGGGTGACGGCGAGCGGGTCGACTTTGGCCTCAATATCTTGCACGGTTTTGACCCAGGCGATGGTTTCGAGGTTGGGGGAGAAATGCTGAAGGACTTTTTTGGCGATGGCAGCGGCGGCGACGCGGCCGATGGTTTCGCGGGCGGAAGATCGCCCGCCACCCTGCCAGTTACGGGTGCCGTATTTGGCATCGTAGGTGTAGTCGGCGTGGGAGGGACGGTATTTTTCGGCCATTTCGGAGTAGGCTTCGGGGCGGTGGTCCTTGTTGCGTACCAAGATGGCGATGGGAGAGCCGAGGGTTTTCCCTTCAAAGGTGCCGGAGAGGATTTCGCACTGGTCGGCCTCGTTACGTGGAGTGGTGACTTCGGACTGGCCGGGACGGCGGCGGTCGAGTTCGATTTGGAGGTCGGCTTCGGTGAGGGGGATGAGGGGAGGGCAGCCATCGATGACGACGCCGACGCCACCTCCATGGGATTCACCGAAAGTTGAAATGCGGAAAAGTTGGCCGAGCTGGCTGGACATGCGCGGCACTTTAGCAGCGGATTTGAATCGGGCAAGGGTGGGGCGTGTTTCAATCCCTCAGGGTTTTGCGCAGAATTCGAGCAGCTTCGGCACCAGTTTTCAGGGGAGAATTGTTAACGCCGAAGATGAGGACAACTTCGAAGAGGCCTTTTTCCAGGCCCTGTTGCATTAGATCCTCGGCTGAGAGGGCGTGGTGGCCGCTGCGTTTGGTGAGTTCAAGTTGCCAGGGGCCGATCCCGTGAAAAGAACGGTAGACGACTTCTGAGCAGGCGAGGCGCTCGGACTTGCGGAAGTCGAAGATGAAATCGTAGAGTTTGCCTTCATGGCTGAGAGCTCGCGTGAGTGCTTCCTTGAGTTCGTCGCGAGAGACCTGGGGGCGGAGGACGACGAAGGCATCGACAGCGAGGGTTTCGCGAAGGCGGCGGAGTTTCACGCCGTCTTTTTTTGCTTCGAGGACGGTGATGAAGTCATCGCCTTTGTCGGGAACGCCGAGATCACGGCGTTCATCGGGGCGGCCGATGTAAAGGGCGGCATGGGGCCAGAAGCCCGGGAGGAAGAGATTACTCAGAGCATCGTCATGTCGGGTCACGAAGACATCGCCGGGTTTTAAGAGTCCCTGGACTTCTTCGCGAACCCCATCGGTCACTCGTTTCCCCGATCCGGGTGGTTTGACGAAGGGTTGCTTCATTTCGGCGATGGCCGATCCGCTGAGGCGGAAGAGGTGAAACATGACTTTGGTGTAACCGGAGCTAGTGCGGCGGTTGAAGGAATAGAGACGGTAATTGATGACTGCGGCCCAAAGGGAACGTTTGCGGGTATCAAAGTAAGGTTCCTCCTCTTCAAGCCAGGGGATAAGCTCTTCGTAGCCTGATTCTGCGAGAGCATGGTGAATCGAGGCACGATGGGTTTCGTAGTATTTTTCAGCCTGCCGATACTGCCACATCCAGTTTGGCGAGCTGAGGCTGCGGTAGATTTTGGTAAACGTCTTGCGAGGCAAACCGAATCGAGGTTCGGCTTCGTCAAGCTTGGCCCAGACCACCGGGCGTTCTTTGGCTAGGTCTATGACGAAGCTGGCGCTGCGCATCAGCATTGAAGCTGCGCAGAAGGCGAGACCGAAGACCCGGAGATCCTCGCCTTTAAGGTGAGGTTGTAGGTTGCGAACCATTTGCCAAAGAGTTGAGCGGGCCCCGAGGTATTGGCGGTAGACTTCCCGAAGTCGTTCGTCTTCATCGGGGAGGTAGTATCCACGAGCCTGGGCGGCATCGGCAGTAGCGAGCTCGGCGGCGAGATTTTCACGTCGAGGCAGGGCTGGACGGACTCCTTGCAAAATGCGCCATGCTGAATCAACTGCCTCGCTTTCCATTTTTTTCATAGTCTAAAAGTCCTAGTGTTAGGTCAATCACAGCTCTCTAACAGGAATCCATCAAGTAATGGTGGGAATTGGGGGTTAACCACAACAAGTAGGCACGCGTCAACCCCTATAAATAAAGGGTTTCAGGATTATTTTAGCTTTACAAAGCGGCATGCAGGAAGATGATGGCCTTGCTATGAATAAAGGTGAACTCATCGAAGCTGTCCAGAAGTCCCTCGGAAATGAAGCAACCAAACGCTCCGCAGAGGATGCGCTTGCTGCTGTTCTTGACTCCATTGCAAATGGCGTAAGGAAAGACACGAAAGTCCAAATCATCGGATTTGGAACTTTCGAAGTTAAGAATCGCGCTGCCCGTATGGGTCGTAACCCCAAGACTGGAGAAGCAATGCAGATCAATGCTTCCAAGTCCGTTGGCTTCAAGCCGTCTTCGACTCTTAAGAAGTCCCTCTAAGCTCCCTGCCAGGTCCTTAGACTTCATTATTTAAGACAAACCCAGCCCGGTGGCCTGAAACGGCGACCGGGCTTTTTGTTTTCCCTCGTAATCTGGTAAAGCCGTCATAAATTCTGTCCCAAGCCTTTCCCTCTGATGCCATCCAGCACTGTTGAAAACTACCTTAAAGCGATCTGGACCTTGCAAAGTCGGGGCGGAAACGGGGAATTGGTGGCGATTGGCCGGGTGGCAGAGAAGCTTTCAGTGACGCCGGGGACCGCGACAACGATGATGAACCAGCTGCTAAAGAAGGGGTTGGTTGAATACATTCCGCGGAAGGGAGTGGTATTGAATGATGCAGGGCGTAAAGCCGCGATGCGGGTGTTGCGACGTCATCGATTGGTGGAGACCTTTTTGGTTGAAATCATGAAACTGGATTGGGCGGAGGTCCATGAAGACGCCGAAGTTCTGGAGCATGTTATTTCCGACCGGCTTTTGGCGAGGATGGATGAAATGCTCCATCACCCCACGCACGATCCGCATGGTGCGCCTATTCCCAGAGAAGACGGCCAGCTGGTTCCTGATGGGACGGCTGTTTTAGCGGAGTGTCCGCCTGGATCCTACACTTTGAAGCGCGTCAGGGAGGATCAGCCATCTTTTCTCCAATGGTTGGCGGGGCTTGACCTGGTGCCTGGGACTAAGTTGATCCTTGCCGAAAGAAACCTTGAGGCTGACACCCTCACGCTGAACCTGCCCAATCGGGAGGCCGCGGTGCAAATTTCTCTCCCAGCTGCAAAATCTCTCCTTGTGGTCGAATCCTGATCACGGTCTCTAGTCTCAGGGCAATTGCTTAGCGGGGCATTGAGCTCTTATCACGAAAGCATTTTTCTATTCCCTCTAAACTTAGGCCCCAAAACGGACGGCATATCATGCCCAGCTATGATGTGCTCAACAACCTCATCAATGGGGTAGCCCCCACGATCTGGCAGAAGCGCTCAACCAATCGCCGGCGCTCCACCAGGACAAGCTTCCCAAAAGCCTCGCTCTCGATTGGATGCGGAGAAAAAACAGGGGGTCAACTTGGTCCAATCATCCGGGAACACTGGAGAGTGAAAAATCTCAACCACTGGAAACGGGACACCACCGATTGGAGAGAAGACGGGCCCCTGAAAAGAAATCCGAAAGGGGCCAATAACCTTGATCTATTGGGAAACGCCTTGCTCGCCGTGATCCTCTTCGAACGGTTTGACTCCCTCAACGACGCCGTCGATTATTACCGAGACAACCGCTCAAAATCGTTGGGATTCATGAAAACAGAGCCCCCTCTTTCCAGAATAGCCCAGCTAAGTAATCGCGCTGGCCCAAGGAAGAGGACTTTTTCCTTTTCCTGAGGCCCTCAAACCGCTTCGTTAGGGGCACCTGCGGTCATGAAAACATCTCTTAGTCTCTTTCTATTAGCCCTGACGACGGCTCTGGGTCTTGCCCAGGTCAGTTTGGAAATCAAAGTTGACCGTCGCCAGTACCTCGCTCATGAGCCCGTTTCGGCTGTGGTTACCATAACGAATCGCAGTGGGCGTGAGCTCAGTTTTGTGAGTCGGGCCGAAGGAACGATTGCCCATAGCTGGCTCGATTTCAGCATTCGCGATGCCTCCAAACGTGGATTGCAGAAGCGTCATAACAAAGTATTTCAGAAAGCAGTGATCCCTGCAGGGCGGAGCATGTCTCGCCGAGTGAACCTTAGCGGGATGTTTAATTTGACCAAAGTGAGCAACTACGCTGTGACAGCACACGTTCGCCAACCTGGGATCGACGAGAATAGCTACAATTCCAATTCCGGTCATTTTACCGTGGGAGGTGGTCATAAAATATACAGTCAGCCATTCGGAGTTCCAGAAACCCGGTTTTCCAAGCGGGAATACAACGTGGTGACCTTCAATGATGGCAAGAAAACCTCAATCTATGCCCAGGTGATGGATCAGAATTCGGGGATCTCACTCTCAACATTTCGCATGAGCGAATACCTTTCGTTTGTGAAACCCCACATGGCGTTAGACGGGGAAAACCAGCTTCACGTTCTTTATCTTGCCAACCCGGAAGTTTTTGTCCACGCAACTGTTAACCAAGACGGTGCCCACATTGATACGAAATACTTAAAGCGTGCCAGCGGTCGCAAACCCAAGTTTGTGGCCTTCGCGGACGGTAAACTTGCTGTTTCCGGTGCCATTCCCTTCGACCCCAAAAAAGAAGCGCAACAAGTCCAGAAAGCCCGTAAATCTTCGGAACGTCCCAATTAATTCACGAAACTCCTAAAAAAGATTGCTTTAATGGTTAAGATTTTTTAAAAATTAAGTTATCCAAAATTCATACACATGAAATTCCTTCTCACCACTCTCATTTTACTATCTGCCACTCTTCTGCAATCCTCAGCCGGATCGTTCAACACCGTGGTCATCGATGCTGGTCATGGCGGTCGAGACAATGGGGGTAGTTATGGAAAAGTTTACGAAAAGTGGCTTGCGCTTGATACCGCAATGCGGGTTGAGAAGAAATTGAAAGCCAAGGGATTTAAAACCGTGATGACCCGCCGGAGTGATAACTTCATCACCCTCCCGGGCCGTGCCAAGATTGGGAACCGCTACCCAAATTCGATTTTTGTCAGTATTCATTATAACTTCACTTGGAAGCGTAACGTTTCCGGCCTTGAGACATTCTACTGTTCCCAGCGTTCCAAGCCTCTTGCCGCAGCCGTTCAGAGCGGAATGCTCGGTGAAGTCAAATCAGTCAACCGAGGTGTCAAATTTGCCCGCTACTACGTCATTCGCCACGCTCAGAATCCCGCTATTTTGGTGGAAGGTGGTTTTGTTTCCAATTCCAAAGAGCGTGGACGCACCAAGGAAGGATGGTATCGTGAGGCTCTGGCCAACGGCATCGCAAAAGGTATTTCGGACTATAAGAATCTTCGTCGCCGCGGAACCGTTCACTAGTAGAGACAGATTTATCCATGTCTGTCGATTGGCGCGAACGTTATCAGACCGGCGAGACACCTTGGGAAAAAGGGAAGCCCCATCCGGAGCTCCCTTTTCTGTTGTCCGAGCATCGCGGGCTCGTCGTGGAGGCGGAGAATATTTTGGTTCCGGGATGTGGCTTTGGGCATGATGCCAACTTGATTAGCTCGGTAGCGAAGGGGCAAGTTTTCGGATTAGATGTGGCTGACGAGGCGATAGGGCAGGCAAAGGAGCGATACTCCGGAGAGCAAAGATCGTGGGTGGTTGGCGATCTTTTTGAATCGGAGGGAAACTATGATCTTGTTTTCGAGCATACTTTTTTTTGTGCCATTCCGGTGGAGCGGAGGTCCGACTACGTCGCGACGATGGCTCGTCTGATCCCTCAAGGAGGGCATTTGCTGGCGCTCTTTTTCCTCAACCCAGACCACAAAGGTGAGGAAGGGCCTCCATTTGGCGTGACGGTGGATGAACTCAAGGGGTTCTTTGGAGGCGCTTTTGAAATGATCTGGTCACAGCCTCCCTCGAAGACCTTTGAAGCCCGCGAAGGTGATGGCCGCGAGCTTTCGATTCTATGGAGGCGATTGGGTGACTAGGGTTTGGTGCCATCCTGGCGAAGTAGAATCGAGTAAGTTCCAAGAACGCCGAAAAGAGTGGTGGACGGTTCTGGGATCTTGCCGCCGATTTAAATGCGGTTAATGATGGAGAGCTTGCCAGAGGAGTGGAAGGGATACCGAAATTTGGGTCTGTTTTTCCGTTAAACCGAACGTAGTTTGACAACGAGACTCAGCCGAAACCCGGTCCGAATTCTTCCTTGGTGGTGAGACCACCGTAGATATGTCCTGTGATTTTCAGGACGGGCTGACCATTTTCTTTGATTGCGAAAAAGCCCCTGGGGGGATCCTTGTTGAATCCGAGCGGATTGCCCAAAGGCGATCACTGGAGAAAGTGATGAGGAAGACGAGAAGTTTCGTGAGAGAGAGTGAAGGGAAATGAGTTAGTCGCGAACCTCTTCGCAACTATCATCGAGTTTTTGGCTCAGCGTATGAATCTCGGCTTCGAGCGATTCGATCTCAGTCATGTCCCCAAGGGGCCGTTTTGGGAAAGCTTCGTGAAGTATTCCTTTGGGTCTAGAGAAAGGGAGGGGCTATGAAACAGCCGGGATGGGTTTGCTTTTCCAAGCAAGGGGAGCAGTTCGGGTCGCAAAAAGGTAGAGGGCGCTAAAGAGACTCTGGGCGAGAAGTGCGTTACGGAAAAAGACCCAGGTCGGAATGGCGTATTGGGGGAGCCCGACGGTGAGAGCCTGAATCCAGGTTGCGAATGACTTGCTGGTGTAGAGAGGATCAGAGGCCCAGCTCAGAGTATTCGTGACAAGATAGAAAACGAGGGCGCCGGCGAGAGATCCGAGGAAGATCCTTCCTGGTTTGGCGTTTTTGAAGAGCCGAGCGAGGGCGATCATAGCGGCGAAGCCAAGAATAGGAGTGAGCATTTGAGCCGTCCAATCATATCCTTGAGCAAAATTGGTGGGGCCATAACTCAAGAGCCAGGCAACCGAGGGAAGGAGAATACCGCGCCATCCAAACAGAACCATGCCGCAGAAGAAGAGAGCGCCAAAGGGCTGGAAATTAACGAGAGAGTCGGGTGTCATCGTGCCAAGAACGCGGGCAATGCCGAGAACGATGACAAAAACGATGAAAGGAAGTATGCGTTGCATGAGCGGGTTTTACCGGAAGATCGGGGAATTTAAAATTCCAGAGTTTGCATTCTTTTGAGGAGCCTGATTGAGGTTAGGTGTATCGACATGAGGGATTTGGGGAGGGCTTTTAATGAGCATGTTGGGGCAGGCGCAATTCACTCCTGGTTCTTTGTCGGAGAAACCGGTGAGATGATTTCCGGTGTCGGACTGCTGGGACTGGTAGCGGCCGCGCTCTCGACTTGGCTGACCTCGGTGAGATCGTTGGTGAATCTGGCCTAACGCGCCTGAAGAATTTTTTCGGTTTCGAGACCGGTGAGGGACTTGAGTCCTTTGATCATACGGGCGAGGATGAAGCCGCCGACGACAAGGAGGGGCACGCCGATGACAAGGAAACCCCACCCGGTGATGCGGCCCACGTCCTTGTTATAGAGTTCCTTCCAATCACTGGCGGTCGGGTCGAGGTCGTGGAGGAAATAAAAGGCGAGGCCAAGGTTCATCACAGCGGAGAGGCAGAAGGAGCCGAAAAACAGGAGGGTCGAAGTCCAGAGGAGGTTCCCGAGTTCGGATTCCTTGTCGTTGATTTTCACCTTCTTGTTAATGCGTCCGTGGTCGAAGATGTTTTCATTGTAAACGAAGGCATTAAAAAGAGGAGTCGCGGACTTGTGGGTGAGGAGGAAAAGGGAGCCGAGGATGAGGGGTTGGATGGCTTCTTTGATTCCGAAGAGAAGCGGGGCGTGCTTGCGGGTTTCGGGATCGTTGTTGGAAAAGAGATAGATCGTGATGACGCCGGTGAGGAGAACGTTGCCCACGCCCACAGCTGAGAAGGTATTCATCTTCCGATACTGGATGAAATGCCAGATGCCGTAGCAGAGGGGGATGGCGACGGCGAGGCCCATTGCGACGTATGGTCCGAGGTGCCAGGCCTTGTCTCCGCCCTTGCTGCAATGGCTCAGGATGAGCACCGGCAGAATGACGTTGACGATGATGTCGGTGAGGGGATTGTCCTGCTTTTGAGCGGGAGCAGCGGGCGTGTCTTTGGTTTCGGACATGAGAACGTGAGAAGGGGAGGGGAGATATGGAAAGGGCCCGCAGAGAGCGGGCCCTTAGAGGAAAATGGTGCCCGGGAATTTACGCGGAGTAAATGGTATTTCCAGTGGAGCGAAGCTCGTCGCAAGCCTGCTTCATGCGGTCACAGAGGGACTGCTCGGCCTTCTTGAGATAGCTGCGTGGGTCGTAGCATTTCTTATTGCCGACCTCGCCGTCGATCTTAAGCATGCCCTCGATGTTTTCGCACATGTGAGTGACGATGGGGCGGGAGAAAGCATACTGGGTGTCGGTGTCGATGTTCATCTTGACGACACCGTAGTCGAGGGTTTCCTGGAGGTCGTCGCTGGAAGTTCCGGAGCCACCGTGGAAGACGAGGTCCATTTCGGCTTCTGGGCCATACTTGTCGGTGACGACCTTTTGTCCGTCACGGAGGATGGTTGGCTTGAGCTTCACGGAGCCAGGTTTGTAGGCGCCGTGGACGTTTCCGAAGGTGGCGGCGAACATAAAACGACCGATTGGATTGAGGGTCTCATAGACCTGCATCATATCTTCGGGTGTGGTGTAAAGCTTCTCGGCGGGGAGGCCGGAGGTATCGTGACCGTCTTCTTCGCCGCCGACGCAGCCGGCTTCGATTTCGAGGATGATGTCGAGTTCAACGCATTCCTTGAGGAGTTCGACGGAGATCTTCATGTTCTCATCCAGGTCGACGACGGAGCCATCGAACATGTGGGATTGGAAAAGAGGGCCTTTGCCTTCGGCAATGCGCTTTCGGGAGGCGTCGAGAAGAGGGCGGAGGAAGGAATCGACCTTCTCCGGGTGGCAATGATCAGTGTGGAGGCCGACGAGGATGTCATATTTCTCGGCGAGAATATGAACAGCCTCGGCAAGAACGATGGCACCGAAGGCCGCGTCATTGACCGCAGTGCCGGATGCGAACTGGCCGCCACCGGTCGAGACCTGGATGATGCCGTCGGATTTCGCTTCCGCGAAGGCCTTGAGAGCGCCATTGGCGGTAGTGAGAGAGGTGATGTTGATGGCGGGATAGGCGTATCCACCCTTTTGGGCGGCATCGAGCATCTGTTGGTATTGTTCTGGTGTCGCGACTGGCATGACTGGGGCGGAATTACCCTAGATCAGTATGACTGGCAAGGATGGTCTTGTGACAGGGAGGTCAGGTGATCTCAGGCTAGCGCTTCGGTCGGGAGTTCTTTAGGGTTCTGACATGAGCATTGTTGGCGTCGTTTTTCTTTTGGCCTTGGGGTATCTTTGCTCTTCGGATCGCAGGGCCATTTCCTTGCGGACGGTGGGTGGCGCTTTTGCGATTCAGGTGACGTTTGCGGTGTTTGTTTTGGCAACGCGGTGGGGAAAGTCCTCGCTCAAGTGGCTTACGGATCGCGTGGAAGATTTGGTGGGAGCGGGAAACGAGGGGATTATGTTTGTCTTTGGAGGTCTCTCTGATCCCGGGGCGGGACTTGGGTTCGTTTTCGCGTTTCGAGTGCTTCCAGTAATCATCTTTTTCTCTTCGTTGATCGCGGTGCTCTACCACCTGCGAGTGATGCAGATCATTATTCTCGTGGTGGGAGGAGGTTTGAGAAAGGTACTTGGAACTAGTCGAGCGGAATCCTTCTCGGCAGCGGCAAATATCTTCGTGGGGCAGACGGAGGCCCCGTTGGTGATCCGTCCGTATCTGTCTAGAATGACCACTTCGGAACTTTTTGCGGTGATGGTGGGAGGGTTGGCGAGTATCGCGGGTTCGGTGTTGGTCGGCTATTCGCAGATGGGAGCGCGGATGGATCACCTTATCGCGGCTTGCTTCATGGCGGCACCCGGCGGGTTGCTTTTTGCGAAGCTTCTTTTGCCGGAGACCAGTGAGCCGGATTCGTCGCGAGTCGAGTTGGCGGAAGGTGAAGAAAAGCCCGCGAATGTGATCGATGCAGCTGCGTTGGGCGCATCGAGTGGCCTTAAGTTGGCTCTTAACGTCGGCGCGATGCTTTTGGCATTCATTGGCCTAATTGCGGTGGTGAATTTACTTTTAGGGGGAGTTGGGAGTTGGTTTGGAGATGACTCGTTTAGTTTGCAGAAGGTCTTGGGGTGGGTGTTTGCGCCAGTGGCATATCTGATTGGCGTCAGCGGAGGTGATATTCAATCGGCCGGGAGTTTGATCGGGCAGAAGTTGATTTTGAACGAGTTTGTGGCCTTTGGAGAATTTCAAGGATTGAAGGAGGGGATGACGGCAAGGACCCAGGGCATCGTCACCTTTGCCCTCTGCGGTTTTGCGAACCTTTCTTCGATTGCCATCCTACTGGGTGGCCTTGGTGTGATGGCACCCAGTCGCCGGCAGGAAATTGCCCGGTTGGGGCTCAAAGCGCTCTTCGCTGCGACCTTGGCGAATTTGATGAGCGCGGCCTTGGCCGGGATCTTTTTGTAAATCCCAAACTTGGAGGGGGAATAGACTGACGACATTGGTCCTTTGAGGAGGGCTGGAAGCCGTGCTAGATATTGAGTTCAGCTTCATGAGACACACACTCACAATGATCCTGGGAGGGATTCTCCCAACACTCACTCTTGGCGATGTTGTCATTAATGAAATATCGGCAACAAGCGCTCCTCGAAACCTTCGTTGGGACGAAAATGACCAAGCGTATGCCGGCGCGGGTCCTGCCTGGTGGTCGACTTCCTTTGATGATGCCAATTGGGAGACCGGGGCGATGCCGGTTGGATATTCGCTGGGTTCAATTTCCACGAATCTTGGCACTGACCTTCGAAATATTTCGCCCTCATTTTATACTCGAAAAAATTTCGAGGCCACGGCTTCGGAGTCTTCTTCTTCGGATCCTCTCATTCTGACGATCAACTATAACGATGGCTTTGTCGCCTGGCTCAATGGTGTCGAAGTGGCGCGTCGGAATATGGGGGCGCAAAAGGCGCACATTTTCCATGATCAGTTGGCCTACCGGGCAAGCACGGCGGGGACTTCGAGCGAATCCATCTCGCTGGGCATGTCCTCAGAACTTCTTAAGGAGGGACAAAATGTCCTTTCGGTGCAGGTGAACAATTACACGCTCAGTGGGAATATGCGTCTCGATATGTCGTTGAAGATTGATCAGGCGGGCCTCACGGACCCATCGCTTTTTTCGACTGGAAGCGAGATTTCGTATCTTCGGGGGCTCCGGGAGGCTTCTGCTGATTTGGTGGAGCCTGCCCTTCCTGATGGTGATCCTTCCGATTGGATTGAGTTTCACAATACAGGAGATTCGGGAGTTGATCTTACGGGGTGGACTTTGAGCGATGCGGTGCTTTCTCCAGCAAAGTGGACTTTCCCCGCCGGAACGACGATTTCCGCTGGTGGATTTCTTGTGGTCTTAGCAGACAATCCTTCGGAAGAAATCTCCGGAGCGATATACCTCCATACAAATTTTAAACTTGATGGAGGAGGGGAGGATCTTGCCCTCTTCGATGACACAGGCTCTGAGGTATCGAGCCTGACCATGGGTTATCCCAGGCAGTATCCCAATTACAGCTATGGGCGGGACAGCTCGGGGATGATGAATTTTCATACCAATCCCACGCCGGGGGAGCCGAATTCCGGCGAGGCCTTCGTATCCAAAGTGGATGCTCCGGATTTTCATAAAAAGGGTGGATTTTACGACAGCGCCATTGCGGTGGCTCTGACCTCACAAACTCCGGGTGCGATCGTGCGCTACACCACGGATGGAACGGAGCCCACTCTTGGGAATGGAAACGACTACACTTTACCGCTGTCCCTTGCTCGCGTGACGACTCGAAAGGGGCACGTGATTCGTGCACGGGCTTTTCTTGATGGGCACATTGCCTCGAATGTCAAAACTCACACTTTCTTGATTGGGCAGGATTCCAGAGTCCGGACTTCCCCGGCTTTGATCTATTCCGGAGATCCTGAGCGGGCTCTCTATGACCCTTTCGGTGTCATGGGAATCAACGGCGGGAGCTACGTGAGTAGCTTGTGGCAGCCAAGAGGTCCCTTTGACTATAACAATGTGATCAACCGGGGGAGGGCCTATGAGCGCCCAATTCATGCTGAGTTTTATTTCGCCGATGGCTCGGTGGGATTTCGTTCCGACGTAGGCCTTAGAGTGGCGGCTAGTAGCTACTCCCGACCCCGAATGCAACTCAGTCAAACCGGGCTTTCGCCATGGCCCGACAAAAGCCGCCAAAAGCCATCGTTTAATCTCTACTTCAGGGATGACTCTGGGAATCCATCGGTCGATCTCCCTTTAAACGGGCCCGCCCGGGCATTTAGCAGCTATGAGCGCTTTCGTGTTCGTGCCGGAAAAAACGACATTCGCAACCCTTACGTGATTGATGAGTTGTTCCGGCGCTTGAGCCACGACATGGGAAATGGCGCCAGCCTTGGGGTCATTAACAGCCTTTATGTGAACGGGGAGTTGAAGGGCTACTATAATATGGTGGAACGCCTTCGAGAGCCCTTCTTCAAGTCACTCTATAAATCGGAAAGTAATGCTGAATGGGACGTTTTGCAATTCGAAGGGAATGATAACGTTGCCGAAGGAGACAAGGTGGCCTGGGACGATATGATCACGCGGCTGAATGCTTCGCCCACGGCGGCAAACTGGGAGAGGGTTCTTGAAGTTGCCGGTGTCGAAAATATGGCCAACTACTACCTCCTGAACATTTACGGAGCCACTTGGGATTGGCCTCACAATAATTGGGTTGCGGCCAAAGAACGCTCGCCCAAAGGCCGGTATCGCCTCTTTGTTTGGGATGCCGAAGGTGCGATGAATAACGCGGGCAGTCGTTCCAATTCCCAGGAGATGATCAAGACTTTCATTCTCGGGACTGCGACCGGGCAATCGGGGGAAAGGGGAATAAGGGGAGAGCTTCGTGACCTTTGGCGCGGGCTCAATCGGTGGGAGGAGTTCCGGCTTGTTTTTGCCGACCAAATTAACAAACACTTCTTTAATAACGGAGTTTTGGATGACCGTGATCTTGTGAACTCTCATATTAAGAACCGCTTTGATGGGCTGGTAGGTGAATTCTCTGATCTCCTCCGCCTCATCATGAATCAGTCGGTGCAGACCGGTAAGTTCAATAGTTGGGTGAGGCCAACCGTAGGACGCCGTCGCTATCTTTTGGGGCCCGCTCGGGAGGATTTCCGCATTAATAATCTTTGGCCAGAAACGACTCCGCCGGAGTTCAGCCAATTTGGAGGGACCGTGGACGAGGGATATCCGCTCCTGGTTACCAACAAGGCCGGGACTGTTTATTATACCACTGATGGCTCGGACCCACGTCTCACTGGAGGAGCAGCTAGGCCCGGTGCCGTTTCCCAGCCAGGTTCGCTTCTTGATGTCGCTCTATTCCCGATTGAATCCGTGTGGGCCTACAACGATTCTGATGGGGATCTGGGGACTTCATGGCGTTTTCTTTCATACAACGATGATCTTTGGCCGACTGGAAAAGGGGCGCTTGGCTATGGCCCAATCAAAGATGGCACGATCGTCATTCCTATCGGAACCGAGGTGAACAAATCTATTCCCCGCCAGCCGACTTCCTACTTCCGCAAGACTTTTGAGATCGACCAAGCCTCGGCGTATCTCAATCTCGATTTGGCCTTGAGAGTGGATGGAGGAGTCATTGTCTACCTGAACGGGGTGGAGGCATTTCGCGAATCCAACATTCCCGAAGGCGCAATCTACAGCACGGTCCCAACCGCAGATAATAGTGACGGAAACGAAGGCGACCTGACAACGTATCTGCTCGATCCGGGATTTTTGATCGATGGCACCAACATCATCACGGTAGAGCTTCACAACAAACCTGGCAGTAGTGATATGGTGTTGGATGTCGAGTTAACCGGCAAAAGGGCGAATGATGGCAATCTCCCGATCTTTGTCGACGGACCGGTGACAGTGAAGGCTCGGAGTTTCTACAATGGGGAATGGAGCGCATTGACCTCGGCGGATTTCACGGTGAATTCAGTTCCGGCTTCGGCCGACAATCTCGCGATTGCAGAGATTCTCTACAATCCTGTTGGACCAAGTGTGGACGAAGGTGAGGCCGGGCATGACGATGGGGATCTCTTCGAATTCCTTCGATTGGAGAACTTTGGCGATACCAACATCGATCTGGGACAGGTTCGTTTTACTGACGGAATCACTTTCGATTTTGGAGCTTCTGCGAGTCGGGTTCTTCGTCCCGGGGAAGCGGTCATTATTGTCAACAATTTGGAGGCCTTCCGGTTCCGCTACGGAAGTGAATTTGATGACCTGATTGCCGGGGAATATGACGGTCAGCTTTCCAATGGCGGAGAGCAAATCCGTCTCATTGGGGAGGAAGATTCCATCATTCATGAGTTCGTGTTCGACACTGACTCCCCTTGGCCATCGCTCGTTGATTTGGACGGACACTCCCTTCAGCTCATCGACCGTTCTGCCGATTATGGAGCGGGAGCCAATTGGAGAGCTTCTGCGAAGCTGGGAGGAACTCCGGGAGGTCAATTGAATTTTGCCAGCTGGCAAAGAGAGGCCTTCTCGACAGCTGAGCTTTCCGACTCTGCGATCTCTGGTCCCAATGCAGATCCTGATCAGGATGGTTGGAGCAACTTCCTTGAGTTCGCCTTTGGGTCGCTCCCTGGTGACGTCTCAAGTGTGCCGACCGAGATTGAATCGGGAATTGAGACGGTTGATGGTGAGCGCTACTCCACACTGAGCTACTCCCGTGGCCCGGGAGAGCGGGCCGTGACTTTCTCTGCTGAAATTAGTGATGACTTGGAAACTTGGAAGATAGGAGGGGTTCCCCTTTCCCCGGAGACTGTCCATCCTGACGGATCAATCACCGCAGGTTTCCGTCATTCAGTGCCGATTGACGAAAACGATCGCTACTTACGCTTGAAGGTGACTTCCAACTAATCCGGCCTTTGGCGGTTATTTGCGATCCAGCGAAATGGCTTCGGCATAGGCGAGTTCGCCTGTGCGGCCGTTGTAGTATTGGAAAATGATTTGGGGGTGTGGATAGGCCACAAGCCGCTTCTCTCCCAATTTTTTGGGCATGTTGAAGACGTTGTTCACTTGCACGACACAGAAGTAGGGATAGAGGCGCTGGAGTCGTTCGAGATCGGGAAGAATGTAGGAACTCCAGCGGATGTCGCACTTGCGCGGACCCCAGTCGAAGATCCCGGTCGCAGGCCGATCCATCTCGTCGTTTTTTGGCACGTGGTTCACGCTATTGTGGGGCCCACAGCAAAACTCCCAGACATTGTCGGTAATTTTGATGGCGAAGCTATTGTGGAGATCGCCGGTGAGAATGAAGACTTTCTTGCCAAGCTTGTCCCATTCCTCGATGAGTTTTTCGCGCTCATCGAGGAAACCGGTCCACGCTTCTTCCTTGTTCCCTGCCGCTTCAAACCCTCCTGCTCCACTGTGGGGAATCATGAAAGGAACCGAGGATGTGAGGAAAAAGAAATCGGCGTCACTTTCCTTCATCGATTTGAGGAGCCATTCCCGTTGGGTTTTACCAAGCATGGAAACCCCTTCTTTTCCGCGGTCGGTGACATCATGCATGTCGCGTGACCCACGAGTATCGAGAAGGAAAAACTCGCAGTTTGAAACGCGGAATTTTCCATAGGAACTCCGCCCGATCGAGTAGGTGACCTCGTCTGTGACTTTGGCAGGCATGTGAAGCTCGAGAGTGTGAGCGTCGATGACTTTGGTGATTTGATAGACATAGGAATTTTCGTGCCCCTCATCGTTGTCGAATTTCAGGTTGTTGACTCCGGCTTCGGCCGTCCCCCAGTGGACGTGAAGGGTTCCCATTTCTTCGAGCGGGAGCTTGGTGAAGTCTGTTGATTGATCAACGAGGAGCTTGCTGCCAGCAGTCATTTTTCCGCGGGAGGCGTGGACTCGTTGCTCATGTTCGACAGGGTTTGCCCAACCGAGGTAGTCAAACCAGGCACGTGTTCCAATATCTCGAAAGACAGTGCGGCGGTGACGTTTTCCAATCTCTGCGGAACCCCAGATGTCGTTGACGAGTTCGTGATCATCGAAGGTGAAGTAGCTTGGGACATGGCGGTGCCATTTGGCCAGCTCGTTTCCACGATTGAGGTAAAGCTTGTAGTTTTCCCAAACGCCGACGATCGATGGCATGGTTTCGACGGTGGGAGGGAGTTGATTGAGCCCTTGTGTGAGTCGCCAGGCTTCGGGAGGATAAGTACGAAGCTCCTCGTAGAGCCAATCTCCATTCATGATGTGGAAGTGGGTTTTATGAGCCCAATCCCGGTTAAGGTTTTCGTATGTGGGAGTGCGATGTCCGATGCCGTGAAGTGGGTTTTGGTTGGCGCAGGATCCGACTTCGAAGCGGAAGTTGAAGAGCCCTTTCGGGTTGTGCTCGGGGTTCTTGCTCTCCTCGAGAGAGGGCAGAGTGAGGAACGATCCAGGAAGGCCGTGGGGATTTTCTGAGACGAAAATTTGATAGTGATAGCGAGTGTCAGGACTAAGGTTGGCGAGTTGTGCGACGCCGGTATTGTCGCGATCGATAGCTGTTTTGGCTGTTTTGCTGGATTGGGTAAGTTGGCCTGGATGGATTCCGAACCTTACGATAAATTCTCCTGGCTCCGAGGTGCGACCCCAAACGGAAACCGAATGTGCGGTAGGCTTTCCCAGCATCGGGCCATGTGTGAGCCGGATGGGATCCCGGTGAGCAAAAACCGGAAGGAGGAGCATGAAAGCCAGCGATGAAATGATCCTGATCATTTGAGAAGTATGGAATGACAGATTGCAAATGAACAGGAAATCCTAGGGGCGGGCTTTCTGATTTCCGTGTGGCAGTTTCTAGCGGCAATGAATCTGCAGGAAAACGTTCGCTGAAAAGGTTTTGGAGTTAGCTTTCCCTACGATTGCAGGGGCCTGTCCAAATCTTTAATGGCGAGTTCGGAATCCCTGCACGTTCACCAGGAGATCAATGTCCAAAATGATGTGATCCTTTACGAGTCCGGCGAGGTCTGATTCATCAGTGATCTCTTTGATGAAGTCGTTGACTTCGTCTGCTTCTCCCATGAGCTGGAGTTCGACGGTTCCGTCCTTAAGGTTTTTGATCCAGCCAACGACCTCGAATCCGAGGGCAAGTTGCTTCACTGAATAGCGAAAACCTACTCCCTGAACCCGGCCGCTAAAAATGACTCTTTTGGCAGTCATTCGATGGTGGGTGAGTTTGTGAATACAACCTGTGTGCCCTCGCTGGAGATCTTAATAACTCTTTCCGGTTGCGTTTCTCCCAGCGCTCCCAACATGGATCGCTTGACTTCTGCAACGAGGCCCGCAGCCGATTTTTCTGATGACATTTCCAAGATCCAGGTTAACGCGAGTTCCTCGCCGTTGTCGAAGACCCGATATTGGTCACCTCGCCATTCTTCGGCGAGGGGGCTGGCCTCGATCACTCCTGCGTAGGGTTCCAGCCAGAGTCGCAGTCCCAGCTCTCCAAGCTGATTGGTAGCGAGGATTTTTTTGCGGGAATCCGGGAAGATGGTTTCTTTCACGGCGATTGGTTCCCGGTTGGGATGGATAATCCGTGCTGTTGTTGTGGGAGTCTCCCGGAACATCCGACTCCAAGCTTCCCGGGAATCGATGTAAAAATGTCTGGAGTAGTCCGCGCCTTCGAGGAAAGGGAAATTGCTGAGCCCTTGGATGACGGGAGAGAGTTCGTTTAAAAGTTCCTCGCGGTTCGCTTCCGGATCTCTCCATTCCGCTTCGTTAGCCGCAGCATTCCGCCTCAGAAATCTGGCTTGTAAGGCCGCGGCTGCCCCTGAGTGAAGAGCTTCCCAAGCCTGCCATTCGTCCCGGGTGGACCACTCTTTTTGAGGGTGATTTTGAAACGAGAGCTGTTGGGCTAGCAGCCGAGCAAGGACGGAGCGGTCGGGGACACTGACTGGATCGAAGGATTCGGAGATGAGTATTTGTCCCTTGGCGAGATCAAAAATCCCTTTGGCCCCATCGCTGTTCACCATGACAAGCTGAACAAGGAGGTTTTGATTTTGAGGAAGGAGTCCAAGCAATTCCCACGCGACACTCTCTTTCTCCAGGCCGAGCTCGCCATGAATAAGCTCAAGGTTGGCTTGAGCGGCGTCACGCATTGCCGTCGGAGAAGCAAGGCGGACATCGGGTGATTTTAGAAACACCATTCCGTAATCCTTCTCGATCCAGGCGATGAGATCATCAGGAATAGGGTAGGGGCCGCTGGAGAGCATCGAGCGAACCTGAGCAAGTTCACCATTCAGTTCGTCGACACGCTGGGTGAGCTCGGAATTCTGCGCCCTGAGTGTCGCAGCCTCATCACCATCGACTTGTGCGGAGCCCGACGTTCTCCAATAGTCGCCATAAAACCACCCACCTGCAATCAGCCCGATGGCTGCCAGAATTTGAAACACCCGTTCCGGACTCATTCGGTTTACTTTTTAGTCTTCTTCTCTTCCACAAAGGGATTGTCCTTCAGAGGGTTGGTGGAGGACCCAGTATTGAAGTTCTTTTCCTGACCAAAGAGGTCCAAGGGCTTTTTCGTCTTCTTGAAGGTCGCTTGTGCCGTTTTTCCTGGATTAGGGACAAGGGAGATTGCTTTACTCTGATTGCCATCGGCGTCGTAGAAGTAATACACACGTCGCACCGGCATCTCTACGAGTTGACCGTTTTCGTCTCTCATGGCTGGAGGATAATAGTTCTTAACACGGGCATCGTACATGTTTTCCGCGACTAGCAGTCCGGTTTCCTTGTCATAACCATATTGAACTCGATAAATTTGGACGCCTTGTCCGTCATGAATTCGCCCAACGGTCAGGAACCCTTTTTGATTCCGTAAATAAGTGGCCTTCATTTTGACGCTGTCATTTTGATCTTTGGTCGTCTTGACTAGACGGCGATCATCGGGGGATCGCTCAAAGACAACGTATGAGCCATCCTGATCATTTCGCTTAATGCGGACATGGGGCCCTTTTGATTCCCATAGATCGGCTTCCTCTTGGGCGAAGCAGTTGGGGTTGCACGAGATAACGATCAATGCTGTCGTAAATACGGTGATGAGTTTTTTCATTGAGATGGTATTGGTGTGACTGAGAGCATGCAAAATTCTATGAGCGAGCACAACCCTCGAAGGAGTAACCATCATGAAGGCAGCGTGATTTGGCATGCTGGTTCTCAAAGTTGGAACTTGGATCGGAAAGCGCTGATTATGGCCATTCTTAATGTCACGCCAGACTCGTTTTCGGACGGAGGACGTCATCTGGAGCTCGATGATACTCTTGCGGCGGCGCGCCGTTTTTTGGAAGAGGGTGCCGATATTTTAGACATTGGGGGCGAGTCCACTCGCCCGGGTGCGGATCCAGTTTCGGTTGATCACGAGCTTTCCCGGGTCCTTCCCGTGATCAAGAATCTGGCGGAGCTAGATTCGGTGGGAATCTCCATCGACACCTGCAAGCCTGGTGTGGCGGAGGCCGCTCTCCGGTCCGGAGCCAATATCGTCAACGATATTAGCGGTTTTCGTGATCCTGAAATGATCAAGGTTTGCGCAAATTCGGATTGCGGGATTGTCGTCATGCATATGAAGGGAAATCCACAAACAATGCAGCGAAGTCCAGTCTACCAGGACGTTGTGGGAGAAGTGAGGGACTTCTTCCAAGAGAGATTTCAAACGCTCACTGAGGCTGGAATAGAACCTACCCGGATCGTCTTTGATCCCGGTATCGGATTCGGAAAGACCTTGAGCCATAATCTGGCCCTTCTTCGAGGTGTTCAGGACTATTCGGTCCACAACCGCCCCATTCTCATGGGCCTTTCTAGAAAGTCGTTTATTGGAGCCTTGCTCAATGACTCACCACTGCCCCGCCGTGAGGCGCCTACTCAGGCCCTTACTGCTCTTACGAGGAGAAATGGGGCCATGATTCACCGGGTTCATCAGGTTAAAGAAAATGTCGATGTTCTCCGAATGATCGAAGCCGTGATGTAGCCGTCCATGGGGAAGGCTTTCTCGTGTGACTCCCATGGGTTGTTCCTCTCATCTAAGGATTTTACCGAAAAGACAAGCCAGTGCGATATTCCCAGACATTTTCTTTTTGATATTTAAGTGCTGAAAAACAATGGCTTACGGGGATTGGGGTATGGGGAAACAAACAAACACTCCAAAAACATTGACGTGAGGCGTGAAATCATTAGGGTTGCCCCAGCAGCCGCTATCGGCTTCTGCCGAGAACAACTTTAAAGGCTCGCTTGA
>Ga0308011_10000471_pt1 | contig 21498 bp, 21 predicted proteins | sample Neamet177_FD_203144 | JGI IMG/M metagenome (GOLD analysis project Ga0308011, IMG submission 203144) | Marine microbial communities from water near the shore, Antarctic Ocean - #177 | ecosystem: Environmental > Aquatic > Marine > Unclassified | place: Southern Ocean | collected 2014-07-25 | reverse complement strand
ACCATTTAAAGCGATACCTTGAGAAAGTAAATTTGTTGCGTCTTGATAAGCTTGGCGACCAAACCATAAAGCAGCTAACTTCTGACGTGTTAGGCTATCACTTGGTCTAATAATAACAGCATCTTCCAATAATTTTTCTGCCTTATCAATCTGCTTAGCTCCTAAAGCTTTTTCCGCAAGGGCTAATTTTTGTTCTGCTAGTTCATCCGCCGATAATTGACGTCGTGACACTGACATTGTATTTATATTTTTTTTCGGTTTAGAGCTGACTTCAGAACTATCACTGGAAGCAGAAGCAACATCATGGCTATGAGAAGAAACGGCCCCAGAATGGCTATGCGAATCGATTATAACGTTAGACCTCTTAGCCGCAGTTACGCGGGTTGAGCTGTTATTTACAATAGATTTTGGCGTAAATATCTGAGCATTATTCACCGAAGAAGCACTCAATAATCTCTGCTCTAACTCAATGGGGGCTATAGCTTTAGCTTTTATCAGTGTCGTTACTTTTTGATTCTGCTTTACATTTTCAGCGGGACTAATCACAGGGATACTAGCTTCATTCACCCTTGGGACACTTGCTTTTTTAGCTAGCAGAACACTTGTTTGATTAGTAAGCTTTTCTGCTTTTAACGCGTTATTTTCGTTAATTAATTGCCAAACATAAAAGCTAATCAAACACAGGACTAAAACACTGATACCGGTAACTACTGCTGTTTTTCTTGCAGAATAAGCTGACACCCCTTTATCGGGTTGAGCGGTATGATTATGGGACTCAGCGCTTCGTTGATCTAAATCCTTTAACATTTGATTAATGACACTCATACTTTAAAGATCCAAGTGTAGTAGGATAATAACAATAAGCTCAACATTACCAAGACTGAAATAGCTAATACGTGCCTATTTAAACCTTGAACAATACTCTCAGTGTCCTTTACCGCCGCATGTAATATTTTGACTGTCATTTCGTAATGTCCTTGACCATAAGCAACCATTAGCATTTTGTGACACAAAATATTAACGAGCCTTGGTACGCCTTGGCTAACACGAGCAATTTTTTGACATATGCGCACAGGAAAAAGCTCCGCACCTCTATATCCAGCCACCTGTAATCTATGGTGAATATATTGTTGTACTTCATTGGCATTCATCGCCCTTAATTTATAAGAAAATGTTATGCGCTGTCTTAATTGTCTAAATTCTGTTTTTGCTAAACGGTCATCCAGTTCTGGCTGTGCAAACAAAACAACTTGTAATAATTTTCGTGTTTCTGTTTCTAAATTGGTGAACAATCTCAATGCTTCTAAGCTATCTTCTGGTAAAGCCTGCGCTTCATCAAGTATTAATACTACTGAGTGCCCCTCAGTATGTAATTCTAATAACCGTGTCTGTATCCGCTGAGTCAGTAATTGTACTGACATGCGTTGAGCTTGTTTAACACCAAGTTCAACAGCAACAGCACGCCTTAACTCATCAGGGCTTAAGTAAGGGTTTGGAATATAGGCTGTAACAAAGTGACTTGGAATTTCATTGAGAAGCTTCCGACATAATAAAGTTTTTCCTGTACCTACTTCGCCAACAACTTTAATGAAACCTTCACCTGTTTGTAGCGCTGTAGAAAGTACCGCTAAAGCTTCATCATGCATAGCCATTGGCAAATAAAACTTTGTATTAGGCGTTAAGGTAAAAGGCAGTTCCCCTAAGCCAAAATGATATAAGTACATAGCTACTCCACTAAGTGAGCTAATTAGGCGAAATCAAACGCAGTTGCCTGATACTTATTCGTCATTTTCAGCTGCATTCTGTTCTGGGGTTTGGCAAATATCATTTTCCTGTGCGTATTGGTCGTTAGCGCATTGCTCTTTGCATTCTTGTGATAACTCACCTTTATCTGATAGTTCACACTCTTCAGCGTCTTCAACTTCTTCTGGGAACCACTTTGTCAGTAAGCTGCGGGCATCTTTCAATTGATTTTTCCAGGTGTCTTGACCCACAACAATCGGCTTGAGCATAATAACTAACTCACGCTTTTGAGACACTTCAGATTTACTTTTAAATAATTCACCAAGGAAAGGTATATCACCTAATATCGGTGTTTTAGACTCTTTGGCCACTGTATAGGTTTCAATTAAGCCACCAATAACCACAACTTCACCAGACATAGCTCGAATAATGGTGTCTGATTCTCGAACACGACTTTGTGCCAGCGGCAATACAAGTACTTCACTACCAATTTGTATACTTTTATTCTGCTCTTCAGTAATAGTCACAGAGGGATGAACATGTAAAATAACAGCTCCGTCTTTACTGATTTGTGGTGTCACATCAAGCGCAATACCAGAGAAGAAAGGAGTCAATTCAATTTCAGGTGTTGTCGTTGTTGAAGTACCTGTTGTTGTTGTACTAGATACATCCGTAACAAAGTACTCATCTTCACCCACTTTAATAATCGCCTTTTGATTATTTGTGGCGGTAATTCTCGGGCTTGAAAGAACCTGTACATTACCTTGCGTTTGCAATAACTCAATAACACCGGAAAAATTGCTACCGTTAGTTTGTTTGCTATATGCCAAGGTGTTAACACCACCAATAGCACTAGAAATAACATTACCAACAATGTTACCTGTAGTGGAATAAACAATTTCTGCACTACCTACGTTATCAAGTACTTGATCCCACTTAATGCCCTGTTGAAACTCATCACTGAGTGTTACTTCCATTATTTTCGCTTCGATTATCACTTGGCGATGTAAATGACTTTCAGTATCAGATATAAATTTCTTAACTGCGGTAATTTCTTGTGGCAATGCACGTATCGTAATTAGTCCCGCTTGAGGGGATACAATAACTGAGCGCCCTTCTCCTGTTCCAACAAAAGCAATCAGAGACTCTTTAAGCTCATCCCAAAAGTTAGATTCATTTTCGGTATATAGATTAATTCCGCTGCTTTGATTATTCGAACCACTATTACCACTGCTATCACCGCTACTGTTATTACTTCCACTATTGTTATTATTATTGCTGTTACTACTATTACCACTATTAGGATCGTTTTCAGATACGCCCCCAGAATTAATTGTGGTATTAGATGAGCCAAAGCGCTTCAGAAATAAGTAATTTAAAGCGATTGTTTCTGTGCGTATACCTGGAGGGAAAACTTTAACTACATTACGACTGCGAATAATTTCATAACCATAAACATCTTCAACAACAGTCAAAGCTTCTGATAATGTGACATTATTTAAGCTGAGTGAAATTGTCCCTGTCACATCAGGGTGAATAACAGCACTATAACGAGATCCTCTTACAATCGCTTGAAAAAAGTCTTTTGCCTCAACCTCTGTTGCCGATACTTCTAGTCTTTTTTCAGCTAACATACCTTGCTTCGCCTGACTCATATCATTTAACATAAGTTCTTGCTGAACAGAATTTGGCACTTGAGTTAAAGGTTTTGGTCCGTTAAAAACTTTAGCTTCTTTAATGGCGCTATCTAAATTTTCCTTCATATCAGTAGGCTCATCAGGTACTGACTGGCAGCCAACAATGACAAATAATAACGCTGATACGGTAATTTTTAATTTTAGTTTTTTCATAGAGGTACTTTTTATTATCATTAGTTAGCTACCGTATTTTCTACAACGTTACTTTTAAAACCTTTACTTTTAAAAATATTAATTTTCAATCGTTCAGATTTGCTACGTAATATCACGCTATGACTATTAATTGCAGTTATCCGATATTCTCCCACATAGTCAAACATTTTATAAATTTTACCATTAATAACAGCAGTATGAATGCCATCGCCATGGATAATTGAGGTTAGCTTAATACCCCCATCAAGTTTTATCTGGACATTACTACCTGAACCACTCTGTCCAAAAGGACGGGTAGGATCAACATCCGCAGCCGAACTTGCCGATGAAAGGAGTACAGCACCAACAAGAAAAGCAGTAATTAACTTTGGTAATATTAAAATAAAATGAGTTTTAAACACCAATAAACTCCTTATCTAATCCTAAGCTATAAATAATGAGTTCAACTTCACTTCGAGGATATTCTTTGACTTCAAATTGAAAGTCTTGCCAAAAAAACTTCCACGATAATTGCTCAAGTTGACTCAGGTAATTACGTAGAGGGAAATATTGTCCCGACAGTTTTATCTTAATCCCGTGCTTATATAAATTTAAGCCTAGGTCTTCAGAATTTGAGGAGTAGTTATTAGCATTCTCTTCCTGCTCACTACCTAATTTTAATAAGGGTTCAGCCCCTATTAATTCAAATGAAAGTAATGACACTCCCGGTTCTAATTTAAGTAGTTTAAGTAACGCTTCACGCATTTCTATAGGGCTAATAAGATCAGTAGTTAAAAGTACTAACTCGCCATCAAGCTTGGCAAGTTTACTTTCAAGTTGAGCTAATTGTTTAATAGTATCTACGTCGGGATCTAATTTAAGTGCTGCTTGGTATTCATTAATAGAATAGTCTAGCGTTTTAACACTCGATTTCATTGTAATGCTTTGCTTCTCGAAAGTAATAGTTTTGGCGCTTTTATCATCAATAAATAAATATGAAATGATAAAAAATATTGCTACTAACCCGGTAAGTAGAAGTAAAAACTGCTCTCTACTGCTCAGTTGAAGAAACTTATCACTATACTCTTCCCATTGTAGCTTCATTAGCTTTCACCTTTCTTAGCTATTGAGCTAACAACAAACTCGGTAATATTCTGATTATTATTAGTAAGCTTAAAGTTCAAAAATGCCTTACCCGACAGTAAACGAGATTGCTTGAAACCAGCCAACCACGCAGGTACTGCCTGAGGATTTTTGGCGATGCCAGCGAAACTCATGTGTTCCGAATTAATACTGATTTTTTGTAATCTTATATCTTTATGATGCATTGCTGACAAATCGTTCATCGCCATTACAAATCCACCGGCAAACGTTTCATTTGAGTCAGTGAGTTTATCTAGCAGTGCATCTTTATGTTGCATAACTAACTTTATAGTATCTAGTTTATTTTTTAGCTCAGGTGATACTTGCCTTTTGCAATTGAACTTCTAACTGCTGGGCTAATTTTTGTTTCTGTTGCTGCTCTGCCTGTAAATTATCATATATTGCAGCTGATTTATTATAACTTAACTCGGTAACGACAGACCAAGTAACCATAATAAGTAATAGAACAAGCCAAATACTCGCTACCTTGGGTAGTGTTAACAGAGGTTTTTCAGGGAAAAGCTCTGCTTGTAATAAGTTAATGCTATGTTTAGCTGTCATATTGGTCTCCCGATGAAGCATCAGCGTCTTCAAAAGGAACATTCTCTATACAAGCACCAATAGCAGCTGCAAATTCTCGGTGCTGGTGATAGGGGCGAGGTAACTCTAATAAGCTAACAGGTGCTGCTGTATATTCAGCTAGTTTTTCAGCAAAAACACTTTCCAACTTAATAGGGAGGATCACTTTGATTGCTTTTATAGGAGCTTGCTTAAGTTGACGTTCGAAATAATCAGTGGAACGTTGAATCTCTAAACTGATGTCATCAATAATAGAAGAAGATAATTCATCAACTGTTTTATTAGAAATCTGTGAGAACCCTCGTAAACGGCGATGAAAAAATATTTGCTTTTCTTTAACTATTATTAGAACAATTTCGTCATTAGGTTGCTGACAAACTAATAATACGGCACCACTTTGTGCAGGTAATAAGTTCGAAAAAGCAAATTCTTGCGTAGTAATCGCGCTGACTTTTACCAATCCTTGATCCGTAGCCATCACTAGTTTTTTTAATTCGTCTAGCGGAGCACAAACTACATTAATCTTTTCTTTGCCCCCTGCGAGCGTAGGCGCATCATAATAATCAAGTAGCATATTGTCGGGTGAAATACTGACTAAGTCTTTAATTTGCCATTTTAAAGCACTATTAATTTCGCTCTCAGGTACTGCTGGTTTATCGACTTGCACCACTTGGGATTGTGCTTCACTAAGAACTAGGCAAGCTGAGCCTTCAAGCTCATTATTACTATGAAATGTCTCTATGGATTTAACAAAATTAGTCGAATTGTTTTTTTCATGCTCGAAGATAACCTTGTCATCTTTATTATCAACCTTGTTATCTTTTTTTTGCTCTGGAATCGAACACAAGGAGACACCATGCTGCTGAAAAGCAATTGCTAGACGTCGATTTGAGCTGTTTTGTGAAAAAACTTGACTTATTTTTGTTAAAAATGACATTTATAGGCAATATCCTATTAAGTTAAAATTTCAATATACCTTTTGTTATACCTACAGAGCAAGCATTACTAGATACTATTAGTTAAGTTTATTAGTCGCTTAAGTGCAAATTTATTTAATCGTCTTTATTGAGTTTATATTTATAAAAGTCACTTAATATTAAATTAAGATAATGAGTACTCATAAGAAAAACTTGGGCAATAATCTATATAGTTTATAATAGTCCACGTTCTATTATTTACTCACTTTTAATTGAAACATTTATGCGTAAACCCTTGTCGATAATACAAAATATACAACACCCCATTTTTGATAAATATAAAATTAAGGTTCAGGTTAAACGCGACGATCAAATACATAGCATTATCTCAGGTAATAAATGGCGAAAGTTAAAATATAACCTTACCCAGTTAAGTAGTGAAAATTACCGCGGGGCATTAACCTTCGGAGGAAGTTACTCAAATCATATTCATGCTTTTGCTTATGCATGCAGTCAACAAAACATCCCCTGTATTGGTGTTATTCGCGGAGAAGAACGTTATGCAGATAACTTTACCTTACGTTGGGCAAGACATTGGGGAATGCGATGTCATTTTGTTGACCGAAAAACTTATCGTCGTCGTTTTGATACAGACTTTATTGACGAGTTGAAACAGTTATACCCTGATTTCTTTATTATTCCTGAAGGAGGCAGCAATACACACGCCGTTAGTGGTGTATCAGAGGTTATAGAGGAACTCAATCAACAAACAGACTTTGATACTTTAATGACTCCAGTAGGCAGTGGTGGAACACTAGCAGGCCTAATAGCAGGTGACAGTGTAGTTAATAGTAAACAACATGAAATTTTGGGTATTGCTGTATTAAAGCAAGCTGAGTATCTAATTGATGAAGTTAAAGCCTTATTACCTCCTTCAGCTCTTGATCATAAAAGTTGGCAATTATTAACAAGTTTCCATCGAGGTGGGTACGGTAAGTTTAGTGATGTGGATATTAAACGTATTATAGATTTTAACCAACAAACTGGCGTGACCTTTGAGCCGGTTTATTCTGGAAAGATGATTTTGGCTTTACTCGACTTATTAGAGCAAGGATATTTTAAAAAGAATAAACGTATTGTTTTATTACATACAGGAGGTCTTCAAGGTCTTGGCGGTATGATAGAACAAGGGAGGCTTGATGCCGATGATTGGCTTTCCCCTGTAAAAGCTCCTGAAACCAATATTTAACCTTGCTTTGTCGTTTTCAAAAAACGTTTTAATTAGAGAAATCAATAATCATGAGCCTGGGTTTATGGCTCATGGTTAAATATAAAAAATCAGATTTTGATAGAGCCTAAGATTAAAATCTTAGTACGTATCGACCTTGATTATCAGGACTACCTAGAAATGATAGTGCGGGCTTTAACTCTGCTGGAAATTTAGTACCTGGTTTTAAGTGACCTTGTCCTGACGCTTTTTGGTTTGCCAAGACTAAGCGTGCCTTAAAGCTCAAACCTAAGTTGTTTTTAGGTAATATTTTGGCTTGTATGTCGCCTTTATCACAATCAACCTCAGCCTTAAGTGATCCTAATTTAATATTATTATCTAAAGCCACTACGCCTGCACGTATCCAACTAACTTGCCCTTTTGCAAACTCACATGTTGATTTTTCTGTATCGAGATTTAACTCACTAAATGATAATTCAACATTTCCTTGCGCTGTTATAGGAATAGGGAGCGTTAACTGCTTAGCAATATCACTAGCAGATATAAAAAGTTCAACATCATTAAGTAACAATTCGCTTGATGAAACAGTTAAGGTGAACTTTCCCTCTGGCCCATCTAACATCGAATCACCAAAACTAATATCAACTGTTGGTGATAATATAAGTAATGACCAAAAACTCAACTCTGTTTTAATTTTTTGGATTTGATTGTTATTTGCTGAGGCTTGAGATATTTCACCTTGCCAAACAGAGCCTGAAACACTACCAATATAGACATTCTTAGGGAGTTCTATATTGTTTATCAATAAAGCTAGCGGCATAGTTGCCACTAAAAATACTAAATAACTGCTAAAAAATATTGCCGTAAAAGCATACCACTTTCTCATTTTATTTCTCTATATTCTATTTATGCTTTATTAGGGTCTGTTGACCTTTCAGCGTTAACAACGCGTAACTAAAGAGATTAATACCTATTTTTACTTTTATTATTCAAGCGATTTTTAGAGTCACTGCGAATGATAAGGAGTAATATTATGACTTAGAAAGGTGTAAGCTTCTTACTTTAACTTGGCCTGCGCTGTCACCTCTACTCAAATCAATAGCTTTAACTTTCAAACCTTCATTATTAGCTAAATGCTCAAGCCAAAACAACAATTGTGTAAACGAAGTATTGTCTATCCAAACTTTTAAATCGTCTCCTTGAGGCTGCATTCTAGTAATACTCAATTTATACGTTTTTGCGCTACGATTAGCTATACTAGATATACTTCCGCTCGACTTACCTTTACCTCTACTCCCTTTAGCTTGTTGGTAAATAGCTGTCTTTTCTTTAACCCAAGTGAGTAGTTCCTGCTTTCTTTCTAGCTTACTACTTGCTTCAGTTAAACTAGTATTTAATGGTTGCCAAATTGCGCTATATAAAATAAAAACAATACAAGCAAGCCCCATAACAGCAACAAGACGTTGCTCTCGGGTGTTCAGATGCTGCCACCATGCTTTCATTATGATGCTCCCTTATTGCTACGTTTATTGGACCCTGATTTCTTATTTTTTTTACTCTTATTCGTCATAGTAAAAGTGCCTGTCACCAAGTCTCCTTGATTACTTTGCGAACCTTTCTTTACGGTAAAGCTTGTTGCGTCGAGTGCGACACTAAATTTTTCAAATGCTTGATAGTCTTCTGCTGTAGCTTGTAGACGTATCTCTTGTCTCTTACCGTCAAACTTCAACGACTCAGGCTTTAAAGCCTGTACTTTAGCAAAAGCTGGCTGCAACTTAGCGAGCATAGCTAAAAATCCTTCGCCATCGTTGATACCCCCCATTAAAGCTAATTCACGATTCAATTGTGATTTAATGGTCGATATGCGTACTCTTTTTGTTTTAGGGAATGCCTTCTTATATTCCGTAATAACATTTTGGTCGACTAGTTCTTGCTCTGCATTGAGTTGCCATAATCTCGTGCCTTTTTCCCCTAAATTTAATAATAAAGCGAATAAAGCTACACCCGCAACCCATAACCATTGACGACCGGCATTACTGCGAACTTCCTTAACTTTATATTTGCCTTGAAGTAAATTGAAGCGGTTTAACTTGGTATTATCATATTTCGCCATTAGTGCTAGAGGTAATTCTTCTGGCATCTTGTTTAAGTTAAACTGGTCACTACAAGCTAACGGAGAGTATGCCTCTATATAAACACTCACTAGAGGCTTTTCATCTTCGTCATCTACAGGTGGAGGGTTCGAAAAAGCCTCGCATTGCTGTTGCCATGTACTGATATCTAACGTGAAACCTTGCCAAATGTGTTGACGAACAACAACTTGCTCTTGGCTAGATTCACCCAAAGATATTGCGCTCCAACCTTTATTTATGTGTGGCATTGCCAGTACATCTGGAAGTATGAAAGCTGTTTCTATTTTTGCATCCGATAACCATGATAACCATTGTTGCATTTGGCTATGAGAAACAATAGCAGCAAAACAGTTGTTTTCTTGAATATCTTGAGCTAAATCGGCATAAGCAAAAAAAAGCTTATCTACGTCTTCGGCTACACTATCTTCAAGCATATAGGGTGCAGCTAGACGCCTTGCCCTGATCGATTTTGCTGGTATTTTTAATGACTTTAAAAGTACATCACAGCCAGGAACTAAGACTTTTACATCTCGCTGCTCTGCTTTACTGGTAAGGTCATTGAGTTGTTGAGCATTTTTTAGATCACCACTGGCAATAATCTCTTGCTCGTCACCGCTAGTTTCATTAACAATCAACCAATGAATGGTATCGTGCGCTTGACTTCCTAGGCGGATAAATAATGTTTCTGTCACTAATTACGTCCTATAGTACGACTAATTACTTGAATTTGTTTATTACTAGTTACTTGCATGATTGATGTCATGTTGAAATAACTGTTATTAAAGCGCGCATTGGCTTTCAATTTAAAATATTCACTATCAACCACAAACTGTTCTTTTTGCCATTTTTCTATTTGATTTTCACTGACTTCTGGTAGTTTAAAAAAATCTTCTATGCTTTCATACCCTGAGCTATCTCTTGCACCTAAGGCTGATTGTGCATCATCTGAACTCATATCAAGTAAAGCTCGCAATAGTTCTGGCTGATCAGGACTTATTGTATTGATATTTATTAAATGTTGGCTATTTTGTGGTAGCACACATACATACGGCATCAACGCTAAAATGATTTCAGGGGTAAAATGTTCAATTAATCTTAACTCATTAACACTGCCTAAATAATTGTTTGCCGCCAGATAGGGAAACTCACGTGAAGCATAATCGTTATCTTCCGCTCCTCCTGTACCTGTTACCATATCATTTTTATCTAGCCAATCGGTTAACGCACTAACCATAGCTTCCGCCTCAAAAGAACTGACACCGTCTATATTTAAATTACTAATAAGTGCTTCTAATACCGTTGCAGCAGGAAGTTTTTTATTATTTCCTGATTTTTTCTGAGGCGCCGTAGTACTTGCCCCAGTTACTTTTGATTTATTTCCCTTACCAGTGGTAGATGAATTTCCTGAGCTATTTGCAGCATCCTTACTTTTGGCATCAGGATGCAAGGCATTAAGGTTTAAACAGCTTTGTAAGTCTGTTATTTCACCACCTATTTCACCAAAATCGACAGGGTAACTATTCGCACCCTCAGCCCAGATTTGTTCCAAGTGGGTAACATCAGGTTCTTCTTTAAACGCCGTAATTAAGACGCGCTTGCTAAATGCCTCTGCCCCCAAAGCATACCAATATGCTTGCTGATTAAAACTGATATTAGTGCTTCTTTGCATTTGTACTTGTAGTCTAGTTGTCATTTGCGCAGCAATAATTGATGCTAATGCGACAATAAGCATTACGGTAATTAAAGCGACACCTTGCTGACGGCTATTATTGACGCTTGCTAGTGAATAGTTAATAGTCATAAAACTACTTCTTACTCTTCTTTTTATCACTAACATCACCAGCAACGAGGAACTGACGACGAATCAAACCATAATCTTCAGTTACTATCTCAATGGCAATTGCTTGTGGTAATGTGTTATCTGACCACTTCTTCTGCCATGTTTTACCATCATAAAATTCGTAGCTTAAACTATTTACTTTGTTGATTAAGGGCCTAATTTTTGGTTCTTGACCCACAACCGCATCGACAAAATTATAATGTAAGCGCTCAAGGGTTTCATCAACGAGCCGATAAGCTACACTTTGCATATCACCGCGCGGTAACAATAAACCAGGATTAGTCCAACCATTACGAACAAACGCAATAGATTGTTCACCGTCTAAGAAACTATCGTCTGATGTTTGTATGAATCCTTCACTAGCCGCTTCGCCATTAACGCGCATAGGTCGTTTTGCCATTTGCGTAAAATCACGTTCCATTAACAAAAAAGCACGTTGTAATTCATTTTGTTTTTCACTGCGTATTTTTGAATTTTCATCACCACGAAGAACGGTATCGAAAATAGTAAAGCTGGCCAAACTCACCACCGAAAAGATAGCAATGGCAATCAATACCTCTAACAAGGTAAAACCTTTCTGAATCGATTGACCCAAAGTATTCACTTTATGATTACCGAAACTCATCAGGGTTTATCCTGCGATAAGTAGGTCATTAAGCTAGCACTAACTAACTCATCATCTTCATTTAAGCGAACTTCCATTACTACAGAACGTAATTCTTTATTGGTTGTTTTAATGACCTTTTGCTGCCAATACCAGGTTCTTCCTCCCATTTTAACATCACCTTTTTTGTTGTTTTTGGGAGGCCAAGTTTTATCTAGGCTCGCTTCAACAAGTTGATTGGATGCGACCCAGTTAGCAAACATTTTATCTTCTAAATGGCTAATATGACGATAGTTATTATCGGCAACACCTAATAAAGCTACGCCAGCAATAGCGAATATTGCCATGGCTAACATGACTTCAATCAAGGTAAAACCGCGTTTATTCGAATGCAGAATGTTATAATGCGGGAACTCTGTGTGAGTAACATTATTAGTCATCGAGGACGGGGCCCTCAATAGTTAACGGTGTACTATATATACCTGTTACTCGATAGGCTACATCTTCGGCATCTTGAGCATAGGCTAACTCTTCCGCGATTCTGAAAGTAACACTAAACGGAGTAAGATCTCCTCCTGAAAGTATGTACACTTGCGGGATTTTTTTGTTTTCTTGTTCTTCTTTAGACAACAAGGTGAAGTCATCTTCATCTTTTTCTTTGAACGTTTCAGTATCAAAGAGTAATGGCTCATCAATAGGTAAGTCATCTAACTCAATACTAAGTTCGATTTCTTCCGGAACAGTGACATTAGCGTCCCAATCTTGCTCGGGGATTTCAGACCACGTTGTTCCATCATAACCAAGAAACTCATAACTGTCTTTATTAACAATGAGACCTAACTCAATGTTATTTAGCATACCGTATTCAGCAATCACTTCAAAAATTGCTGCAAAGCGAGCACTCTCATGCTTCAACTTATCTTCTGGCTTACTGCCAGAAAAGTTAAATTGTACTAAACTAGCCATAAGGCCAATCAGCACTACAACCACCATTACCTCTATTAAGGTAAAGCCTTTGTTTTTATATGCTATTGAGTTTGAGTGTTTAATCTTCATATGAGTGAAAATAAGGGTTAGCTTTAAGCTGCAATACTTTATTTAAAGAAAATTGCACGGAGTTGACGTTAGTCAATGAGTACAATTACCGCCTAAATGGTATCTTACAGCAACAAGGTAGCCTTTATTGGAAGTCGCCTAAATTCCAGTTACCAATATCATCTTCTGTACCGGCTTCGCCGTCTGGTCCGACAGAGAAAACATCCATTTTAGCCTGCTCGCCTGGATTTAATAAAACGTACTCATTGCCCCAAGGATCTTTTGGTAAACGTTTAATGTAACCATCTTCAGGAAAGCGACGTGGCTCTGGCTCTAAGTCAGTTTGTTCAACAAGTGCATCTAACCCTTGCTCGGTGGTTGGGTAATCATAATTGTCCATTCTGTATAAGCTTAAAGACGTTTCTAATGCCGTAACATCTGAGATGGCCTTTTGCATATTCGCACGATCTTGACTACCCATTAAGTTAGGTACAACCATACTGGCTAAAATACCTAAAATAACAATAACCACCATAACTTCGAGTAAAGTAAAACCTTGTACTTTTTTCATATTCATATGCTTCCTAACGTCTGATAAATTAATGTTTCAACAGCACAGCTGTCAATTGACTTTAGCCACCTACGAGGCTATTAAGTTGTAAAATTGGTTGTAATATTGCCATAACTATAAAGAGCACTACACCCGCCATTGCTACCATAAGCGCAGGTTCAAATGCTTTTAACGAAATACTAACTAAAGCGTCAAATTCTCTATCTTGGTTATCCGCAGCCCGACCTAACATGTGCTCTAATTGCCCACTTTTCTCACCACTTGCTATCATGTGTAACATCATTGGAGGAAACAATTTAGTTTGCTCTAATGCCACTCGTAAGCTGGAACCCTCTCGGACTTTATCGGTAGAAGATTTTACTTCCTGCTTAATAAATAAGTTATCTAACACTTCCCCTGAAATTCTCATACTCTCAAGTAAAGGAACAGCACTTGCCGTTAAGATACTTAATGTACGAGCAAAACGAGCCGTATTAATACCTTTTGCTACTTTTCCGAGACCGGGCACCCGTAATATACTTTTGTGAAAGGCCATTTCAAAATCAGGCTTCTTTAACATCTGTGCGAACAAGAATATCGATGCTACAACCAAGATCACAAGTGCTAAACCGTAATCCCGAAGAAAATCACTACTCGCAATAAGAAATTGTGTTGTGCCAGGTAAATTCTCACCCATGTGTTCAAACTGACCTACAATTTTTGGAACTACTGCTGTTAATAAAATAGCAATTACACCCACAGCGACAACGGTCATAATAATGGGATAAACCAATGCTTGAATAAGTTGCGAACGCATCTGTTGTCGTTGCTCAGTGTAATCAGCTAAGCGATTAAGTACTTTATCGAGATGACCCGATTTTTCACCCGCAGCAACCATAGCACGGAATAAACGATTAAAAATCTTAGGGTATTCAGCCATACTTTCAGACAAGCCGTAACCTTCTGTTACTTTTGTACGAACGCCCATTATCATACTTTTGATTCGGTTTTTTTCGCATTGCTCACCAACCGCCATTAAAGATTCTTCAAGCGGAAGACCTGACTCTACTAATGTTGCTAACTGACGAGTAATAAGTGCCAATTCAGACGCTGAAACTTTACCTCCATCATTCTGTCCAAAGCTTGCTGCAAATCCGCTTTTAGCTTGAGTTTTTTTGCTTTTAGATAAAGTAGAAGACACTTCAATTGGCATTAAGCCTTGATCACGTAACAACGCACGCACTTGTCGCGCCGTATCGCCATCGATAACGCCTTTTTTAGTTTTTCCACGGCTATCAACCGCTTGGTATTCAAATGAGGCCATATTTACTTATTCTTCGCTATTTATGTACGCTGCTTATAATTAGATATTCATATGAACTAGCCGTTCTTTTTATTTTTCTGTAAACAACTACGTAGTAATAAGTTAGTCTTCACGAGTAACACGAAGAACTTCTTCTAGGGTAGTTTTCCCAAGCATGACTTTATCAAAACCATCATGACGAATACTGGCATAATTCTTTCGTACGTATTTTTCAATTGCTTGTTCGCCTTGACCATTATGAATTAGTTCACGAACATGTTCATCGACAGGTAATAATTCATGAATACCAACTCGGCCTCGATAACCTTTAAAGCTACAGGCTTTACAGCCAACTGGACGGTAAATCACTAACTTATTATCATCAGGTAATGCTAATAACTGTCTTTCTTCTTCGTTAGGTAAGTGGCTTTCACGACAAGTAGGACAAATAGTTCGAACCAGGCGTTGAGCCAACACACCTAATAAACTTGATGATAATAAAAATGGTTCTACGCCCATATCTTCCATACGGGTAATAGCACCCGCAGCCGTGTTAGTATGCAATGTCGATAAAACCAAGTGACCGGTCAAACTAGCTTGAACCGCAATTTGCGCAGTTTCTAAATCTCGAATTTCACCTATCATAACCACATCAGGATCCTGACGTAATATAGCACGCAAACCTCGAGCAAAAGTCATATCGACCTTAGCGTTAACTTGAGTTTGCCCTATACCTTCAATAGCATACTCAATTGGATCTTCAACCGTTAAAATATTACGTTCTTTCTCATCAATTTGAGTTAAGCCTGCATACAAGGTGGTACTTTTACCTGAGCCTGTTGGACCTGTTACTAAAATGATACCGTGAGGTTTTTCTATAAGCGCTGAAAAATCAACTCGCGTAGTGTCGGTCATGCCTAATTCTTTTAAATCTAAACGCGCAGCATTTTTGTCTAATAAACGTAATACCACCCTTTCGCCATGCCCTGTAGGCATAGTTGAAACACGAACATCAACCGCACGACCACCAATGCGCAATGAGATACGACCATCTTGCGGAATGCGTTTTTCAGCAATATCAAGCTTTGCCATTACTTTAATACGAGAAACAAGTAACGAAGCTAGCTTTCTATTAGGTTTAAGTACTTCTCGTAAAACGCCATCAACGCGAAAGCGTATTTGTAAGGTATTTTCAAAGGTTTCAATATGAATATCTGATGCCCGCTCTTTAATACCTTCACTGAGCATGGCATTAATTAACTTAATTATTGGTGCATCATCTTCATTTTCAAGTAAATCTTCACTTTCAATAAATTCATCAGCAAGCGAGTATAAATCAACTTCGTTACCTATATCTTCCATCATCTGCTGTGCTTCAGAAGAGTCTCTTTGATAGGTTTGAGTTAACAATAAACCAAAAGCTGCAGGCTCTAAAAAATTAAAACTAAAAGGTGCCTTTAGTATTCGACGAACTTCTAAAATGGTATCAAAATGAATCTCTGCCAAACAGTGTAAAATATAACCACCGGTATTTTCATCGGTAGTTATGAGCACGCTATAACGCTTAGCAAATGTAAACGTTAACAGCCAAGTGCTACTTGTTTGCTCTTGGTCTTCATCTACGTCATCAATGCTAGCTACTTTAACTTCATCAATAGTAGCTATGTCAATATTATCAATAGCTGATAATTCAACGTCATTTATATCCTCTATATCTACATCGTCGCGCATTAGTCTTTAGCTTCTGTTGCAGTTGGATCTTCACCTTCTATTACCGTTGGCGGTTTATCTGCTATAGCTTCCGGTGGCGGTGAATTTTTATCAAGTGATCTATTATCCTTTTCAAGAGCACCCTTATACTTTTGTAAAGACTCTTGGTAATCTTCAAATGAAGGCGGCAATGTTAAACTATCTCCCCATTTAGGTAAAATAGGCATATTTTCATTGCTCATCAATGACAAGCCTTCTTCATGCTTGCGTATTTGGTCAGCACGAATAAAGTTGTATTTTGATTCACTAATTTCTGTCATTAACGCCGAGTCACGAACAATAGTTGCTCGTAAGAACACCATTAAATTACGTTTACGGGTTGTATTACTTGTTGATTTGAATAAATGACCAATAATTGGGATATCACCTAAAAGAGGTACCTTTTGTACACTTTCTTGAACGTCTTCATCAATCAAGCCACCTAGTACGATGGTATCGCCACTGTCGGCCATTACCGTTGTTTTAATCTCTCTTTTGTTAATTGAGATATCAACACCTGTAGTACCACTAACAGAAGAGACTTCTTGTTCAATTACCAATTGAACTGCGTCACCTTCATTCACTTGTGGCGTAACTCGTAGTTTGATGCCCACTTCTTGGCGGTCAACGGTTTGGAATGGGTTGGCATTATTACTTCCCGTTGCAGAGCCTGTAATAATAGGGACTTCTTGACCAACAATAAAATAGGCTTCTTCGTTATCTAAAGTAGTAATACTTGGTGTTGCTAGAATATTCGAATTAGTGTCAGTGCTTACAGCATTTACTATTGCACCCCAATCATTTTTAGCAATACCAAACATCATGCCACTAACGTTACCTAGGACTTGGGCTAGGATACTGTAATCACCTCTAACATCTGGGTTAGTTGTAGTTACAGGGTTACCGTTAGAGTCAATAGTCGTTACTGAATTACCGTCTTCTCCTTCAGCCGCTACTGCACCCGCAGCTACAGATGAAATACTTGCAGGACCATTGGTAAATTGAGTAAAACCACCCGCTTCGTTGTACCATTGCACACCTAAATTAACACCATCGCTTTCAAACACTTCAACAATAATGGCTTCAACAAGCACTTGTGCACGGCGAACATCTAGTTGACGAATTACTGCTTCTAATGAGCGCAACATATCCGGCTCTGCGGTTATAACTAATGTATTGGTTGACTCGTGCGACTCAATACTTACATCACGTTTTGAACCCTTTCGTGCTTTTGATTTGGATTTTGAACCTGATTTCTCAGCAGTCATAGAGTCGCTAACACCTTGCAATACTTTAACTAGGTCTTCAGCTTTTGAATATTTAAGATAATACACACGAGTATTACCGTTACTTTCTAATTCGCTATCTAAGCGTTTAATCAGACGAGCTACTCGTTCACGCGCTTTTACTTCACCACTTACAATGACGCTATTAGAACGATCATCAGCAACTATTTTAGGGATTAAAAAAGTCGGCTGACCAGCTTTACCGCTGGTAGGTTTGTTCATGGCTTCAATGATACGCACCATTTCACCTGCAGAGGCGTATTGAAGCTTTATAATTTCAACATCTTGATCACCTGCTCTGTCAACACGCTCTATAATTTTAACTAAACGATTAACAGTAGAAGCAGTACCTGTAAGCATAATAACATTGGCGGGATCGTAGTTAACTACGTTACCACCACCGGCTTGATCAGATAACTGGCGTAAAAGCGGCACCAATTCACGTACGGTTACATTTTTTACTTCAACAACACGGGTAACCATTTGATCGCCGATAATATTACTGTTATTACCAATAACTGGAATAGCAGCCGTTTTCGCATCTTTATTACGAATAATTTTAATAATATTATTATCCATTTCTACAGCTGCATAGCTGTAGACTTCAAGGACATTAAGAAAAAACTGATAGTATTGCTCTTCTGATAAGAGGTCATAACTACGGACATTTATTTTTCCGCGAACGTTAGCATCAACGATCATAGTTTTCTTCAAATTTTTACCCACAATATTAACGAACTCGGTAATTTCAGTGCCCTTAAAATTAGGAGAGTATTGTGCGGCACTTGCTTGTCCAACGAAACACAAGCAATTGATCGCTATCGCTGTCGTTGCAATTAATAAGAGCTTTTTCATCATTATCGGTATCTCTGCTTTATTATTTTATTAGAAAAACGTTAATAAAAGTCTTTCTAGATAATCTCATAACGTACTTGTTACGTTAATTAATTCGGTTAACCATTTATAGGCTAATAAGTATCTCTGTAAAACTACCTTGTCGGTCGACAAGTAATGAAATATCACTTGCCTGTTTCATTTCAACCATCGCTTGCATGGCTTCTGTTGTGGCAGTCAAATCATAACCATTCATTTGAACAGCAACATCGCCGGACTTTAATCCTGCGAGCTTAAAAAACTCAGGTTTTTTACCTGGACGTAAAGAGTAACCAACGATGTTACCGTCTTTACGCTTCGGTGAAATACGGAGGTAATCCCCAATTTTTGCTGGGTCTTTTGAAAACTCACTGCGTAAATCTTTAGCTGTTTTACTTAATTCTTTATTATTTCTTTGGTCAACAACACCGGACCGAGCCTTTGTGGGGCCGGCTTTATTTTTAGATTGTTTATATTTTGTAGGAGCAGCTTTACCTGCAACTTTTTTTGCCGGCTGATTATAATCAAACCCATCAAGCATTAAGGTTTCTAATCGACCTGATTGTTTGATTAGCACACGATCCATAAGTACTTTTTCAAGGCTAGCACGCGTTCCCACGATAACATCGCCAACACCATAAGTTTCTTGCTTACCTTGATATTCAATTATAGCCGCTGATATAGAGTTATCATCACTAGCAACTAGACCTGATAAGATTAAATTTAATGCGGTTTCTGGAACCTCTGCAGCTGAAACGTCAATAGTTTCCACTTCAGTTTGATTAAATAAACCAAAAAGATTAAGCGACTGTATTTTAGCAACATCAATCAATTTTTTTGAATTTGAGCCAAGGGCATTATTAGACTGTAAAGCGCTCTGGTTTGATTGATTTTGAGGTACAATCGACCAGGTTATTTTTGCAAAAATAAATGCAATATATACCAATAACAACGCCGTCACTAATTGCGCAACACGTTTATGACCTAGTTGAGAAAATAGAACTGTAAAATCTTTCATGTTAATGGGAAGTTGCATATCTACTTCTATTATTGTTATTTATCGAATTATTCGGTCGAATATTACTATACACATTACTATAAGTGTACGCATTATTTCTATGATTCAAGGAGGGATGATACTTGACCACAAGCCAAGCAACAAGTGTTACCCTCAGTTTTTAAGCTCTTTCATCAAATTAAATCGTAACAAAATTGTTAATCCTAGAGTTAAACTATCTATTATGTTAATTTTCAGACCTATATTCTTTGCAAAAGTTCCATTTTAAAGGCCATCATGTCAACAAGTAATACTTTAAAAAATGTTTCCGTTAGATTAGATAAGTGGCTTTGGGCTGCAAGGTTTTACCGTACCCGTGCAATTGCTAAACAGATGATTGACGGTGGTAAAATATTTTATAATGGCCAGCGTACTAAGTCGGGAAAAGCCGTATCAATTGGTGATATAATAAAAATACGACAAGGTTTTGAAGAAAAAGAAGTTACCGTGCTCGCATTATCAGATAAACGAAGTGACGCGACTTTTGCTCAAACCCTATACCAAGAAAGTAAGCAAAGTATTGATACCCGAGAGAAAAACTCTCTCGCTCGTAAGCAGGGTATTTTACTCAGTCCTGCAAGTGTCAATAAACCAGATAAAAAGCAACGTAGAAAACTACGTGAATTTAAAGAAAGGATCTAACTGTTATGAGTCAACTCAATGTATTAAACCGCTACTTATTTACCGATGCTCACGCCCGTGGCGAGCTAGTACAACTAAGTAGTAGCTTTAAAAGTATTATTAAAAATCATAACTACCCTGCCGGTGTAGAAAAATTATTAGGAGAACTGCTCAGTGCAACTTGTTTACTAACCGCCACACTAAAATTTGAAGGTGATATCACGGTACAATTGCAAGGCGATGGACCTATTGGCTATATGTCTGTTAGCGGTAACAATAACCAACAAATGCGCGGCATTGCTAAAATGGCAGAAGAAACGTCGGCAGAAACCCTGCAAACATTAATTGGCAAAGGTACCATGATTATCACCATTCGCCCTGTTATTGGTGAAGCCTATCAAGGTGTGGTTGCCTTAGATAAAGACACCCTTGCCGGTTGTTTAGAGCATTACTTTGAAGTATCTGAACAAATACCAACAAAGATTTGGTTATTTAGTGATGCTGAACAGCAATTAACCGCTGGCGCTTTAGTACAATTATTACCCGATGGCGATGGTGGCGCTGAAAATATTGCAAAGCAAGAAACTGATTTTGAACACCTTTGCCAAATGACTAATACAATTAAAAGTGAAGAAATATTTTCATTAGAAGCAGAAGCTTTGTTATATCGTTTATATCACCAAGAGAAAGTGAATATTTTCGAACCACAATCCGTAACCTATGAATGTGGTTGTTCTGCTGATAAATGTTTATCTGCAATATCACAAATTGAGCCAAGTGAAATCAAAGCAATATTATCAGAGCAAGGAAAGATTTCGATGACTTGTGATTATTGTATTACGACTTATGATTTTGATGAATTAAGCCTACAAAGTTTTATCTCTAACGTTAGTCATTAGTAAAAATTCCCCCCAAGTAAACAGTAAAGTTTTCTAGCCATTAATAATTATTTATTCAGGTAATTATTTACGTAATTATTAATGGCTCACCTCAATAGCTCCCCCCCCCG
>Ga0308011_10000470_pt1 | contig 21511 bp, 18 predicted proteins | sample Neamet177_FD_203144 | JGI IMG/M metagenome (GOLD analysis project Ga0308011, IMG submission 203144) | Marine microbial communities from water near the shore, Antarctic Ocean - #177 | ecosystem: Environmental > Aquatic > Marine > Unclassified | place: Southern Ocean | collected 2014-07-25 | reverse complement strand
CCTTTTGAAGACAGAATCTTGTTAGTTTTTAATTCAGTTCAATCTGAAGAAGGAGAGATGAGTGACACTAAATTTGAATTTATTGGTTGTAGTCTTAATCCTTCAACATTTAAATAAAATTATTTTCAAAAAGTTTTTTCTAATCAGAAATTCCAATTAATTTTTTTAAGTTTGTTTTATGAAAAAACTATTACTCCCTAAGTCAAGTTATTATGAAGAACTTTAAATCCATTTTAGTCTTTACATATGTGATTTATGCGGTAATCATGATGTACATTTCTCGTTTCGGATTTAACATGTATCTTAATAATCTTGGCACGCTTTTTCTGCTAGCCTTAATGATATTAGATATTCGTAAAGATGTATTAAGTAGATTAGGGTTTTGGGGCTTATGGATGTTTTCTGTGTTACACTCTATTGGGGCTTGTTGGCTATATTCCTTCGTTCCATATAATGAATGGATAACTTCTCTTTTTAATTTTGATTTGGATTTGTTTTTTGGATTTCAAAGAAATCATTATGATAGATTAGTTCATTTCTTATTTGGACTATTACTATTGCAGGCTACTAAGGATCTCATTACAAAGAAATTCAACTTTAAACCTGTCCAAGCGTTATTTGTAGCTTTTTTATGTATTCAAGTATTTAGCATGTTATATGAGTTGTTTGAATGGGGGATCTCTGTTTTCGCTTCTGAAGGAATATCTGAAAATTATAATGGACAACAGGGAGATGTGTGGGATGCGCATAAAGACATGGCTCTTGCTATGCTAGGGTCAATTTTTTCATTTCTTTTTTTAAGAATAGGTGTTAGATATACTAAGGGGAATTGATTAGCGGTGCAAAAAGCGGAGCAATTTTTAGTTTGAAAGCTTACTGTAATCATGTAAATAGGTGTTAGGTTGTAATCCTGCTACCCCGACTTTTTTCTCTTTTATATTTTCCCCATAATTTTTCTGTAAGTTTGCTTCATGAAACAACTATTGATATTATTACTAATATGTCTTCCTTTGATATTATTCTCACAAAAACAGAAAGGCATTGCATTAGTTATCGGAAATGAGTTCTCCAGAGGACATATACTAAAAAACCCTATAAATGACGCTAACCTTATTAAAGAAACACTTCAAAATCTTGGACATGAAGTAGTGATACATTATAATATTGCTACAAAGTCTGAAATGCTAGAAATTTTAAAGGACTTTAAATCAACTGGAAAGGGTTATGATGTGGTCTTTATATATTATGCTGGAGATGGAGCTCAAATTTATAATGCAAACTTCTTATTCCCAACAGATTATTTTTTTGAATCTGAGAAAGATGTTTTTATTAATTCTATTAGTGCACAATATATTCTAAACTATCTAAAAGGAATGACGGATAATTTAATGATTATGATGCTTGATGTAAATAGAAATAATCCTTTTAAGAAATCAATAGGTTTCATGGGTGAATCAAAAGTCCAGATAAAAAAAAGGAAACGCAAAAGAATAAAAGGAAAGAAATTTATGAAACATTTGGATACTTTACAGCCTCCAAATTCACTCATTTCATTCTCTACAAGTTCTAGAAAAATGTCATCTCATTATTATATCAGAGACGAAGGAGGATATCTTGCCTTGGAAGGTTCTTTTGAAGAATATGAGAAATCCCTACTGGATTTATATGAAAAAGGACTTCTAGAAAAAAACATCATCCGTGATGCAAATATTTTTTATGTTAAGGAAGATGGTGTAAGATTATTTAGAGATTCTCTATCAGTAACAGTGCCTAATCCTTTAAGAGGGAATGTTCGTCATACTCTTCTTGAAGGACAAGAGGTTGTTTTGTTGTCTGACATACCATTAGTAAACTGGAATTCTTGGTTCTGGACTACAAACGATAATACTGTTTATATAAGATCTGAAGACATAAAAAATTCGCGATCGTCACAAGGCTGGATATCACATGAATCTCTAATTCCTTATCCTTTAACCTTTTTAACTAGCGATTATTCCAAAATTTTATCAAAAAATATAATTTTATGGCATAATAACTCTAATCTCTCTATCTCTGAGGCGTTTAAAAATGTTAGAAGCGAAATGAGAACAATTACTCATAATCAACAAATATCAACAATATCATCAAATTTATCATCTAAAGACATCTTCTTTATTGAAGATAGTGATGATCAATTTAGTGATAGAGGTCTAATTCTTCTTGATGATAAACAGAAAGATAATAGTATTAGTATCGATTCATCTGAATATTATGCATTAATAATTGGAGTACAGGATTATGAAAATGATAATTTCCCACGTCTTACTCACCCTATTAATGATGCTCAAAAATTATATAATACTTTGGTTAATAATTATACATTTAAAGAAAATAATATCATATTTCTTAAGAATCCAACTAAAGAAGAAATAGAAAAAGAATTCGATAATTTGAGTGATTCACTAAATGAAGACGATAATTTACTTATCTTTTATGCTGGGCATGGAGGAAAATGGAATAGAAAAAACATAAAAGATGGATACTGGTCTCCATCAAATGCAGTATTCGAAAAATCTTCAACACTGATAAGTAACAATACTATCAAAGATTATTTAAAATTAATATCCGCTAGAAATATTCTACTGATAAGTGATGCTTGTTGGGCGTCATCTATCTTACGTGACCGTGGTATAAAAGATAATGCTTATAATAAGGAAGTTATTCAAGAATTATATAGTATACCATCTCGTTATTATATGAGTAGTGGGCAAAATACTACAGTACCCGATGAAAGTATTTTTATTAAATTTTTGATAGAAGCATTAGAGGATAATCAAAATCTATACTTAAGAGCATCTGATTTATTTTCCCGGATCAATAAACCTATATTAAATAATGTTCCTAGATCTGATGGGAATATTGTAATTCCAGAATTATCTCAGATTGCTATAGATGGGCATTTTGGGGGAGATTTTATTTTTATTCGTAAATTCCAATAATTTTTTTAAGTTTGTTTTAATAGATTGATTAGTGGTGCAAAAATCTGAGTAACTTTTAGTTCAAAAGTTTGCTGTATTCATGTAAATAAGTGTTAGGTTGTAATCCTGTTAACCAGACTTTTTTTTCTTTATGTTTTCTTATCAATTTTTTGTATGTTTGTAGTATGAAAAAATTACTACTGATTTTACTATGTGTGCCTTTGATTGGTTCATCTCAATTAAATTACACCATTACGGTTAACACTCAAGATGCATGGCAAGCTAATTTATTTTTTCAAAGGGGAGGAGCTCCACTAAAACCTGTTAAAATTATAGATCCTTCTATTACTGAGTTATATTCAAACAATATGGGAATGAAAGGTTGGGATTTTAAAGTAAATTACAATAATAAAATTTCCTATTTTGACAGAGCGTCAAAGGGTTGGTTTATTTTGGACTCACTCCAAAATGAAATTGACTCTGTATATTGTTTGAATGGATATACCGCAGATAACCATGATTTTTTGGCATTGGCTAATGGGAATTATGTGCTTTTTGCATATGATGAACAACCGTACGCAATGGATACTGTAGTAGCAGGGGGAAACCCAAATGCAACTATAGAAGGATTGATTATTCAAGAGTTAGACGCAAATCATAATCTTATTTTTGAATGGAAAAGTTGGGATCATTTTCATGTAACTGATAACTCCTACATGAGCCCATGGACTAGTGCTAATCTTAATTTTATCCATGCAAATGCTATTGATATTGATTTTGATGGACATTTTTTAATTTCCTGTAGGGGTTTGGATGAAATAACTAAAATACACAGAACGACAGGAGAAGTGATCTGGAGATGGGGAGGTACTCAAAATGAATTTACATTTGTAAATGACTATCCTTTTACACATCAACATTCAATAAGAAGTCTAGGAGATAATAAATATCTTTTATATGATAATGGTAATTATAGTGCTCAGTATACAGGAACAATTAATATCTCAAGAGCTGTTGAGTATGAGTTAGACACCAACTTAATGGAAGCTACAAAAGTATGGGAATTTATTCATCCTGACTCTTTGTATACTCCATCAATAGGTGGAGTTCAAAGATTACCAAATGGAAATACACTTATTGATTTTGGAAATCTTCAATGGCAAAATATTGGATCAATTGTTACAGAAGTTGATACAAATAATCAAATAGTATTTCAATTAGAGTATGATAATGGGGGGAATTTATATCGTGCACAAAAGTTTGATTGGTTTTTTCACACGCCTACACTTGGCTGTACAGATTCACTTGCTTGTAATTATAATTCTCTTGCTAATACAGATGATGCAAGTTGTTATCTTTCAACTGTTCAGATAATTCAAAATGGAATTAATTTGGAAGCAATTGTAAATAGTGGTGTAAGTCCTTATTCTTTTTTATGGAGTACCGGAGAGACATTAACAACTATTACTCCTCTACAAAATGGGATGTATTGGATTATTTCTACTGATGTACACGGATGTGTTTCTGATACTGCATATTTTAATGTTACAAACATTTCTACATCTTTGTACGATTTAAATTTAAATAAAAACCTCATTAAAATTGTAGATGTTTTAGGAAGAGAAATAAAACCTACTGTAAATACTCTTTTGTTTTACATCTACAATGACGGAACAGTAGAAAATAAAATTATAATTAAATAAGTTAATCTTTAAAAAGTGTAAGACACACTATTTATAAGTTGATAATCTGTTTTATTTACTCCAAATTCAGGTAGGTTATCGTAGTTTAAAGTATTATTTATACTAAATAAGAACTTAGGATTCAAATTCATTCGAATAGAGAGTGTATTATCTAGTCTGTAATCATTAAAATCCTCAATGTTTGGTAGGTATTTTGTAAATCCCTGAAGTTTTATATTTTCATTTAACTGAAAGCTAAATATAACAGAACTTTCTATTCTGTTTTTCAGTTTTTCTTCTAACAAAATAGTGGTTTCTTTTTCTCTAAGTCCTGTAAGTCCAAAGTTAATATCTTTACTTTTATTTTTAATAATATCTAGTGAAAAACCAACTCCTGTAGTCCACCTTCTTTTTACAGATCTGCTAATGTCGTATAAATGTTGTGCAGAAATATTGCTTTTTATTTTATTTATTTTAAAGGAGTATTTCAAATCTTGAGTTCCTTTGTTTAGTAACTCTTCTTCTCCAGTTTTATTTATGAAAGATATATTAGAATTAAAGAATATAATCTGACTTTTAGTTTCGTATTTTATTTGTGAAACATTATTAAACTGAAGAATTTCTTCTTTATTTTTAGTGTAATTTAACCCCAAATCAAACTTCCCAGAAATAAGATTTTTCTTTTCTGTCTCTTGAGCGAAAATAGTTGTATAACTCAGAATAAAAAGAAAAAGAAAAGTTTTTTTCATAATTTAAGAAAGGGAAGAAATTTGATTTTCTAATACTTCAATTTTTTGCTCTGCATCTGATTGTTTTTTCTTTTCGTTTGCTACTACTTGTTCCGGAGCTCCACTTACAAAGCGTTCGTTATTTAGTTTTCCGTTTACAGATTTTAGGAATCCTTTTGTGTAATCTAATTCTTTTTGTAGTTTTTCTAATTCCGCTTCTATATCTACATTTCCTTCTAATGGAATATAGTATTCGTTTGATTTTACTCTAAAAGAAAAAGCTCCATCTATTTTTTCATTACTATATTCTACGGTTTCAATATTTCCTAGTTTACATATTATCGAATCCATATTTCTACAGAGTTTATCATTCTCTTTTACAAATAAAGAAATCTGTTCTTTATTAGGTATTTGTTTTTGAATTCTAAAATTTCTGATAGAAGAAACTACTTCCGAAACAACATCAAAATCAGAAAGAATAATCTCTTCTACTTTATCTGCTTTTGGCCATTCCGAAACTATTATATCTTCCTCTCTTTCTTTTATTAGGTGCCATATCTCTTCTGATAAAAATGGCATAAACGGATGAAGAAGTTTTAATATCTTTTCTAGTTGTTCAATAGTTTTGTTGTAAGTAATTTGGTCAATAGGGCTACCATATGCTGGTTTTACAATTTCTAAATACCAAGAACAGAAATCGTCCCAAACTAATTTGTAAGTACTCATTAAAGCTTCCGAAATTCTGTATTTACTGTACGATTCATCAATTTCAGTAATGGTTTTATTAATCTTATTTTCAAACCAATTAACAGCTTGTTTGGCACTTTCTGGTTGTGTTATTTCAACAACTTCCCATCCTTTTATTAGTCGGAAGGCGTTCCATATTTTATTAGAGAAATTTCTTCCTTGTTCGCACAATCCTTCATCAAAAGGCAGGTCGTTTCCTGCAGGAGAAGAAAGTAGCATTCCAACTCTTACTCCATCAGCCCCATACTTTTTCATAAGTGTAATTGGGTCTGGGGAGTTTCCTAATGACTTACTCATCTTCCTACCTTGCTTATCTCTTACAATTCCTGTAAGGTAAACATTCTTAAAAGGTAATTTCCCTTGGTATTCATATCCTGCCATAACCATACGAGCTACCCAAAAGAAAAGAATTTCTGGGGCAGTTACCAAATCGTTAGTAGGGTAATAGTAGTTTATTTCTTTATTATCAGGGTTACGGATTCCATCAAAAACCGATATTGGCCATAACCAAGAAGAGAACCAAGTGTCCAATACATCAGCATCTTGGCGTAAGTCCGCCATAGTTACGGATGGTTTTTCTTTTTGTGCCAATACTAAGGCTTCCTCTTTACTTTCGGCTACTACATATTTATTGCCTTCATAAAAATAAGCAGGAATTTGTTGTCCCCACCATAATTGGCGAGATACACACCAATCCTTAATGTTTTCCATCCAGTGGCGGTAGGTATTTTTGAATTTTGGAGGATGAAATTGTATGTCACCATTCATCACATGCTCCAATGCTGGTTTTGAAAACGATTCCATTTTAAAGAACCATTGCATAGAAAGTTTAGGTTCAATTACAGCATCTGTTCTTTCAGAAAAACCAACTTTATTTTGATATTCTTCAGTTTTTACTAAATACCCTTTTGCTTTTAAATCATTCGCTATTTCTTCTCTTACAACAAACCTATCTTTTCCAACATATAGTTTTGCTGCTTCACTTAAAGTTCCGTCATCATTTAGGATATCAATTGTTTCCAATCCGTGCTTATCGCCCAATTGATAATCGTTAATATCATGTGCAGGAGTAATTTTTAAGGCTCCAGTCCCAAATTCCATATCCACATATTCATCAAAGATGATAGGAATTACCCTGTCCAATAATGGTATGATTGCTTTTTTACCTTTTAGGTGTGTGTAGCGTTCGTCATTTGGGTTTACACAAATTGCAGTATCTCCTAAAATAGTTTCTGGTCGTGTAGTTGCTATCGTTAATTTCTCATCACTTCCTTTAATATTATAGGCAATGTGGTATAGTTTTGAATTTACTTCTTTGTGTATTACTTCTTCATCCGAAAGGGCAGTTTGTGCTGAAGGATCCCAGTTTACCATTCTTACTCCTCTGTAGATAAGTCCTTTTTGGTGCAAGTCCACAAAAACCTTAATTACGGATTCACTCATATCATCATCCATGGTAAACTTTGTCCGCTCCCAATCGCATGATGCTCCTAGTTTTTTTAGTTGTTCTAGGATGATTCCTCCGTGTTTTTCTTTCCAATCAAAAGCATGAGATAGGAATTCATCTCTTGTTAAGTCACTTTTTTGGATTCCTTCTTTTGCTAATTTCTGTACTACTTTTGCTTCAGTTGCAATAGAAGCATGATCGGTACCCGGCACCCAACAAGCATTGAATCCCATCATTCGCGCACGCCTTACCATTACATCTTGCAAAGTGTTGTTTAGCATATGTCCCATGTGTAAAACCCCCGTTACATTTGGTGGAGGAATTACAATTGTATAGGCCTCACGCTCATCAGGAGTGGAATGAAAATAACCTTTTTCCATCCAATGGGCGTACCATTTGTCTTCAGTTATAAGTGGGTTGTATGTTTTTGGGATACTCATTTTCTCATATTTTTATAGCGTGCAAATTTATAAAATCTATTGTTCTGAGGAATTACTATATTATCTTATTTGCCTAAAGAAAATATTTTGTTAGATTTGCCGTTCATTATTTGAAAATAAACTAAAAAATAAACATGAAAAAAATAATTTTATCATTAGCACTTGTAGCAGGATTCGGATTTGCAAATGCACAAGAAGCAACTAAGGTCGACACGAAAGTACAAGTAGAGTCTACAAATGTAACTATTGACTTTGAATCAAGAGTTGTGGACTATGGTGTTATTGAGCATAATTCTGATGGACAAAGAGAGTTTGTATTTACAAATAATGGAACAGAGCCTTTACTTATTAAAAATGCAAAAGGAAGTTGTGGTTGTACAGTACCAACATGGCCAAGAGAGGCAATTGCTCCAGGTGAAACTAAAACTATTGGTGTAAAATACGCAACTAACAGAGTTGGGAAATTTACAAAAACAATTACACTAACAACTAATGCGAGTAAAAAACCAGTTATCTTAACGATAAAAGGTGAGGTAAATCCTCCAGTAAAAGAAGCTAGTGCTCCTGAAAGAAAAACTGAAGGTTCTCCTTTAGAAAAGTAGTAAAAAATTCAAAATATATTACGACATTAGCACCCTCAATTATGGGGGTGTTTTTTTTATAAAAAATTTACAATTATGCCAAAAATTTCAAACAAGGGAATAAGTATGCCAGAATCACCAATCAGAAAATTGGTTCCATTTGCTGAAACTGCAAAAAAAGCAGGAAAAAAAGTATATCACTTGAATATCGGTCAGCCCGATATTAAAACACCTGAATTGGCTTTGGAGGCTATCCATAATTTCTCTGATAAAGTAGTGGAATATTCACACTCTGCAGGGTTCGAAAGTTACCGTATAGGTTTGGCTAACTACTATCAAAATTTAGGTTTAGCTATCAATAAGGATGAGGTGATTGTAACCACTGGAGGTTCTGAAGCGCTTTTATTTGCTTTGAATTCTTGCCTTGATAATGGTGATGAAATTATTATTCCTGAACCATTTTATGCAAATTATAACGGATTTTCTACTTCAGCAGGAGTGGTAGTAAAGCCAATTGCAACTTCAATTCATGATGGCTTTGCATTGCCTAAAATTTCAGAGTTTGAAAAATTAATTACGTCTAAAACTAAAGCAATTTTAATTTGTAATCCTGGGAATCCTACAGGATATTTGTATTCAAAACAGGAATTGGAAACACTAAGAGATATTGTTATTAAACATGACTTATTTTTAATTGCTGATGAGGTGTATCGTGAGTTTGCTTATGATGGACATGTACATTATTCAGTTTTAAATATTGAAGGGTTGGAACAAAACGCAATTGTGATTGATTCTACTTCTAAAAGATATTCTATGTGTGGAATTAGAGTAGGTTGTATCGTTTCCAAAAACAAAGAGTTGATGTCTATTGCTATGAAGTTTGCTCAAGCAAGATTATCGCCACCTACATTCGGTCAAATTGCTGGTGAAGCAGCTTTAAAAACGGATGTTTCTTATTTTGAAGAAGTAAGTGCAGAATATGTAAGTAGGAGAGATGTACTTGTAGAGGGATTAAATAAAATTGAAGGAGTAATCTGCCCAAAACCTATAGGAGCATTTTATGCAATTGCTGAACTTCCTGTTGATGATGCTGATAAGTTTGCACAGTGGTTGTTGGAAGATTTTGAATTGAATGGTGCAACTATTATGGTAGCACCTGCAGCAGGATTCTATGCAACACCTAATACAGGAACAAAACAAGTGCGTATTGCTTATGTGTTGAATAAAGAAGCATTGCAGAACTCTATTGATATTTTGACTGCAGCACTTAAGGTTTACCCAGGAAGAACACTTTAATGGATTTAGAGGAACATAAGGAACAGTTAAAACTTAAGCTTAAAGAAAATGTAAAGTTTTTTAAGCGTTTAAAGAGGATGAAGCCAAAAGTATTAGACCAAATGATTCTTCCTTTACATGATGAAGTTTTTTCGTGTACTGACTGTTTAAAATGTGCAAATTGCTGTAAAACAACAAGTCCTCTTTTTACGGATAAGGACATTAGCAGAATTGCAAAGTATTTAAGGATAAAGCCTTCAGCTGTGGTTAGTCAGTACCTAAAAATTGATGAAGATAGGTTTTATGTTCTGAAAAAATCTCCTTGTACTTTTTTAGGAACGGATAATTATTGTTCTATTTATGATGCCCGACCAAAAGCTTGTAGAGGTTATCCGCATACTGATAGAGTAAAGCAAAGTCAATTGTTAAAAATTACTGAAAAAAATGTAGAAGTTTGTCCAGCTGTATTTAGTATAATCGAAAAATTAAAAATAAACTTAAAATAATTATTATGAAAAATAATTTACTTTTTATATCTGCAATATTGCTATTCATTTCTTGTGTTAATAACACTGAAAATAAGGAAGTTTTAATTGTCGAGTCAGTAACCCAAACGCCTACTTTAGAATTTGCTTCCAAGAATCCTGAAACAACCAAAAATAAAGCAGGTACGCATGTTGGAGTAAATGAAATGCTTAAATTATCATTAAATGATAATAACCAAATGGATTTTGTAGGTCAAGTACTTACATTAAATAATTTAAAAGAAGGAGCATTAAATTTTTACATTAGAAATGATAGTTTGTTTTGTAATGCACCTAATTCGTTAGTGTTGATGAGTATGCCGCCAAAACCTGGAATTACACCTAATATAATTAATGCAAATACTGAATTTTTTGTTAACCCAATGAGTTTATTAAAGTTGGAATCGGTTAATATTATGTTTATTGGGCTCGTTAGCTAAATAAATTTTGGCTATTTATTAGATGGTAGAATGTTTTAGGAGGATTTATTATAAGTCTTAAATTCTTTTAAAGTAATTTAAATTTTGATGGATAAAAATATTTTTATTTTTTCTTTCTTATCATATTCCATAATATATCCCCTTTTAGATAATCTGAATAGTCTGAATCAAATAGACCTTGCTTTTTATACTCTTCCATTTTCTCCTGAATATCTTTCAAGCTGAAACTAATAGCTGAAATATCTTCTTTAGTATATTTAAAATTATTGTCTTTTAATAATTCATATGCTGTTAAGATGCTTTTAAATATCTTATCCGAATTTGGAAGATTTGATTTGTCAGGATGGTATTTATGTGCTAGTTTTCGAAAGGATTTCTTTATTTTCTTTTCATCAGAACCTATATCAATACATAATATCTCATAGGGGTTCTTTGAATTACTCAACTTTTCTTTCTTTTCCTAGCAAAAGCATTGTCGTTCAATGCAGTATTAATCTCTTTTCTGTTTTCTCGCATTGACCTCATCTGTTCAGCTTTTTCAATATCATATCTGACCTTATTATAGCTGTCAATTAGCACATCCTGGATATGCCATGAAGCTCTAAAGTATGCAGTTTTTTTAAAGATATTCCAGAATTCTGACATTCTTATTGCTTATTTGTATGCAGTTAATGTATCTTCTACTTTATTAATAAAATCAGCTATTTTAACTGATGTTTCATCACTTTTATTAAATTTAAATTTACGATCACCACCAGAAAGCATTAGTCTAAAATAAGAATCTAGAATAGGTTCCTTATTCTTGTTCATCAGTAATTTAGGAATCCCAATAGCGATTCCTGCTACTATTATTGCTGGAATTACAGAGTTAGGGAATCCTATAATAAGAATTATTCCTGCTAATACTAAGAATATCCACTTAAAAACTTCTGCTCCCTTTCCATCTGTTTTATATTGCACTAACTCTTTGTTGTATTTTTCAATATTATCATACAAGCCAACACCATTAAGTCCTCTTAATGCAATTGTTTCACTACTTCCCGCCGCATCAATAAATATTTTCTCGTTAGTTAGCCTTACATTAAATCCATGATTGTCATTAAATTCTGCTACTGTTTCCATAATCTATTTTTTTTGTTATGTGATAAAAGTATTCTTTTTTTTAACTATTTCTAGTATATTAAATAATTTTTTCTAAACTTTTTAAAATTAGTTAAATCTTCTTCCCAACTTGCTTTAATTTCTTTGGCTGTTTTTCCTGCAATAATTTGTTTTCTGAGTTTATCCGTTCCAGCTAATTTATCAAAAAAAGAGTTGAAGAACTTCTCTTTTTCAGGGCATTGATTGTAGGCTTCAACTAGCCAATTTAAGTTTATGGCAGTTAAATAATTGTCCTGAAAGCGTAAATCTGTCCCAAAGCATTCTTTATTTTCGTGTTTAGGAAATTTACTTCCTGCTCCACTTTTTGGTGTAAAAGAGTAAAAACTTTCCAAATAAGGCGCTCCAAACTGCTGAAAAGGATAATCCGTTCCTCTACCAATACTTATTGTTGTTCCTTCAAAAAGGCAAAGACTAGGATACAAATTAATGGCTCTGGCATTTGGTAAATTAGGAGAAGGTTTTATAGGTAAGTCATAAGTCAATTTATGGGTGTAGTTTTTCATTTCTATTACTTTCATAAAACTCCTTAGTTGTCCTTTTTCATCACTTTTAATCCACTTTTCTCCATTTATCATTTTGGCATATTCGCCAATTGTCATTCCGTGTACAATAGGAATTGGGTGCATTCCTACAAAGGAACGAAAAGCAGTATCCAGAATAGGGCCGTCAACATAATGTCCGTTTGGGTTGGGTCTATCAAGCACCAGTAAAGGAATACCGAATTCAGCAGAGGCCTCTATAATATAATGTAAAGTAGAAATATAAGTGTAGAACCGTGCGCCTACATCCTGTATGTCAAATACTAAAATGTCAATTCCTTGCAGTCGTTCTGGTTTAGGTTTTTTATTTCCCCCATAAAGTGAGATGATAGGGATTCCTGTTTTAACATCTATTCCATCTTCAATTTTTGCACCTGCATCAGCCTTTCCTCTAAAGCCGTGTTCTGGTGAAAATACCTTTACTACATCTATTCCTAAACTGAGTAAACTGTCCACTAAATGGGTGTTTCCAATCATAGAAGTTTGGTTGCCAATAATCCCTACTTTTTTGTTTTCCAAAAGAGGTAGGTAAGTGTCAGTTCGTTCCGCACCCAATACTATATTTTGGGCATTTCCACTAAAAGTGAGTAGGACTAAACTTATACAGATTATTTGTTTTATTTTCGCCATCATTATGAATGTTGAATATTTTATAGCCAAACGATTATTTACTGCAAAGGAAAAGAATAATCGCTATACTAAGCCTATTTTGCGTATCGCAATTTTAGCAATTGCACTTTCGGTTGCCGTTATGTTGCTTTCCATTACTGTGCTTACTGGGTTTAAAAATGAAATTTCTAGCAAGATTATTGGTTTTGGTTCGCATATTACAATTACTAATTTTACGAATAATCAGTCCTATGAAAGCGAACCTATTGAACTTAATCAAGAATTTTACCCGAGTATAACCAAGCAAAAAGGGATTAAACACATCCAAACTTTTGCCACAAAAGCAGGGATTATAAAAACAGAGGATGAGATTTTGGGAATGGTACTAAAGGGAATAAGCAGTGATTTTGATCCTTCCTTTTTTGAGAAAAATATAGTAGAAGGGCAGGTGCCAACTTATAATGATACCTTAACTTCAAACAAGGTAATGATTTCAAAAAGTGTGGCTGATATTTTACAGTTGAATCTGGGCGAGAAACTCATTATGTATTTTGTTGAGAAACCTCCAAGAGTGCGTAAATTTGAAATTGCAGGGATTTATGAAACTGGTTTTGCTGATTTTGATGATTTGATTATTATGTCAGATATTCGCCATATTCAAAAACTAAATGGCTGGGAAAATAATCAGGTAGGTGGTTTTGAAATATTGATTGATAATTTTGATGAACTGGATGAAATTACGGCTAAAGTGTACGAGAAAATTCCGTATAATTTGAATGCCCAAAGTATAAAAGAAAAAAATCCTCAATTGTTTGATTGGTTGGATTTGCAAGATATAAATGTTAGGGTGATATTAATATTAATGCTAATTGTTGGTGGAGTAAATATGGTTACGGCTCTGCTTATTTTAATTTTGGAACGCACAAGGCTTGTGGGAATTTTAAAAGCATTGGGTGCTACTAATTGGAGTGTACGAAAGGTGTTTTTGTACAATGCTGTTTACTTAATTCTAAAAGGATTATTCTGGGGGAATATTATCGGTTTAGGAATTGCTTTCTTGCAATATAAATTTCAGTTTATCAGTCTTGATCCAAGTATTTATTACATGAGTACTGTTCCTATTCATTTTAATTTGATGCATATTCTGATGTTAAATTTAGGAACACTTTTAGTTTGTTGGCTGATACTTATCATCCCGTCAATTATCATTACAAAAATCACGCCTGTAAAAGCAATTCGCTTTGAGTAATTTTAATAAATTCGCAAGCACAAAAAAACAAGAAAAAAAGAATGAAATTTTACAATAATATTTTAGAAACTATTGGGAATACTCCTCTAGTAAAATTAAATAAAGTAGTGGAAACAGATGCTTTAGTTTTAGCAAAAGTAGAAACCTTTAATCCAGGAAATTCTATAAAAGATAGAATGGCACTTAAGATGGTTGAGGATGCTGAAAAAGATGGAAGGTTACAGCCAGGAGGAACAATTATTGAAGGGACTTCAGGGAATACAGGAATGGGTTTGGCATTAGTGGCAATCCAAAAAGGGTATAAATGTATTTTTGTTATGGCCGACAAGCAATCCAAAGAAAAGATGGATATTTTGCGTGCTGTGGGTGCTGAGGTGGTGGTTTGTCCAACTGATGTTCCACCAGAAAGTAAACTTTCTTACTATTCAGTTGCTAAACGATTAACAAAGGAAACACCAAATTCTTGGTATGTAAATCAGTACGATAATCCTTCCAATGCACTGGCACATTACGAAAGTACAGGTCCTGAAATTTGGGAACAAACTGATGGGAAAATTACGCACTTAGTAGTTGGTGTTGGTACAGGAGGTACCGTTTCGGGTACTTCAAAATATTTAAAAGAAAAAAACCCAAATATCAAGGTATGGGGAATTGATACTTATGGTTCAGTGTTTAAAAAATACCATGAAACGGGGGAGTTTGATAAAAACGAAATCTATAATTACATTACTGAGGGGATTGGAGAAGATATTTTGCCTGAAAATGTTGATTTTAGTATTATTGATCATTTTGAAAAAGTAACGGATAAAGATGGTGCTTTATACGCTAGAAAACTGGCGCGTGAGGAAGGAATATTGGTGGGATATTCGGCAGGTAGTGCTATTGCAGGAATTAATCAGATGAAAGATAAACTAACGAAAGATGATGTGGTAGTGGTAATTTTCCATGATCACGGTACGCGTTATGTTGGTAAACTCTTTAATGATGAGTGGATGAAGGAAATGAAATTTATGTAGTAAATCAAAACTTACTAACATCTTAAAAAGTCAGCCTAAAACTATAGGGCTGACTTTTTTGTTTTCCTAAATTTACGGTTCTTATTTTAAATATTTAAAACGACTCTATGTATCTGATATTCGACACGGAAACCACAGGATTACCCCAAAACTGGAAAGCACCTTTAACTGATTTTAACAATTGGCCAAGGTGTGTGCAGTTGGCATGGCAGCTGCATGATGTGGAAGGGAAGATGGTAGAAGTGAAAAATTTCATCATAAAGCCTGAGGGTTATGATATTCCTTTTAATGCGGAAAAGATACACGGAATTTCTACTGATAGAGCCAACAGACAAGGAATGCCACTTAATGTGGTATTGGCTGAATTTGTAAAAGATGTACAAAAATGTAAGTTTGTTATTGGGCACAATGTCTCTTTTGACAACAGCATAGTAGGTTGTGAATTACTAAGGAATGAAATGCCAAATTTGTTGGCTGATTTCCCTGCAATTGACACTAAGGATGATAGTACTAATTTTTGTGCAATTCCAGGTAGAGGAGGCAGGTTCAAATGGCCAAAACTAACAGAACTGCATGTTAAACTATTTGGAGAAGCTTTTGCTGAAGCGCACAATGCATCAGCTGATGTAGAGGCAACTGCAAGGTGTTTTCTGGAACTAATTCGTTTGGAAGTTATTCCTTTTACTAAAGTAGGAATGACGGCTGAGGAGTTGCAAAATTATAAAAATATAAATCCTAATCCTTTTGAATTGATTGGTTTGAATATTGAGCCTTACAGTCCAGATGAAGGCCCAGAATTACAAGAGGATATAGTTGTAGAGGAGGATAGTACTGTTGAATCAATTTCATATTCCCTTTTTTCCCACTTGCATTTGCATTCTCAATTTTCAATTTTACAAGCAACAATTGATGTGAAAGATGCGGTAAACAAGGCTGTAGAAATGGGAATGCCAGCCGTAGGTCTTACCGATCATACCAATATGTTTGGGGCTTATAAGTTTATTGATGCTGTACTTAAACATCCTATAAATAAAGGCTTAAAAAAAGGAGAAACTCCTAAGTTAAAAGCAGTATTGGGTTGTGAACTGAATGTTTGTAAAGATCATACAGAAAAAACGGTTAAGGATAATGGTGCACAGATTCCTTTCTTGTGTAAAAATAAAAACGGATTTCATAATTTGGCAAAGCTATCATCTTTAGGGAATGTGGCAGGATTCTATTATGTGCCTAGGGTGGACAAGGATTTAATTACGGAACATAAGCAGGATTTAATTGCCTTAACGGGTAGTACTTATGGGGCAATCCCAAATTTGATATTGAATGTTGGGGAAGCCCAAGCTGAAGAAGAATTTAAGTGGTGGCATACTACTTTTGGTGATGATTTTTATGTGGAAATTAATCGCCATAATTTGGATGAGGAACGCCATATAAACAAGGTATTAATTGCTTTTGCTCGCAAGTATGATGTAAAGATTATTGCTTCCAATAATGTGTATTATTTGGAAAAGGAAGATGCCAATGCGCATGATATTTTATTGTGTGTAAAAGATGGGGAGCAACAAGGAACGCCAAAAGGAACAGGAAGGGGTTTTCGATATGGGTTTCCGAATAATGAGTTTTATTTCAAATCATCAAAGGATATGCAAGAGTTATTTGCTGACTTACCTGAAGCGATTGATAATATTACGCACTTAATTGATAAGATAGAACCTTATACTTTGGCACGTGAAGTACTGTTGCCAGAGTTTGATATTCCACAGGAATTTGTGGATGCAGAAGATAAAGTAGATGGAGGTAAAAGAGGAGAGAATTCCTACCTGAAACACCTTACTTATGAGGGGGCAAAGGAGCGTTATGTTGAAATTACTGATGAGATAAAGGAGCGAATTGATTTTGAATTGCAAGTAATTGAAAACTCAGGTTACCCTGGGTATTTTCTTATTGTTCAGGATTTTATTCGTCAAGCACGAACTATGGATGTTTCTGTTGGTCCTGGTAGGGGTTCTGCTGCTGGTTCGGTAGTTGCTTATTGTACAACTATCACCAATGTCGATCCTATAAAATACAACCTACTTTTTGAGCGTTTCCTAAATCCTGAGCGTGTATCCTTACCCGATATTGATATTGATTTTGATGATGAGGGAAGGGGGCGTATTATTGATTGGGTAGTGAATAAATACGGTAAGGAAAATGTGGCTCAAATTATTACCTACGGAACTATGGCTGCAAAGTCCTCCATTCGTGATACGGCTAGGGTATTGGATTTACCCTTGTTTGAGGCGGATAGAGCAGCAAAACTAGTTCCTGACTTCACTTCCTTGGGTAAAATTTTCTCTTGGGATGAAAAAACTTTAAAGGATAAAGTAAAAGGCGACCAAGTAGCAAATGCCAAAGCCTTGATTGCACTTTCAGATGGGAATGACTTAACTGCCGAAACCATTAATTTGGCTAGGAGATTGGAAGGAAATGTTAGAAATACAGGAACTCATGCTTGTGGTGTAATTATTACGCCTGAACCTTTGATGGGACTTATTCCTATGACACGTGCTAAGGATTCTGACTTAATGGTTACCCAGTTTGATAATAGTGTGGTGGAGGATGCTGGACTATTGAAAATGGATTTTCTTGGCTTACGAAATCTTACTATTATTAAGGATTGCCTTAAAATTATTAAGAAACTACACGGTACAGAACTTGATATTGATACTATTCCTTTGGATGATGAACAAACTTTTCAAATATTCCAAACTGGAGCAACTTCTGGTATTTTTCAGTTTTCTTCTGATGGGATGAAGGCGCATTTAAAGCACCTAAAACCTGATAAGTTTGATGATTTAATTGCAATGAATGCTTTGTATCGACCAGGACCAATGGAGTACATTCCTAATTACATTAAGCGTAAGCACGGAATGGAAGAAATTGAGTATGATTTACCTGAGATGGAGGAGTTTTTGTCAGGGACATATGGTGTTACTGTTTATCAGGAGCAAGTAATGTTACTTTCTCAAAAACTAGCAGGTTTCTCCAAGGGGGATGCCGATAGACTTAGGAAAGGAATGGGTAAAAAGGATAAAGCGATACTGGATAAATTAAAACCTAAGTTCTTTGATGGTTGTGAAACGAATGGTTTTGATATTAATACGGTTGATAAAATATGGACGGATTGGGAAGCTTTTGCCTCTTATGCATTTAATAAATCGCACTCCACTTGTTATGCTCTTATTGCTTACCAAACTGCTTATTTAAAGGCGCATTATCCTTCTGAATTAATGGCTTCACTACTTACCAATCATATGCGTGATATTAAAGATATCACCTATTATATGGAAGAATGTAAACGAATGGGTGTTCCTGTTTTAGGGCCTGATGTGAATGAAAGTTTTTACAAGTTTGCAGTAAATGCTAAAGGTGAAATTCGTTTTGGATTGGGTGCTGTAAAAGGAGTTGGTGAAGGTGCTGTTGAGGCAATTGTTAACGAACGAAAAGAAGGAAATTATACTGCTTTTGATGATTTTGTGAAGCGGGTAGATTTACGATCAGCAAACAAGAGAACCCTAGAGAGTATGGTGTGTGCAGGTGGTTTTGATTCTTTTGAATTAAAGCGTTCTCAATATTTTGCTAAGGAAGAAAGTGGACAGACTTATTTGGAGAAAATGATAAAGTTTGGGAACAAGGTAAAGGACAGTGAAAACTCTAATCAGTTTGATATGTTTGGTGAGAGTGCTGAGGCATCCATTCAAGCGCCTATTCCTGCTGAAACTCCCCCTTGGTCTACTATGGAATTACTTTCCAAAGAAAAAGATGTTGTTGGAATTTATATTTCAGGGCATCCTTTGGATGATTATAAAGTTGAGATGGCTAATTTCTGTAACGGAAACTTTGCTATGCTTAACGATATGGATAAAGTAAAAGGAAAGGACTTGCGTTTTGCTGGGGTAGTTACGAATGTAGAACACAGGGAAACAAAAACAGGAAAACCTTTTGGTGTATTGCATATTGAGGACTATCACGGCTCTTTTAGTTTCTATTTATTTAGTGATGATTATATTAATTTTAAAGCTTACTTAACAACTGGGTGGTTGTTACACTTGAGCGGAAAGGTTAAAAAGCGTTTCTATAATGATGATTTAGAATTTAAAATTTCATCAATTGATTTACTTGCTGAACTTATTGATAAAGAAGTAAGGGATGTTGTCTTAAGAGTGGATATTGGTGATATTTCAAAACAATTAGTGAGTGATGTGGTACATATTGTTTCCGAACATAAAGGGAAACACTCTTTAGTGTTTAATGTGGTTGACCACCTTAATAAATATGAAGTAGATTTATTGTCACGTAAAATGAAGGTAAATTTGGATAGAGAATTTTTAGAAAGAATTGGAGAATTAAATCAGTTGAAAGTAAAGATAAAATCATAAAATAATTTATAGATTTGTAACCTAAATAAAAACAAAACAAAATGGCATTAGAATTCACAGACGCAAATTTTAAAGAACTAGTATTAGATTCAGATAAACCAGTATTGGTTGACTTTTGGGCAACATGGTGTGGTCCTTGTAGAGCAATTGCTCCTGTAATTGATGAATTACATACTGAAATGGATGGAAAAGCAGTAATTGGAAAAGTAAATGTTGATGAAAATTCTGACACTCCTGTAACTTATGGCGTAAGAAACATTCCTACTTTATTAGTATTTAAAAACGGAGAGGTAGTTGATAAAGTAGTAGGTAATCAACCAAAATCAAAATTAGTTGAGATTTTAGAATCTCATATGTAATATTTAAATTGCAATTTTAAAAGGGCTTTTATAGCCCTTTTTTATTTTAATGAAAAACCTAGAATACATAAATCTCCCTAATAACCTGGAACTATTTGCAAAGCAAGTGGTGGAAGGGTTTATTACGGGTATGCATAAAAGTCCGTATCATGGTTTTTCTGTTGAGTTTGCAGAACATAGGCTTTATAATACTGGGGAAAGCACTAAGCATATTGACTGGAAACTATTCGGGAGAACGGATAAGCTTTTTATAAAGCGTTATGAGGAAGAAACTAATTTAAGGTGCCAGTTAGTGATTGATGCCTCCTCATCAATGTACTATCCTAATTTTGAAAATCCAAGTTTAGAAAATCCAAATAAGTTATTGTTTGCCATTTATGCATCAGCAGTAATGATGAACTTATTAAAGCGACAAAGAGATGCTGTAGGGATCAGTATTTTTGCTGATAAATTGGATGTGCATACGCCTAACAGAACTACACAAAGGCATCATAGGTTATTGTATAGCGAGTTGGAAGGTTTGTTGAAAGTTGATGCCATAAAAACCCCAAAACAAACTGAGTCCAATGATGCTTTGCATCAGGTTTCTGAATTGTTGCATAAGCGTTCTTTGGTTATGATATTTACTGATTTTATCAATTCCAATGCAAGTTTAGATAAACAGTTTGAAGCATACAAACACTTAAAATACAACAAGCATGAAGTTGTATTGTTCTATTTAGCTGAGCCAGAAACAGAATTAGAGCTTAATTTTGATAATAAACCCTATAAATTTATTGATGTAGAGAGTGGGGAAGAGTTAAAATTGAACCCGAATCAATACAAAGATCACTATCAAAAACAGGCTAAAAATCACCTTAAGGAGTTGAGATTAAAATGCTTGCAATACAAAATTGATTTTGTTGAAGTTGATGTGAATAAAGGCTTTGATAAAGTATTAAATTCTTATTTACTTAAAAGGAGAAAAATGCTTTGAGGTTTGTAAAAACAATTTATATTTGCAGCACTTTTTAAAGTACGGTCCGGTAGTTCAGCTGGTTAGAATACATGCCTGTCACGCATGGGGTCGCGGGTTCGAGTCCCGTCCGGACCGCCAAATAAATAGATAAGCCCTTGTAATTTAATAGATTACAGGGGTTTTTTTATTTAAAGGGGAGGAATAGGTGGAGGAAATAGGTGTTTAAATAATGATACCTTTTTATGACCACTTTATAAGTCTGTTAGTAATTCCATTAGTAATTCTGTGAGTAACTCCGTGAGTAATTCCGTGAGTAACTATTTAGTAATTAATGGTTTAAAAGCTTTTTTAAAATACATTTTAGACTTACCTTTGTTTCAT
>Ga0308011_10000467_pt1 | contig 21555 bp, 29 predicted proteins | sample Neamet177_FD_203144 | JGI IMG/M metagenome (GOLD analysis project Ga0308011, IMG submission 203144) | Marine microbial communities from water near the shore, Antarctic Ocean - #177 | ecosystem: Environmental > Aquatic > Marine > Unclassified | place: Southern Ocean | collected 2014-07-25 | reverse complement strand
GACCCCCTGTCAACGCACAAACTGTAATTCATTTAGCTGTATGGGCAATGGCCGCTCTATCGTGCAAGCATGGAGCCTTCGCCTTGCTTGTCTCCACCCTGCGGGCTCATGCCGCTATTGCAAACAGCGGAGAGGTTGTTCTCAGCGTTGGCATCTAGCTCAACCGTTGCTGTCATATCCCCGCCAAGCCACTAACCATTCACACACACACGACATCCAGTCGACGATAGTCTTGCTCGCGTGATTATACTGGCGGTAAAGACATTCCATAAAGCCCTCGCAATTCTTTCATTGCGTTACCTGTCTGTCCTTGTTGCCCGTGACTTAAACAATTCCTTATCAGGGTCTTCCGACCCTCATAACCAATCGTGTCAGCCTCTGTCTTTCGTTCGCACTGAAACAATGACGACCCTGACGGGCTGCGGGGCGTTGACTGCATGCTTTCAGCCAGTGCTGGTCTCATCGCCAAGACGGCATCGAGCTGGAGTCGCATTAGTGACTAGGATTAGAAAGGAAAAGAAACATGACAGAAGAAGAAATGATGAAACTTTATGAACTTTATTACTACCTATCAAAGAGAAAAGGAATCAACACATGACACATTCAACATACATCAGTGATCAAGACGACATGATAGAAATGATCGGTACGAAAATGAGCGAATCAACAGCAAGCAACCACATGGAGAACACAATGGACAACATAACAAGCATCAACGCAACAGACTATGCAGCAGCTAACGAGTTCGATGATACTACACGTCGAGTAGACCTCGAGCTACTCGCAGCAGATACATATCAGAAGCGCTGCGATACAGGAGTAAGCGAGGAGCTGCTAACTAAGGCCATCGCAATTATCGCCGCAGCGTTCTACGAAATGGGCACACCCCACGAGGATCACGATGGAGCGACGCAAGTATATAACGACCTCGACTTCCAACAGAAGTCAGCACTCGGCAACATATGCAACAACAGCAACTGGATGATGAGTAGCTCTGCCGAGCGCATAACTAAGCTCTTTACTCAGATGGATCAGCTCGAGGCTACCTTCAAGGGCAGCGACAACGAGATCTTCCAGATGAACCGATGCGCAGAGCAGATCGAGAGGTTAAAGGGAGTACAGATACCGACGCTACGCAAGTACGGATCAATAACTAAGGCTGCATATCTTGGAGTACGAGGCGAACAGTGGAAGCCTTACGCCAAGTCAAAGACAACGCCGCAAGAGCAGAGCAAGCAAGCATTGCTCGAGCGTGTTCGCCGATTGCGCGAGGAGTAACCAAGACGGGAGGGGCGCAAGCTCCTCCTTTTCTTTTGTGTGCTATCAGCGATAGGTCGTAACCTTCCATTGCATAGCACCGTGATGCGTCAGTTTCCTGCAACAGTCGCAATAAATACACGCATTAAAAACTAATTATGTAACCTAGATAATCAAATGAATGAGAGGAACTAACAATGAAACCTTTACACATATTCCGTACGCCCAAGGATTGGGACGAAATCATGCGCTGGATTAACTGTCACCCAGCTGAGCAGAGAGCCATGATAACTACAGTGGCAGCAATGACTTGGAATTTAGCAGCAAAGATTCACAACGAATCTCTTGATGAATGAAACGAATTGAACTACACCTTAACTGTAGCTGCACACTTGCAGTATGTATGTACATGTAATGAAAGGATAAGATATGGAATACGAGTATCACTTCGAAAGCGATTACGGATTAGAGTCAGGCTTAATCAAAGCTAAGAACAGACGCGCAGCAATCGAAGAGCTCAAGCGCATGTACCCTGATGACTGGGGTGCTGATGGTTTTATCACTAACGAAAACAACGATCAATTCCCAATCAACTGGTAAGGAAATACAATGAACGTAAGCACATCAATCCACCGTGTAACTAAAGTCACTCAACAAAAGATGGTGTACTCAAACATGACTGTTACGAATCTTTTCATCAAGCAATCGAACGGAGAAACTTACCACCTATCTTTATTTAACGACAGCAAGAGCGAAACAATCTGGAACGTAGAGCCTGACGGCGTAGGAGGTAAGTAATATGCTGAGCAAAGCACCTAAAATGACACGAGCGCATTACGACTTCATCGCTGATGTAATAGCACCTCAAGTATCGTGGCCCACTAAGCTGCGCGACATCGCAGATGAACTCGAGGCTACAAACCCAGCTTTCAACAGAGGTAAGTTCTTATCTCGGGCTACGAAAGCATGGGAAGCAGCACAAGGTGTAGATGAATTGAATGACGAGGTGCCATATGAGCGATTCCAATGAACACAAAGACTGCAACGAGTGCGGAGGCAAAGGCGAAGTCGAAGAAGACTATGTTGAACGCGCTAGCTTCGACAATGATTACGGATTTATCAGCACTGAGTGGGTTGAATGCCAAGAGTGCAACGGAACGGGAGAGCAAGATGATTGATATACTAGAGGAAGCATCCGAAGTTATTAGCGGTGGAAGACAAGATGAATACGGAAAACCAGAAGATTCGTTCAAGAAGATCGCTTCTTTGTGGAGCACACATCTCGAACAAAACATAACAGAGCAAGACGTAGCTCTCATGATGGTGCTACTTAAGGTGGCTCGAGTACCTGATGGCAAGAAGGCTAGCCGAGATACGATGGTAGACATCGCAGGTTACGCAGCTATCGGCAGTACACTTAACTGGACTTGACCAACTAGCTGCAATCATGCAGTAAGTACAGATGAAATCATACCTGCAAACAATCAAAGACAAAGCGAAGGCGTATGATGTGCCTTTGCTTACAGCCTTTAAGTCGGCTGACATACCAACATCTACGTATTACCGCACCATCAATGCAAAGACGGAGCTCAGGTATGACACCGCAAGAAAGGTAATCAAGAACCTTGAAAAACTTCACGCACTTCAAGAAGCCCGTAAGCATACCGAGCAGTTACGAGATGCTGGTTCAAGAGTTGACATACGCAAGACAAGGGCAAGGTTTAAGCCAAGAAGCTCTGGCGCATAACATAGGATGTACGTCATCGCTCATCCACAAATGGGAAACGCACAAGCGCATCCCGTCAGGCTTCATGCTAATGTGTTGGTTGGATTCTCTTGAGTACGAAATCGAAATTAAAAAAAGGGTTAGTCCTTTGTGATTCTTGCGGAGATAACGTAACGAACTTCGTTGCTGTCTTAAAGAATGACCACGGACGCACGATGAATAAGCACTGGTTCATATGTATGAACTGTTATTATCGTGATGACTTCTGGCAAGCACGTATAGCTGAGAAGGTAATGCAATCGCAGCCGAACAAACCTAAACGCAAAGGCCCATCAACAAAGAACAGCGTGAGTAAGGACGCATGGGATACAAGCACAACCAAGAAATCAACATGGGATACTGACTGGTGAGATTAAAAACATCAGAGATCGCAGACAAACGTAAAGAATTACTCAAGCAACAGAAGCATATATGCCCACTGTGCAAGGGCAGCATGAAGGCAGGTCATAAGAACCCAGCCTTAGATCACGATCACACCACGGGATACATACGAGACGTGTTGTGCATGAACTGCAATGGCATGGAAGGTAAGGTCTTCAACTTAGCTCGACGTTGTGGTGCAGGCGAAGAGATAGAATGGATCACTAACTGGTTAACATACCAGTGGAGGCATGTTCACCCACAACACGGTGGCTTACTGCACCCGACACACAAGACAGACGATGAGAAAAGAATAGCTCGTAACAAACGAGCACGTAAAAAACGAACGGAGAAAAAACATGGACTCACAAAGCGCAAAGATTCTTAGCCACCTCGAGACTGGTAAAGAAATAAGCCCAATGGAAGCACTGAATATGTTCGGATGCTTCAGATTATCTGCTAGAATATATGACTTGAAGGAAGCTGGATGGCCGATTGTCTGTGACAGACGTGACATCGGTGACGGTAAACGTGTCGGATTCTATTCAATTAAATAAAAACTTCTGCGTAATAAACTAATTTTATAACCAAAGGAACACTCATGCTACGTAAAGATGGAGCACTAAAGACAGGCCAGTGGGAGGACGACGAGGTTCTTGATGCACTGATACTCAGAGATAAGAACTGGACGATGCGAGACATCGCTGTGTTCTTAGGGCGCAGCCGTAACTCAGTAATCGGTGCAGTAAATCGTGTCGTCACCGAGACAAACAAAAGCGAGGGACGAGCATGAGCGACAGGAGAATCAAGTCATTAGAAAACAATCTCAATGAATCACGTAAGCTCATATCAGTCATGCAATCTAAGATCGCTAAGCAACGCGAAGCCCTTGATAACAAAGAGAAACGTATCAGTGCACTCCAAGCAGACAAGCAGTCAATGAAGAATCAAATAAATAATTATCGTGACAAGAAACTCAACGACTATGATCCAGAAAAAAACGGCGACAGCTATATATAACCGCCGCCAGTTGGGAGGAGGAGACCATGGACTTTGATCTCATAGCAGACATAGCTTTATCTAGGATAGACAAGCCGTATGCTAAGGCAACTCTGATAGAACTCGCTAAGTACAGCAACGGTCAAGGGGAATGTTACCCTTCACGAGATACGCTTGCGCTTGGCAGTCAAATACCACTGCGATCTATTGCTCGTTCACTGAAGTGGCTTGAAGTTAATGGTCACATCAAGGTCAAGCAAAGAAAAGGTACATCTAATTTCTATGTTATCACATGTATGGAGGACGAAATGACAGACGATACCCGTGCCAAATTGGCACACGAAGTAGTTAGTAATATTACTATACTAGATATTAATAAAGTAAGTAGTATTTCACGTGCCAAATTGGCACACCCTCTCGATACAGAAATGTTCTGGGCGTTCTGGTCTACGTATCCACGCCGCATCGGCAAGGGCACAGCACGTACTGCCTTCGCTAAGGCTACTAAGTTCGAAGACCCGAACGTCATCATCCAAGCTGCACTAGATTACACCAAGCACTGCGAGGTCATGGGTACTGAACGCCAGTTCATCCCGCACCCTGCCACTTGGCTCAACCAAGAACGCTGGGAGGACGAGCTCGAAACAGAAATGCCACAGAAAAAACTAGGAGGATTCCTCGATGAACTATGACGAACGCATGGCCTACCTCAAGGACTGGTTCAAATCAGACATCATAACTCGCTTCGCTATGCCTCGTGACCTTGAGCCTAAGATGGTTGCGATGGATGTGATCGACACTATCAACGCCAACATACCTAGCGGAGTTAACGAGCAGCGCATGGCTTTGTTCACTGCTACGATTACCAAAGAAGCAACACGTAATGCACGTACCCGCGTCCTCCCCACTGCTAAAGAGTTCTTGGAAGCAACCAAGACTGCTACTAGCAGCGGCGTAGAGGCCCGTACAGCGCCATCAACGTATGCCAATGACCCATTCGCCCTGACTGCCAAGACCGTGCTCTCAGGCGGCGCTATTTCAGACATGTATTTATCAGGTCACTCACGAGACAAACTCATTAACGAGTACGGCATCACAGATGCTGACCTCGCACCATACGATAAGTATATTTCTACACGAAACGCTTGAACATACTGCGCATAAGCAGTACATATAAACAGTACAAAGAAAGGTAAGACATGAATAGATTAGGATTTATAGGCGGATCAGATTGCGTGAAGATCATGCAGGGGGAATGGTTAAAGCTCTGGCAGATCAAGACAGGGCTCATCGAAGGCGATGACCTCAGCCGCAACATAGCAGTGCAACTCGGCATACACACTGAAGACTTCAACATCAATTGGTTCGAGACTGAGTACGGATGCACGGTCAAGAACCAGCAAGCTGAGTACACTCAAGACATCAGCGGTGTGCCAGCTAAGGGTACAGTCGATGGCATGTTCGGCAACGCTATCGTTGAGGCCAAGCACACGAACTCATTCAACACTATGGATAAGGCGCTCGAGTTCTACATGCCACAGATGCAGATGTACGCGCACCTCGCTGACGCAGAGGGAATCTACTTGTCAGTCATATTCGGTAACAGCAAATGGGAGAGCACGTATGTCTCACGTAACCAAGAGTATTTCAATTCTATGTGGGCAGTGGTGTCGGACTTCTGGGGCTACGTTCTACGGGATGAAGAGCCAGTTGGTATCGACGTACCTGACATCAGCATCGACAAGATTGAGGTGGACAAGATGGTCAAGCGAGACGCCTCAAGAGACAACGCCTTCATCGCAGCAGCGCATGACTACATCGAACACGAACCAGCGGCCAAATCATTTGAGGCTGCTAAGAAATCCTTGAAGGAAATGGTCGGGCAGAATGAGCGCGAAGTGTACAGCAACAGCATCACCCTCAAGAGAGACAAGCGTGGGTCACTACGCATAACAGTAAGAAGTTAAGGAGATAAACATGAGCGACACAGCAATCAAAGCACTGATCAAAGCACAGCAATCTATGGAGTCAGTCAAGAAAGACAGCTTGAACCCGCACTTCAAGAACCGTTACGCCTCACTCGAAGCAGTGATCGACGCAACGTCTAAGGTATTCCAAGAGCACGGCTTCGCAGTAATGCAACCTTGCGGACGCGACGAGCTCGGGATGTACGTAGAGACTAAGATACTGCACTCATCAGGCACCACGTTCTCGAGCCTTGTGTACCTCGTTCTTAGCAAGCAAGACATGCAAGGACTAGGCAGCGCAATCACGTACGCACGGCGCTACGGATTACTAGGCATGGCCTGTCTTGCACCAGAAGATGACGACGGAAACCTAGCAGCCAAGCAAGACAAGAGCCGTTCATCAGAAGATACACCTGCATCAGGCGGGTGGTAAACCACGGGGCAACCCGACAACAAGGAGCCAGAAGCATGGCAGACTATGACAACACTAACCGCGGCGCAGCCTTCGCGCCATTCGAAACACAGAAGCTGATCCTTCAAGGTAAGATCAATGACGGTGGGATAGATCGTAAGGTCACGTTCACTAAGGACACAACACGCGATGGCAAGAACGTTATCGAGGTGTACGAAAAGATCGGCGTCTTATTCGAGAACGACAAGAAAGGTAACGAAGCAGCGCCTGATTACACAGGCCCATTCAATGAGTTCAAACGTCTAGCTGCATGGCGCAAAATGAAAGACGGCAAGCCTTACATGACATTCAATGTGTCTGAGCCGCAGCAGCAATCACAGCCTGCACAGGTAGCATCTATTGATCTCGGCGGTGATGACATACCGTTCTGATTACAAGCGGGGCTTCGGCCCCGCACATTACGATAGGAAAAAATATGCATTACGAATTAACAATACAAGAAATCGTTGAGACCATCGCAGAAGAGTACCAACTCCCAGTCAATGCAGTGCTAGAGAAGAGACAGTATCCTGAGCTAGTATGGGCTCGGCGCAAAGCAATGCACGAAGCACTAGAGATGGGATACCCGAAGTCTGAGATCGCTGACTTCTTTAACCTCGATGACTCAACAGTTTCTCAGGGCGTTAAGGTTTTCAAAGCTGACCTTGAGTCAGGCCGACGCATGAAGAACCAAGAATCACACGAGCGTTACGAGAAGATAGTTTCTTTGAGTAGGTCAGGGGTCCCACCTAAAAAAATATCAGCGGACCTTAACGTGAAGTACACAACCGTGACCTCTATAATCCGACGCGCAAGAATAAGAGGTGACGTACCATCTTTCCTCGTCCAGCGCACGAAGTGGAGGAGCAACCCGCGGTCACTTAGAGATATGATCCGAGCGCACGGCACACGACTCGGCAGTACATCAGAGATGATGGAGTCACACATGAGCAAAGAGGTGCGCGAATACTTCGTGAACATCTCAGTAAAATCTAATTACTCATGCGTGGTTGAGTGCATGGCTGACTACCTGACGGACATCTACTTCAACGAAACTCAGAAGGAATCTTAATATGGAATACCAAGAAATGATTATCTCGAACGTGCACACTCGTGGCTTTGCCTTCGCTGTATGCAGAGAAACAGGTGAGCAAGTATTCATCCCACCGTTCGTTGCGCTATTGCAGAAACTAGAGGTCGGCATCAGTGTAAGAGGACAACTAGTTGTTAACCCTAAGAACGGCGCTAACAACACAACTCCGTGGCAGTGCATTTCTATCAAAGAGATGGAAGATAAACCTGAGGTTGATGCAGTGCAGCCGAGCACACCTGATGCTGCTATCTTAGAGTTCATTATAGATTCTAAGGGAGGGTATCTCACAACAAAAGACATCGCTGAAGATTTAGGTATCGAGCACCGAACGGCTGGCAACGCAGCGCAAAGGTTATTCAATGACGGAAGAATCGCAAGGGCTGAGGTTCACGGCAGGCCAGACCAAACAAGAGCAACGATAATACTATGGGCTGCAACGCCTAGGTGTTTTGTGACAGAGTAATCGTGTGACTGGGGCATTAGATTCTACCAACGCAATCTGTCAAAAGGTTAAAGAAAACCCCAGCCACAATATTTTATACTACCAACTCAAAGTGAGGTCCATCAATAAACGGCCTACGACCCTGTGATCTGCGCAAATCAATGTAGCTATTCATTGCACCCTCCATCGTGTACTCCCACTTGCGTAGGTCATTGATGTGCCAAGCTGCACCCCAACGAAGCCGAACACCCAGCGTATCGCCAGCCTCTTTCATTGCATCAGCAAGATCATCGTACAGGTTGAGCTCCCATGAGCCACGACCTTCGATGTATGCCATGAGATCAACAGCATGACCCGTGAGGTGCTTAGACTTCATGGTCTGTGACGCACCCTTAGCAACCAGTGCCTTCTGCATCTCAAGCGTTCGCATGCCTTGGATAACACCGAAGTCAATCTTGGTGGTTGTGATGGCCTGCTTGACGACAGCAACCAGCCGCTCATCTACGCCCTCAAGCCGATCAAGGCTGCGCTGTGATAGTTTGTAAGTCATTTCTTAAACCCTTTCATAGTTCTGATACCAAAACTTGCGGCGATGCTTGCATACATAGCCCATTGAAACCAGCTTGGTGCGCGCTCTAAGTTCGCGAAACCTTCTGCCATGTACGGCTGCAATGGCGGAATGAAACTCCCGATAACGATGGCGATAAACGCGACAGTCCATGCTTCATCCTTCCAGCTATCCCTGCTTGCCTCGATAGCTGACTGCTCCCAAGAGATTTCACCAGTGGCGATCTTCATCTTGGTCTCAGCTTCAGCTTTCTTAACAGCAGTCTTGCCGTCGATCACGCTGGTTGCCAGACCGACAACGCTAGTTAGTATTGCACCAATCATTTCTTAGCCTCCATCGCATTGAACCCAAAGTAAGCAGCGACAACACCTGACGCAGCAACAACATACACAGTAGCGATATCAGCGATCAATTTAGCAGCACTGTCTAAGCCAAGCGCAGAGGCCGCTACGATAGCAAAGGGGTACAACAGCATACCAGCAGCACAAGCTGTGGTCAGGCGGCGCTGTGTGTCGCGCTTAGCGTCATTGTCATTCATCTCTCGCCAACGATCTTCGAGCGCCAGCTTTTGCCACTCAACCTCGTCGATCTTTCCGTTTTTGTTTAGGTCAGCTTTCTCGAACTGTGTCATATCAATTCCTTTTCGACTGTAAGAGTTTTAAAACCTCTGCAAAATTGCGACCCGACTTGGCAGCTAGCCCTTCAATGACAACTTCTAGGTTCTTATCAAACAGACTAATAATTTCTGCATCTTTCATATTAGCCATCAACCTTAATCCTAAAGCAATGCAGGTACTCATTGTTCTTGGTCACGAGTACAGTTGCCTTTGTCAGTTGAGTAAAGCAATCATTTTCGGAAACGTACTGACCGATCTCGAAGTGCGTAACGACGGTTGTTAGCTGCATCCAGACGAGAACCCACATCACCACTTCTCCATGTATCGACCAAGAAAAAACAACAACGCACCAACGCCACCAAGACTAGCCAGCCCACTCAAGGACCAAGCGATAGCTTGCATTAGCTCTGCGCGTTCTTTTTCTTTTTGCTTCTGCGCTGCACGGCGAGCCTTACGCGCTTCAGCCTGCCAAGCTATCCAGCGGTCCCAAGTGCCAGAAGGCGCATACAATCTGCACCAAGACTCGAGCTCACGTCGCTTTTCCTTAATGTCTTCAAGGGCTTGGAACTCTTCCCAATCACCCTCGGCCCCACCTGTTATAGCTGTAAGAGGATTTTTCTTCTTACGTTCTACTGCGTCTTTAAGATCAGCTTCGGCATTGAGGAACTTTCCAACGTGACCCACCATGCCTTTGACCTCGCGGCCATTCGCTAAGCAGGTCTTGATGACCCCATACGCTGCGTTGGCTGCCATGATTGTTTCAAGCACAGCCATAGCTAAAGCCTATCCCATTTTCATTAGCACAGTTACTAAGAGTGCAATGATAGAGCCAGTGGCTGCAAGCATGATAGATTCCATGCGCTTAACGCGAGTAAACAAATCCTTGAACTGGATTTTAACCTCAGTCTTTATAGCAATCACCTCTTTTTCAAGGCCGTCAATGCGCTCATGCGCCGATGCTACTGTTCTCTTATCCATTGCTTGACCTCAGTTACGGCTTCGTAGGCCATGTAATGTTAGTTGGGAAACCATCTTGGTCCGTGATGTCACGTAGTGCCTGACGGTATGTCGTCATGTCGTCTGACATTATAACATCAGAGTTAGCGCACCAGTCTGTTTCGGTTAGGAGGTCGTTACGCAAGGTACGTGCATCATCAGCACCCTTCGCTACAGAGGTATAATTCTGCAACCAAACACCTTCAGTAAGAACAGGGAAGCCATCCTCGACCACATCAAACCCCACTGCCTCATCAGGCTTGACGCCACTCTGCACTCTATACACATCTTGAGCATTTAGATGCGCATCTGATACATGTTCTCCGTAAGTCGTGTATTTATTATCCGCACGAAATTCAGACGTGCCGTACTGAATAGGTGTACCATCAACTATTTTGACTAGTTCAATACTCATGTTTCTGAAACTCCTATAATTTGCACATCCGTGCCGCCATTATTAGTCTGGAAGTCTATTGTATATAAACCGTTGAGTTCGGTACTGGGTAAGCTAGCAGGGTTGGTAATTGAAGATGGGAATGTTGCTGATGCTACTGGTCCCGCAACCCAAGTTTTCATAGAGCCACCATAGCTCAACGAAATAGTCGTATATCGTGACCCATCATCTGATAAGTCCATACCCCCTGAAATAGCGCCGCCTTGGTGGGAAAAGGAATCTACAAAGCTGGCTGTGCTTATATTCCAAGCCGTACTCAAGTTAAATCTTTCTACTTTTTGTGGCCCGTCTCGCCCAATAGTATACAGTTTTGTCCCATCCTGACTTAAAGCGCCACCCCAAAGGTCTACTGTACGAGGTGAAGAAAACTTTTTAGAGCGCACAAAACTTGCCGAGTTAACATTCCAAGCTGAGCTTAATGAGAATTGAGAGACGCCATGCGTTTCACCGAACACAAACATTCTTGTGCCAGTGTTGTTGAACCAGAGGTCCTTGCCGTACCTGCCAGAAACGCTAGTAGTATAAACTTGAGTTCGTGACGATTGTATATCCCAAGCTGTACTTAAAGTGTACTGTCTTACAGAGCCGTTGTAATTCATTGTGTAGAAAGTAAGACCGTCTGGCTTAAAGAAAATACCAGCAGGCTGGAAACCCATACCCGTAGTCTGCCTTAAAACTGAGCTCGATGTAAAATCCCAAGCTTTAGCGTAATTTAGTTGCTTGATAGTGTCGGAACTGTCGTCACATGAGTAAATACGCAAACCGTCTTGTTTTACAAAAAGACCATAAGGTTGGCTAATGTTTGTAGAGTCTTGGTTGAGAAGTGCTACGTTACCCAGAGTGAAAGAGTAACTGGATGCAACCTTGGGTACAAAAGAATACTGCCAGTAAGCGTTTGTTGGTACGTTGGTAAAACTGACCGTTGTATCCCCGTTTACTAATCCAGCCGTCTGATCAAAGAAATTGTTATTGCCTACGTTCAGAGAGGGTGCGTTCCCTGTCACAGTAACGGGGTCGTACCCGCCACCAACACCAGCAGCACCAATAGCAGTTGCCGTAGTCGCATCAATAGACGCAATGTTTTTAAGCTGGCGACCAGAGCTAATGACTTCAGAACTTCCAACACTTAAAGACGTGATATTTGGAGATGCAGTCAAGTTTACTGTAACGCCGCCGCTTGAGCCGCCGCCCGTCAGGTTTGTTCCAGCAGTCACGCCCGTAATATCGCCTACGCTTGTTGTGTAGCCAGCACCGTTAGATAGCTGGTTGTTGTTTGTGATGTAGTTCGCGTTAGTCGCACCAGTGTACCCAAGGTTAGCTAGTGTAAGGTTACGTGTAGCAACCGTAGCGTTAGCGTCTGTGACGTGACCAAGAGTATCTGTAGTGATATTGAAGTCTAAGTCAGAGATAACTGTAGCACCACTCAGAGCGCCTGTGTCTACACTAGCGTCATCGCCAGCATGAGTAGGGTGAGTGTACTGCGCAGCACCAGCAATGGTTCCGTTAGCAGCGATTGTAATGTTTGAACCAGCGGTTAGTGCTGCGACTACATTAGCTGTGTCTGTTACGTTAGCACCCGCTTCAATACCGTCGAGCTTAGCGCCATCTACAGATACGTTACGACCATCAAAGGTTGAGTTCGTAGTGATAGCACCAGTCATAGCACCGCCAGCTTTAGGCAATTTCTCACCAAGAGATGTAGCTGTAGTAGTTGCAAAGTTAGCGTCATCACCAAGTGCGGCCGCGAGTTCATTCAGAGTATTCAAAGCAGCAGGCGATGAATCAACTAAGTTAGAAACAGCAGTGTCTGTATAGCCCGTGTAGTATGAGCCTTGCTGTCCGTCTAACAAATCAGCGTTGATGTTAAGGGCATCGATGTCAGCTTTGGTTTGGTCAGCAGTAGCACCGCTCTCGATACCGTCGAGCTTAGTACCATCCACAGATAAATCGCGGCCATCAACTGTCTGAGTGCTAGAGAAGGTAAGGTTGCCTGTGAGGCCACCACCAGTAAGCGGCAAGAATCCAGAGCCAGCAGTAACGCCTTGCTCCCATGCAGAGCCAGTATAAACTTTTAGGCTATCGCTGGTTGTGTTGTAGAACAAATCTCCTTCGTCATTATTAGACGTAGGGTCTGTAGCACCTGACCTGTATCGTGCAGCAAAATCGTTTACTGTTGTTAGGTTAGACGCAACTGTATTCACGCTGGCAATAGAACCACTAACTGTATTTACGTTAGATATTGCTCCAGCGACTGTTCCGATTGTGTCTGAGCCAGCAAGGTCTCCAGCAACAACTCCGATGTCAGCTTCATCTCCCGCCACAGAAGTGACGTTAGCAGCAATACCTGCGACGCTAGACACGTTAGAGCTTATACCAGCTACTGTCGTTACGTTGCCTGATATGCCTGAGACGGTAGAAACGTCAGATGAAATACCAGATACTACACCGATGTCTGTTCCATCCGCTGCTACTGTAGACACATCAGAGGAGATACCAGCGACGGTTGTTACGTTAGCATTAATACCCGCAACAGTATTTACGTTTGATATACTGCCGCCGACTGTGTTCACATTTGAAATAGAACCAGCAACTGTTCCGATATTATCAGAACCAGCTAAGTCAGTCGCAACTGTGCCGATGTCTGCTGCATCTCCAGCAACCGCTGTGACGTTAGCGGAAATACCAGCAACAGTGGTTACGTTTCCGCTAATACCTGCTACTGTTGTAACATTACCTGATACACCTGAGACTGTAGATACGTTAGATGAAATACCAGCGACCACACCAATGTCGGTGCCATCAGCAGCTACTGTAGTCACTGCGCTGGAAATGCCAGACACTGTGGTTACATCTGAAGAGATACCAGCAACTGTGGTGATGTTGGCATCGTTATCAGCAACTGTGCTTAGGTCAGCCACAGCAGCGGCGGTTGCCATAAGGTTTAAGTCTGCAACAAAGTCTGACGTGGCCAACAGGTTTAAGTCACCAACGATGTCGTTAGTCGCGAGAGTGTTGATGTCACTGACGATGTCTGAAGTAGCAAGCGTGTTAAGATCGCTAATAATATCAGATGTTGCTAAAGCATTAAGGTCAGAAACAATGTCTGATGTGGCAAGCAGGTTAATGTCAGAAATTACGTCTGTAACTGCGAGTGCGTTTAGGTCGCTTACAAAGTCAGTAGTAATCAAAGCAGCTTTTCCAGCAACCGCTGTTACGTCTGCGGAAATACCAGCAACCGTTGTGACGTTAGCGTTGTTTCCAGCTACTGTATTAATGTTTGATGTGTTTCCAGCAACTGTTGTGACGTTCGCAGCTATACCACCAACTGTTGTGACGTTCGCTGATATACCTGCAACCGTTTGGATTACATCAGTAGCATCAGTACCGTCCTCGATGTGAGCTAAGGTCTGAATGTCAGCAGCCGCGTTAGCAACAGACTGTACGTCAGAAATGGTTGGACCTGCTTCTACAGCACCTGTTGTAGCGTTAAAGGCCATGACCTTGCCCTTACGATCCGAAGTAAGGAGCATAGAAGGAGCGACTTCGCTGTTACTGAGGTGAACAGTGCGATCAGCTTTATCTTTGAGGTCTGAAACCTGAGCAACAATCGTATCTAGCTGTTGATTCAGTGACGCTCGGTTAATGTCTTGACCAGCAACAAAGTCAGTAGTGCGCTCGAGTGCAACGCTACGAACGAGAACAACGCTAGAACCACCAGTCGCACCAGTAACAGACATAGTGACTGTAGATGCTGAGAGCGTGTAATGAGAACCTTGAGTTTTCAGAACGTCGTCAAGGTAAACAGAAACGTCAGCGTCCTCGAAGAACTCAAACGGAACCGTGAACGTAGTCTGCACTACGCCTTGAGCTACTGTATAGCTAGCGCGTGGATTGTTGTCTGAAATATCAATGGTCATGCTTCACCCCTTTTGGCAAAGATGCACAGAAGTTAGAGCTCCATCAACGCACAAAACCCCTATGACAATTAATACCGCTTGAACCCAGATGGTCCATCGAGCTCGGTCTCCATTGCGTTCGTCATGTTATTAACGAACCCCTTCAAGAACCAGAGCCGCATGTACGGAAGGCTACGGATGAAATCTTTTGATCCACCGCCCACGTCACCGCTTACCATATCCCAAGCACCGCGGGTTAAGTCCGCAGTAATACTAGGGCCAGCGCCGAGAAGACCAGTAGCTGCATCAATCGCGTCAGGCTTTTGAGGATACCTCGGGGCCAACACGCCTCCAGTTATGTTCGGGCCACCTAAAGCAAGAGACGTAGACATAGCAGTATAGAACAAGTCTGAGTAAATTGCGGCAACACCTGAGTAATCAAACGATCTCGCGAATTGATCCGAGTATTCCATCTCAATATAGTTCGGAGTTTTGAGTTGCAGCGCCATGTAGCCAAGGCCCATTGCAATAGCTGTACCTAGATACTGGTTCTTGAGTTGACCGTGAGCCATAGCTGCTGTTGTTTTGTTTGTTGCTGCAAGTGCGTAGCTGTAGAATTGGAAGGGCAATCCAAGAAGACCGTTCTCTATTCGAGCGTAGCCCGTGAACTTAGCGTCCTCTTTCATTCCGAACTTACTCGCAACGCGCATTGGGATGTAGACAACACCATCAGTAATGATTGGTTTATCCGCAGGCGTACCCATGAGGATTGTGTTTGCAATTCCAGAGCTCAAAGCGTTACGGAATGACTTAACGGTATCAGGAGAAACCCGAGCCTGCTTTTTTATCTCTGCTGTAGCTAGATCGTTAATTGCGTTTTCGTATCCAGCCTTGCCAACCTTAGTTCGCCTATCGAATCCAAGTGATTTAGCAGAATGAATAGTGTGCATAATTTCGTGCATCTTAATAAATGTCACGTAGTCATTAGGGCTGTTGATGATTCCTTTTTCTATAGGAGTTACACCTTCAACTCGAGGGTTTTCCCAGCCTCGATCAGCCCACATTACGTCTCGAATGTAATCTTCGTCGATGTAAATTGTGTTGTCAGATTTACGGTAGAACGCTGGTTTGTAACGATCACCATCAAATGATTTCGTTGGACCCGTTACCACGTCAGCAGTAGTAGCAGGGAACTCAATAGTGTCTGTCCACGCTTCTGTGTTTGCTAAGTAAAACCCAGTCTGAGACTTCTGGTGCGGAGCGGCTGCGATCTTCTTCGCCATTTCAGCATCAATGCCGTACCGAGCAAGGTATTCAGTTTCCATCTTAGATGCCTTACCCTGCGTCAAGCGAACGGAGTAATCAATTAATGTGTTGCTGCGCATCATGCCGTCGAAGTCTTTGAACAACCGAGTGATCGGGCCTAATCCGTTAAGAGTGAAAAAAGCATCCGTGGCTTTATCTAAGAAGTCTGCACGAAGAGGGTTATTCCCCATGTCCTCGACTAATCTGAGGTGAGCGTTACCCATTAACATTTCAAGGGCCTCACTAGCCATCCGAGTTTCCTTAGCTCCTAGCTTTAACTGCTCGTCTTTAAGAACACCAAACAAACCACGCATTGATTTACCAATGCCGTGCTCCATCATAATCTTTGCAGGCTCTGTAATGGTCATAATACCAGCGGAACCGAGGTAGTTCAGCTGAGCTGCGCTACGCATCAAACGTGCAGTAGTTTGGTTCATAGCATCTGGCTCACGCAGAACAGTGCCAGCTACTCTGTCGTGCATGTGTCGTATGTCTTTTAGAACTGCGTTTATATCGTCCTCTTTCATTCCAGACTTAACCATCTGAATGACTTTTTCGTCTAGCACGTCATCAATGTTTTTGTTTTCAAACTGTTTAGCGAACTCGTACTTAGGCGAGGTACGCGCAGTGTACGCTTTCATAACTGCTATGGGGTTGTTGTGTATAAAATCCAAGACTAGCTTGTTCGGAATATCAATCCCGCGATGCTTCATATGCTTTGATTTGCCGTGACCAAAACTAGCAACATCGAAATCAGTTACGTCTTTTAGTCCAAGAATAGAATCAACAGCAAATACTGCGCGTCCTCTTACATCTTCTGGGCGTGTAGATAGCTCAGTCTTGCCGTACTGTCCGTCAGCTCTTTTGTTATAAGCTGTTGGGTTCGCGCTAAACCAGTCAAAAAGAATGTCTTCAAGCGCCTCACGGTTGTTTCTGATGTATGTTTTATCCCAGTATCTCGGACGAAACACCTCTTCGTTAGAAGGAAGCGTGGGGCCAGATTCGTCCATGTCAGCAATAGCTGCTTTGCGGTCTGCTATCTTAGCTTTGTTTTTGTCGATAATAGATTGGATTTTTCTTCTATTCGTAGTTGTTGAGCCAACGCCCACTCCATCGAGCTGTGCTTGCAAGTCGGTAACAATAGTCTCGCGTCTCGCTACATCTTTCAGAAAGAAACTCTTGTTGCCGAACATGCCTTGATCGTTTAATCGTTTTTCCCAAGAGGCGTAGAAAGCATTAAGGCGTTCCATTGCCTGAGCTTCGTAGTCATTAGCTGCCTTCTCACCGCTCATAGCTTTTCTATCTACAGAAGTTAGCCAATCCTCATATTCAGCGCGACCATACATACGGTCCATAACTTGAGTAACACCCTTGCTGTGTGACTCGCCCCATATGCGCGTGAGGTCATCGTTAGTACCGACCCACTCAGCTTCCCTGAGCTTTGCGTTTTGGAATACAGAGTTCTTGAGAGCCATCCCAACCTTGTTACCAGCAAGCAGAATACCAGCGTCATTAGCGATCTCGAGCATGGTTAGTTTTACTTCATTCGGGATGTCAGGATTTTGTAGTGTGCGTTTCATAGGGGTTGTTACGCCCTTATAAAGCCAAGAGTTCGTAAACATGCTGTCTGCTATGTTCGCGTCGAACTCAACTCCATCAATGGGTTCAATAGCTTCGCGAAGTTTTTGTATTTCTTGTTCAGCGCTTTTCTGCGCTTTAATTCGTCTAGCAGCAGGGACTCTAGCAACACCACCGATTGCAGAACCAATGAGAAAAGCAGAACCGATATTCATTGCAGTTTCTGAAGTAGTGCCTAGAGCATCTAGTGGTGCTCGGATTGCCTCTTGAGCACCAACGATAGCAGCAGTCCCTGCGCCTGTACGCGCAGCAGCAGAGCCTACAGAGCGCAACCTATTAACGGAAGCAAACGGCAGTGCAATCCAATTAACTGGGTCAAAAACCTCAACACCCATAGATGTAACAAAACCAGACCTTGATAGGGTTTCTCTAGTTCCTTGCCCCTTGCGCAAACTACTGGCAATGAAATCCATTTGAGCCTGACTCTTAGCGCGTACCATTGAGGTTCCGTATTGCATGAGGTCTTCGGGTATATTGTCACTTGCGACGAACCCTTCCTCAATTACATTATGGAACCTGCTTTTTTCCGTAGCCCGATTCATAAGCGGAGCGTACTTGTATGAAAGACTAGCACCAGCTGTGTCTGCAATACTTGGTCCTGATCTGGTGCCTAACATTTCTGGAGTGGCTTCAATCACACGAGAGTCAGTTAGCGCGTTCTTCATGTTCATTAGTTAGTTCTCCGAGGCATGACCGCTGTGTTTAGATTGAACTGATTCTGAAGAGCATCAAGGTCTTCTTGTCTTTCAATGTAAATATTCTCTTGATCTTTAATTTCGCCCAAGAGCGTTGTTCTTTCGTTGTCAGCGCGTTCTTTGCGGAACTTGTCAAGAGCACTCAAGTCAAACATAGGAAGGATGTCACCACCTCGTTCTGAACTTGGCTCAACGCTAGAGCCCTCATTTTCTGGGCGCACACCCTTGTTAAAGATAAGTGGCTCGAGCTCGCTGTACTCGTTAATGAAGTGCGCAACGTAACTCGGGCCCGCAGAGCCTTCGTATGGAACTAGCATCACTTGTTTTGTTTTATCGTTTTCAGCGAACTCGCTAAGAGTAGATGCTAGTATTCCCATAGCTGGAGCTAAGACTTCTAGGCTTTGAGTAATCGCTGAGCCATAAGTAGAACCCGTACCATTAGAGCCAGCAAAGAGTGAATAACCCTCAGGCATGTTAGATTCTATTATGCGCAAGAACTCTTCACGATCAGCGTCGTCTGGAATCTGAGCGTCTAGTCCGTACTGAGAGCGTGTTAATTGACCAAGAGGCATACGCTGGTCTGCAATAAAAGGAGCCTTTGGATATTTTGTTTCTACCCAAGCGCCTAGACGTTCTTCTATTTGTTCCGTGCTTTTACCTGATAGCGCAAGGTATTCAGCAGCACCGCTGAGCTCTTGGGCTAGGATTGGGTCTGGGCTTGTAAAGAAACCATCAGTAAAATCTAAAACAAATTTAGTAGGAGTTTTCCCTTGAAGGGCTCGCTTCGCTGCGTCTCTAGAAGATGGGGTTTCTCTGCGCTCTTTTAGCGTCTGAGCAATATCTGCTACGCCGCCGCCTACTGTGTTGCGTGTTTGAAGAACATCATCTAGGAACGCTTGCTGCGTGGCTGAAACAGAATTGCCGAGATGGTTTACTAACTTACCAGTATTGCTTGCTCCGTAACGCAGGCGAGCGTAGTGGTTCATCATCGTCTCAGCACCAGCAGTCGGAACACCTGACGCTAAGTTACCCCATGCAGTTAAGACGCTAGTAGGCACAACGCTTTTCATTGCGGCAAGTACCTGCGGTGTTTCTGAAGAGGGGTCTCCTAAGTTAATCCCTGCTGCATCAAAGCGTTCTTGCTGTAGATTCTGATCTTTAGTGTCGCCTTGAACTCCACCGCCATTAGATACACGCAACATGTTTTTATTCTTAGCGTTCTCAGCCGCCCGAAGAGTTTCTTCAGAATTAGCTTTCACTCGAAGATTGTCGATGTGACCAGTGATTGTCTTTTTGTTAAGGTCAGTAGTATTCGATAAAATGCGTTGGCCTAGAGCAACCTCTGCGTTGGTCATGCCTGCTGCGGTTGTTCCGTCTTTACTTACAAAAGCAGATATTCTGTTAAGAGATGCTGCGCTTGAGTTAGGACCGAACAGGTTCAAATCACCGATTGCCTGACCTGCAAGCAATCTGCCTAGAAGCTGATTGCCTTGCGTTGCGCTAATAGCAGTACCAATTTCATTGCGTATATCGATAGCAACCTTAGAAACTACAGCAGAATCAGCCCGACCACTTGAAGCCGATTCAGATAAATCCGATACAGATAAGCTCAAGTTATAATGCTTATTAGCTTTGTCACGAGCTTCACGGGCTGAGTTTACAGTACCTGAGAGAGCAGTCGTAACAAACGCTTGGTCATCGTTGCTGTTTGTATCGTAAATGAAGTTCGAGGAGTGCAGCGCAGAAATAACACCTATCTGATTCGGCGTTAGTTTCTGCATATCTGCTGGATTATTGCTAATCATAGCAGCTTTGAACTCTGAGATATTTCCGTCAGCCGCGCCTTGAATTAGGTAAGGTCGGATAGCAGCGTGACGAACGTCTGTCTTTCGTGAGTTCAGTGCAGCCTCAGTTTTTATATCTCCGTCAATAAACATTCCGTCTAAATTAGCGAACCGACCTGAAATAATATTATCAAGATTTTTAATGCTTCCATTAACAGCAAAGGGCTCTTCTGAGTTATATGCTGAGCTAGCAGAGTCAGACGTAACATCTCCGAAAGCGTCTATGTTCATATCTAATGTAATTAATAGTTGACGAGATTCGCGTTCAGCAACGGCCTCCTGTTTAACAATCATGTCACGCTCAACTGCATCATAAGGAGAACGAGACGCGCTTAACTGACGAGCTACAACGTCTACGTTAGAAGGATCGACGTATTTAAGAAGAGCCTCGACCTTAGACTTGAGTTCTTTAGGTGCATTGCTTGATTTGCCAGTGCGAACAGCAAGGGCAACAGCATTGCGCTCAGCAGATGAATTAGTTTTAGAAAGAATAAAACTCACAGCACCTAAGGCAGTAGAAGTCCTGTAATCACTGAGTGTGCTTTGATCAGCCCCGCGTTTCAAAAGGCTTGAGTTCACACCGTTTTGAGCGCTGCTAACAGATTGTGCGATTGCATCATCAGACTCAGAAGAGAGCTCGCCTTCACCAGTAATGAAACCACCAGCAGCCGCAAGAGATCGGGCGCTATCGTTTCCTTTAGTCAAGCTAGAGACAAGGGAATCGGCTAAGTCAGCTCGTGCTTTTGCAGCAGCCTTGGTTTGTATGTTTGTTTTTGTTTGAGCAAGGAAGTCAGAGCCTGATTCAACTATGAACTCTTTGTACTTACCCGTAGCGTTGAGGTGCATTGACTCGATGTATTTCGACATCACGTTTTCGTAGCCGTCTGCATCGTAAGGGAACTTTACAGCAATTTCTTGAGCTTTGTTGCGCAACTCAGACTGCATAGATTCCTCGAAACGAGTGTCTACTATCTGCTGATATGCTTGCGAGGCAATGCGACCCATACCTTTTGGAGCGACAAATGCCTCTGGCTTTCCAGTCTCAGGGTTAAAGGTGTGGAGGTTCTTTTCTTCAATAGCCTTAGCTGTATCAATACCTCGTTGCTGAGCGTCTTCCGCTGCAACCTCAAAAGTACGTTGCTGGATGTCACCAGCAAAACGACTAATGGCCTGACCTACTTGTTCAC
>Ga0308011_10000465_pt1 | contig 21584 bp, 15 predicted proteins | sample Neamet177_FD_203144 | JGI IMG/M metagenome (GOLD analysis project Ga0308011, IMG submission 203144) | Marine microbial communities from water near the shore, Antarctic Ocean - #177 | ecosystem: Environmental > Aquatic > Marine > Unclassified | place: Southern Ocean | collected 2014-07-25 | reverse complement strand
ATACCCATATCTGCGCTTAATATAGCAGGTTGAGTGTTCATGATGTCTTTTGCAGTGATTGTATTTTTCATAATAATATCCTTTAAAGTTGTTAATTCAGTTGCGGTTACAATTAATTTTTTGGCCGCTTTTAATTTTGGTTTACTGTAAATATTCCAATGCGATAATCCAACCAGTAACGCGCCACCAACAATATTACCGAGCGTTACAGGGATCAGGTTTGCTGTTATGAAAGTGCTTAAGTTTAAATCAGCGTATTGTGCAGGGGTTGCTTGTATTGCTAGCCAGAAGGATTCGGGGGCAAAAGATTGAATAATAATGCCTAACGGCACCATGAACATATTCGCCACGCAATGTTCAAACCCGCTACTAACAAACATCGAAACAGGTAGTACAACCATCATCGCTTTCGCCAAAGCATTCGTTGTGCTGAATGTGAGCCAAATAGCTAAACATACCAATAAGTTACATAACACCCCCAAAGAAAATGCTTGAATAAAACTATGATGAAGCTTGTGTTGTGCAATATTTAGCGCATTTAAACCCCATTGACCATGGTCGAGTTGATACATCTGTGCACCGGTTACTAATAACAAAAGTAAGCCAGCTCCAATGAAGTTACCAAGGTAAACTTTCCCCCAAATAGCGATCATTTTTGTCATGCTTATTTCTTTGTTAGCCCATGATATTGCAGATAAAACAGAGCTAGTAAAAAGTTCTCCTCCACAAATAACAATGAGTATCAGCCCCATACTAAAAGCAAAACCACCAACAAACCGATTAATCCCCCAACCTGCTTCATTTCCCGTTGTTACGGTAATATAAAAAACAAACGCTAAGCCAATAAAAATACCAGCCATAACCGCTAGGTTAATAATTACTCCCGTCGTTTTTTTCGATTTACTTAGCGCAAACTTCTCTGCTTCTACCATCATTTCGGCAGGTGTAAATATTTGCTTAGGTTCCGCAGTGATGCCTTCCCCTAGTTTTTTTGTCATCATTCCTCCTCAGTTGATTTATACCCGTTACCATTCAAGATGCATTATTACTTGTGCATACATGTCGGTTTGTTTTATTAAGTTATACCGGTCATGAAGGTGATAATTTATCCCTCAGTGCTTGATACCTTTTTATAGTACGGCTAGTCTTAATAAAAATAAAATTGATTTTAATCAACAAACCAATCAATAAAACTGATTCTTAATTTATGGGGTGTAAAATGAATGTAATTACTTAACTTTATAAAGATCATTAATCTAAAATGAGATACTCATTAAAACAACTAGCTGTATTCGAAGCAGTATCGGAATTAGGAAGTGTTAGTTTAGCGGCAGATAAATTAGCGTTAACACAGTCAGCAACAAGTATGTCTCTTGCTCAGCTAGAGAAAATGCTAGGTCACCCTCTGCTGGATCGCCAAGGTAAGAAAATGAAACTTACTCACTGGGGAAATTGGCTACGCCCTAAAGCTAAGCGCCTACTCCAAGACGCAAATAAAATTGAAAGAGGGTTTGTTGAACAGCACTTACTCAGCGGTGAATTACGACTTTGCGCCAGCCAAACCCCCGCAGAACACTTAATTCCAGAGCTTATAAGTATTATTGATAGTGATTTCCCTGAAGTAAGAATGATGTTCGACGTAAAGAGTACACAAAAGGTAATTACGGGAATTTTAGATTATCGCTACGACATTGGTATTATCGAAGGCCGTTGTGATGACAACCGTATCCATCAAAAAACATGGTGTAGTGACCACTTAACGGTAGTAGCCTCTTCACACCACCCTTTTGCTAAACATGAAAAAGTAAGCTTTGCACAACTAGAACAAGCACGCTGGGTATTGCGAGAGCAAGGCTCTGGTACGCGTAATGTATTTGATAGCTCTATCCATCATTTAGTATCTAATCTCGATGTATGGCGGGAGTATGACCACGTACCGTTATTACGTACCTTAGTTGAAAACGGACAATACCTTACTTGCTTGCCTTATTTAGATGTAGAAAAATCAATTGAAGCAGGGAAGTTAGTAGAGCTCAATGTACCTGACCTAAAAATGGAGCGTACTCTTTCATTTATATGGCGGGCTGATATGGCTGAAAATCCTTTAATAGAATGTATTAAGCGCGAAGGTATTCGAATGATGAAAGGTAAACCTCGCGTTTTTTAATATGGGCATAACGCAGTATTGATTTTGTGATTATTTTGAGATTATTTTGAGTCGTTGTATCAATAAAAATGATAGTGTCGTTATTAAGGCTTATAACGTCTTTATTGGCTACTATCACAGCTCTTTTGAGAAAAATTAATATAATATTTTGACTCGGATAAATAGATTATATCTAGGACTCTGCGGCGACAACTAGCCATATTCTAAGGCATTTTAAATAAATAATAAAAAGTTCTATGATTAACTTTGAAACGACTGTTGAGCTTAATAGTTGTCCAAGTTATTAACCGATTCCTATATAACATTAGAGTTCTACATCACATAAAAATGAGGTTCCCATGAAAAATTATATTGTAGTGATCATCTTTCTTTTTTTCTCTAGCTTAGCTTTTAGTTACTCTGAAGAATCTGAGATTGATGAAGAGGAGTTATTTCAAGAAGCTACCCGTATTGTTAAAACATTTGGCGGAACCCTTAAACCACAACTCGGAGCAGCGTTAAAATCTGGGGGGCCGGTTCATGCAATTGAAGTTTGCTCCGTCGTTGCACCAGCTATAGCGAGTGACTTAACAAAAAAAACTGGCTGGAACGTTCGCCGCGTGAGTCTGAAATCTCGTAATAAAACAGCAATCCCAGATTCATGGGAAGTTAAGGTGTTAAAAGATTTTGATAAACGTCAACTTGCTGGTGAAACGGCAAAAACGATGGTTTATTCAGGAATCATCGAAGGTAAATACCGCTTTATGAAAGCTCAAGGTGTCGAGCCTGTTTGTTTAAAATGCCATGCTGGTAAAGTGAGTGCCCCGATTGAAGCCGCACTGAAAGAAAAGTACCCGAATGATTTAGCTCGTGGTTACTTATTAGGTCAAATTAGAGGTGCATTTAGCCTAGTTAAGAAGCTTTAGCTTAGACCGAAAATACGGTTGTAGATAATAACTTATGGTCCACTCAATACCCTACTGCGTTATCCAGTAGATTATGATTATTATGGGATGATATTTAAGATTTATTGCTCTACACTTTGTATTTTATAGATAGATTTTAATGTATTAGCGTACATTAGTATTTTCCTAGAGCTATCACTTTGTTGACATGATTTTTTGAAAAGCTTATTGTCTTTGAATGATTATTAGCAATAATTGACTTAACTTTGAGTTTTTCTACAAATGTTTATGAAATTATTCTAATTAAAACATTCTAACTAAAACATCGCTGACCTAAATTCGGAAAATAAATATGAAGATCGAAGAAATAATGAGTACTAATATCACTTCTGTTGATTTATACGAAAGATTAGTGGTTGTCAGACAGTTATTCATAAAACATAAATTTCACCATTTAATGGTTACCAATGATAAAGGTGAACTTGTGGGCGTTATCTCCGAAAGAGATTATTTGAAAGCAACAAACTCAAATATAGAATTACCCACGGCTAACGATAAAGATTTAGCCATGTTAAACAAACGAGTTCATCAAGTTATTTCTAAAGAATTAGTAGCCATTAAACAATTTACTTCTTTTAATGAGGCGATTAAAATTTTTCATGATACTAAAGTGTCATGCCTTCCAATAATAAATAGTAATAATAAGCCTGTAGGAATAATTACATGGCGAGATATTATTAACTGGTTATACAGCAAAACACGTGTTCCTAGAGTCTGATTTTTGACGAGATTAGGCAAAGAAAAAATCTCATTTGTAAGGTTCAATAAATTGAATGACCGATCTAACATTATTTGAAGACATTAGAAATTAAGAGCTGAATTGAATATATTTTCACTTTCTCTTTCACTTAATTAGGTGCAGCTATTGCGATTTTTAATTATATATTTCCTTATACAAAGTACACTTTTTAGCTTGAACACTTTCTCACAAGATTTAGAACCACGACGATGGACCCCGTTACCTCTTGATATGCAAGTAATTGGCGTTGGTTATGGTCTCGCATCAGGTGATATTGATTTTGATCCCGTAACTCAAATCGAAGATGTTGAATTTAAGTTAAATGTCGTTGGTGCATCATACGTTACCTCTTTTAAAATAGCTGACAAATTAGCTCGATTTGACGTTACAGTCCCCTGGGCTAGTGGGAAATGGCAAGGACTCGTAGAATCAAAACCTACAGAAGTTAAACGTGTCGGCCTACTTGACCCTACTTTTCGAGTGTCGATTAATTTATTAGGTAGCCCTGCGTTAAAAGCGAATAAGTTAATACCTTACTTGAAAGCGAAAAAATCAAATACTATTTTGGGAGTAGCACTTTCTGTTAAAGCACCTTTAGGCGAATATAATAGTGAAAAACTTATTAATCTTGGTCAAAATAAATACGTCATAAGACCCCAAGTTGGTTTAGTCCATACACGAGAAAATTGGTCATATGAGTTAACGGGCTCTGTATTTATTTATACCGATAACAATGAATTTTATGATGAAAAGACACTTGAACAGGCGCCGCTTTATACCATTCAAGGTCATATTATTCGAAGTCTGAACGCTGGAAAATGGATTTCAGTTAGTGCTGGTTATGGCCTTGGTGCACCATCTAAGTTAGATGGTAAGAGTAAGAATGATAAAAGAAACACTTTTTTGTCTGCATTGTCATTTGGCATGCCAATTAGCAGAACACAATCTGTAAAATTAGCTTATATCTACCAGCAGTCAAATTCATTAATAGGTGTTGACTCTAGCGCATTCGCTTTTGCATGGTCCAAACACTTTTAATCATACTGGTATTATTACGTCCTGTTCGGATCATACAAGACTGTTCTAAAATCACTATACGATTACAGTATGACATTGTAGTCATTATTAGATAAAATGAATGAAGACTTCAATAAACTGACAATTGTCGGTTTTCCTTACTATGAAAATATAATGTCAACTCAAACAAAAACTAAACGCCCCAATACATTTTTAGAACTCATTTTTAATATTGCTATTCCATCTGTTATTTTGATGAAATTATCAGGGACTGAATATTTAGGATCTGTATATGCCTTAGTATTGGCTTTATTATTCCCCCTCGCTTATGGTTTGTATGATTTTATTAAAAATAAGTCGATGAACTTTATTTCATTACTTGGCTTTCTAAGTACTTTATTAACTGGTGGTATTGGGTTATTTGAGTTAGATGTTGAATGGTTAGCGATTAAAGAAGCAGCAATTCCATCCGTTATAGGTCTGGTTGTATTAATATCAGGATTTTGGGGAAAACCCTTAATAGCCAAATTATTGTTAAACCCGATGTTATTCAATATAGACTTAATCTATCAAGCACTCTCAGATAAAAATAAAACTGAATCATTTAAAGGAAGAATTCAGCGAGCAAACCATCTTTTATCAATCACCTTTGTTTTTTCTGCAACAATGAATTACCTATTAGCTAAATGGATTGTCGTTAGCCCCGCGGGCACTGCAGAGTTTAATGAGCAGCTAGGTGAAATGACCCTTTATAGCTATCCCGTCATTGCCATACCTTCAATGTTGATGTTAATGGCCATCATGTTCTATGTGGTAAAGAGTATTACGAAATTAACGGGTTTAAAGTTTGAAGATATATTACATGCTGAAGATAAGGATAAAAGCTAAACTAATATATACCCGCATAAAAAGTAAAAAATTGACCTGCCATATTGCTATGCGGTAAGTACACCAGGAACCTAAAACACTTCTATTCATCAAAAAATAAAAGTGTTATGTTATTCCGTACTTACTGACTTACTAATGGATTATATTTTTTGTCGGAGCAACGCCAAATAAATAATTTTGATAATGAAGAATTGCAACAACCACATGTTGTTTCTTTATTTGCATTGGTAGGCATGTCAATTACTGGTGTGATGGGACTTATCTCTCTTTTCAACCAAAATTTCATTTTAGCCTCTGGTTTGCTTTTCGCCTCTTTCATTTATTTCCTAGGTTATTATGCCTATAAAAAGTTTAACGATGTCGCGTTAAGCTCTGCCATTATTCTCTATTCCCTTTATTTATTAATGTTCTATCTTGTCTATTCAGGAGGCGTTGAAAATACAGGTCCTTTATGGATATATATAGTGGCGCCTGTCTCAGTATTTATTCATGGCTTGAAGCGCGGATTGATTGATATTGCAGTATTTGTCGTAATTATTAGTATAATCATGTTTATACCAACCGAAAATATTGCTCATACAACCTACAGCCCAGAATTTAAATTACGTCTAATCTATTCGTTCTTAACAGTTACATTTCTATCAGCATTATATGAATATTCAAGGGAGCAATCTTTCAAGCACACCTTAGAATTAAGTAATAAATATCAACAACTCGCTCACTACGACCCTTTAACTCAACTGTCTAATCGTCGTGATGCCCTTGGCATTTTAAAACGAGAGCAAGTGAGAGTAATACGTAGCAAAGAACCCTTATCAATAATCATATGCGACATTGATCATTTCAAAAAGGTGAATGACCAATATGGTCACAACGCGGGTGATGCCGTGTTAATAGAACTTGCAAAAATATTTACTGATACGATCAGAGAGCAAGATTGTGTTGCGCGATGGGGTGGAGAAGAATTTTTATTTATTTTGCCACAAACCCTCGCTAAAAATGCCAATATTATTGCGGAAAAAATCCAAAAAAAATTACAAAACCATTCAGTAAATTATAAAAATGAAAGTATACAAGTAACTGTAAGTATGGGTATTGAACAATTCACAGACGATCAAAGTATTGATGAGATAATCAACAGTGCAGATAAATACTTATATCAAGCAAAAAATTCTGGAAGAAATCAAATATTTCCAAAATTATAAATACCGTTCTTAGTCTGCAATTAACTCTCTTCTTTCATTACCCAGTGTATTAACTTGCTCAGTAACAATTCAGGATCAATGGGTTTGGTTAAATAATCATTCATGCCCGCAACCATGCATTTTTCTCTATCACCTTTCATTGCATTGGCGGTCATCGCAATAATAGGGACATCTTTTATAAATTCATTATATTTATTTTCACGAATGCGTCGCGTAGCTTCGTAACCGTCCATTTCTGGCATTTGACAATCCATCAAAATAGCATTGAAAGGTTCACCTCCCGCTTTCAATAGTGCCAATGCTTCTACACCATTCATTGCAACCTCGGCTTTTAAACCAAATCGTTTTAACAGCCCTTGGGCAACAAGTTGATTAACGCGGTTGTCTTCAACTATTAATATTCTAATATTTTTTGGCCATTCCGGAACTGTTATTTCTGACAAAATAGCTTTATCACTCGATTCAACCACTAGAGATTTTTTGCATTTTTCTAATTCTATAGTGCAAGTAAAGCAACTGCCTTTACCTTCTTCACTACTAACTGTGATATCACCATTCATCAACTTAGCAAGCTTATTTGAAATAGCTAACCCAAGCCCTGTACCGCCATATTTTCTAGAATTGGATACATCGACCTGACTGAATGCGTCAAATAATCTGGCGATTTTACTTGGGGGAATACCAATACCAGTATCACTAACAGTACACTGAAACTGCCAATTATTACTATTGAGTGACGTTAGTTTCCCACGAATGTTAATCTCACCTTGCTCAGTAAACTTAATCGCGTTACCAACAATATTTGTTAATACTTGGCGTAACCTGCTTGAATCTCCTATCACCATTGATTCGTTCATTTCACTACAATCAAAGATAACAGCTAAGTCTTTTTCTTTTGCTTGAAAGTGCATAAACGCGGTAAATTCTTCAATCATCGTTTTCAAATCAAAATTTATCGACTCTATTTCAAGTTTACCCGCTTCAATTTTTGAGAAATCAAGAATGTCATTAATCAAGTTTAGTAGTGACTTTGAGCTACTAATTGCTATTTGAACGCGCTGCTTTTGTTCCACCTCTAATTGATTATCTAACATTAAACCTAACATACCGATAACCCCATTCATTGGAGTACGAATCTCATGGCTCATGGCAGCTAAGAACTGTGATTTTGCAATAACGGCAGATTCAGCAACTAAGTTCGAATCAATTAACTTTTGGTGTTGGGCTTTCTTTTCAGTAATATCGGTTCGAATTGATATATAACCGGTAATTTTATTGTCTACTGAAGTAATTGGGATAATACTAGTATCAACCCAATATAGATGACCGTCTTTCGCTTTATTAAGGACTTCGTTAGACCAGGCATTACCGGCTGACGTGGCTCTATACATGTCATGCCAAAACGTTTTAGGATGATGCCCTGAGTTAACAATCCGATGGTTTTTACCAATTAATTCTTCTGTAGAGTAGCCACTAATTTCACAAAACTTTGAGTTTGCAGAGGTGATGATGCCCTTGATATCAGTTATTGCAATAATAGCGTGTTGGTCGAAGGCGAATTTTTGCATCAGCAAATCATTTTTATATATTTCACTTTGTTCGATAGACTCTTTAAATTCGGACACTGCATTCCAAATATCTTGAATGTAAGCATCTTTATTTTTATGAACTTTTATATCAGTCTCGCCTTTCGATAGTTTTATTAGGGCGTTATAAACTTGATTGAGTCTGACTGAGGTATTTTTAGAAAAGTAAAATGCTGACAATAACATTAATATTAGTAAACCTATGGTTAGCTCAGTGATATAGGTTTTTTTATAAAGCGTATCTTCCACTAAAGCCGCCTGTTCAGACAATTCGTTGGAATAATATTTGGAGAGTTTTAAGAATAAGTCATTAACGACTTTTAATTTATCATTCGCTAATACGAGTTCGTAAGACGCCTGTTTTACGTCAACTGATGACATTTCAATGGCTGAAATTACTTGACCACGATAGGCCGAAAAAGCTATTTGAACCTGTTGAAAAACATTCTCGCCATCAATGATTAACTCATCTTTTTCATCGATGCTTTTATTTAATCTTTCTTCTATTTGATATAAATGGTTAAGTCGAATTTTTCCTTCAACGTAAATGCCTTCTTCATCGAGCTTCTCTGACTCAAGTAATAGAGTGATAATTTCACTATTACTTGCTGTAATTAGGAGTGTAATTTCACTAATTTCACTAATTTGAACTAAATTTGTTTCGCTAAGATTTTGAAACAACACCGAATTCGAGCGAATAACTTGATTACTTGTTAAATAAAGTATCAACGTAAGTATTACACCAATGAGAGGTGCAATAAGGAAGCGGGTTTGTATAGATAGAGAGCCAAACATAAGTATGCCTGTAATTATTTAAGTGTTGGCCAATCATCGGGCTTGATCATGCCTTTAAATATAATTGTGTTTCCTACTTTTTTAAATATCACCATCACCCCTTCAGGTTTTGGCCAAATACCTAAACCATCTTTCAGGTTGGCGGTATGACCAACATAAATAGTATTTCTTTCGATATCATTAGACGCCAACATTGAATCGAATAAATATTTACCTAACATGTCAGACTCTTTGCTGTGTAGCGCCATAGAAAACCTTAAATTGTCATCTACTTCAAACTCACCAAACACAGCTTTTGCAGTATCTTTTGTTCGACAATAAGGGCTTGATTTTACTTTACCAATGGGAATATTTAATGATTTTATTACTTGCCCCAAATGCTTAACTTGAGCTTTTCCTGCTTCGGTTAAATTTCTTTGTGTTTCACAACGTGTTAAATCAATAAGGCTTGTATCGCGATTTTTATCTTTTCTTGTCGTTAAACCATGGCGCATATAAATAATATGGTTGCCTGATTTTAAGGCTTCGATGAGCTCTGATGTTGATTGCTGTTGTGATTTTGTATCTGTTCCGGAAAGATTAGTTTCTGCATGAGCATTGCTTCCGCAGAGAGAGAAAATACAGATGAAAAAAATACTTTTAATAGAAGGTATCATACTTATTATTATTCCTTTGCGAGATTAAAGCCGGTGTTAAAAATTATTACGTTAATGAGCCTACCGATTAGAGTTAACTCATACGGAGAACGACACCTAGATTACTTAAATATAGACTAAGTTTTTCATATATCTATACCCTGTATTAATCTAGGTTTTGTTGCTTTATCTACTAAGTAAAGAATTGACTGGTAATCTATTCCTGCATGATGCGACAAACCTATTTCACAGGTTCTGCTATTGCTATAACCAACCGAACAATTTTTTGGTACTTGCTCTTTTAACGTTGCTAAAGCATTTTCATTTAACTCAGGCGTGGTAAAACCTTTATCGCCCGCAAAACCACAACATTGTATATGCTCGGGTATGACAACATTATTGCTGCATAACTTGGCAAGTTGATGCATTTTGTTGGTTAACCCCATACGACTACTGCTACACGTGACATGTAACATAATAGTTTCGTTTAACTGCTGAAAAGTTAAATGCTCAGCCAAGACATCGGTAACAAAACCTACGGGTTCGTAAATAGATAAATTTTTAGTCACTTTGGTGTTTTCAAGCAATATAGATTTACAAGGACTTGTATCAATTAAAATAGGATATTGACCACCTTCACTGAGTTTTATTAGTTGTGTTAACAATGAATCCCTCTTCTGCTCTGCCTCAGAAAACATGCCTTTACTATTAAATGGCATACCGCAACATTCGCCGGTAAAATCAGGGCTAATAACGTCAAAACCAGCTTTAGCTAACACAGCATAAGTCACTTCAGTTAATGAGCGTTGTTCGGTTGCATCAATCGCCTGCCCCATGTTTCTACTAGTACAACTGGGTATATACACCACTTTAGGTTTAGTCGTTTTTTGACCTAAAACTTCGTTTGGCTGATAACTAGCTTTACTGGGCAAGTACTTAGTCCACATATGTACTTTATTGGCTGATAACTTGCGCACAGAACCTGTTAATCGCCCCATAGCCTTATTACCAATAACACGCTGACTAAAGCTAGCAACAGCTAAAGAAACGCGCGTCATTGTTTCTAGCTTAGCAAAGTTATTAGCTAGTATTTTTGATAAACCTTTGTGTTTAATATTTTTAATGTGTCGTAGTTCTCGAACAAGATCACCAGTATTAATACCAACAGGGCAACGATCAGCACACAAGCCAATTGCAGCGCAGGTATCCACGCCTAAATATTTAAAGTCTTTTTCAAGCTGATTTAACAAATGAGGATTATCACCAGAGGCTGTTAAACGGCTAATTTCTCTATAAGTAGTAATACGTTGTCTTGGTGTCAGGCTAAGCCCTTTAGATGGACAAACTGGTTCACAAAAACCGCATTCAATACATTTATCTACAAGGGTGTTTGCTGCAGGTAGGTGTTTTAAATTTTTAATGTGAGCTAACGGATCGTCATTAATGATAACGCCTGGGTTGAGTAAATTGCTTGGGTCAAATAAGGCTTTTATTTCACGCATTAAACTAAGCCCTTGTTTACCCCATTCTAATTCAATGAAGGGTGCCATGTTGCGCCCAGTGCCATGTTCTGCTTTGAGTGAACCTTGGTAATCTACTGCAACAAGTTGACAAACATCATCCATAAAAGACTGATATCTTTCTATCTCTGTCTGCGTTGAAAAGTCCTGTGTGAAAACAAAATGCAGATTACCATCAAGCGCATGACCAAAAATAATGGCTTCGTCGTAATGATATTTTTCAAAAAGTGCCTGTAATTTAGCCACTGCATCAGCAAGTTGTTCAACTGGGAAGGCGACGTCTTCAATGATAACAGTAGTGCCTGTTTCTCTTACTGCGCCTACAGCTGGGAACGTGCCTTTTCTAATAGCCCATAGCTGTGAGTACTCACTTGCAATGCTGGTAAATTTAATAACATTCGTTTGTTCAAAGTCACCTAATAACTTTTCTAATTCTGTTATTTGCTCTGTTAATAAATATTGATTAGCCGCACACGTTTCAATTAGTAGTGCACCAACGTTTTCATCAAGTGTTTTAATGAAATCAGGCAAGCCTTTCATATTACTTACTGAGGCTAAAGATCTGCGGTCCATCAATTCAACTGCCGATACATTTGCATCAGCTAATGCAGTAACGGCTGAGCATGTGGTTTGCATGTTAGGGAAGAATACTATCGAAGATGCGCGGTATTTATGCTCAACCACTGTATTGTAAGTAATAGATGATATAAAACCTAAAGTGCCTTCTGAGCCAATCATTAAATGCGCAAGAATATCGATAGGATATTCAAAGTCAATCAATGAGTTTATGGCATAACCCGTGGTGTTTTTTAATCTATATTTATGTTTAATTAATTCACGTAGTTTTTCATCACTACGGGTTTGAATCGCAAGACGATTTAACTGTTCTAACAGTTGTGTATGGCTTTTTTTAAATGCCAAAATGCTCGTTTCATCGGCAGTATCAAGTACGCTACCATCATGTAAAACGAGTCGGATACTATCCAGTGTATGATAACTATTTTGCGCGACACCGCAGCACATACCACTGGCATTATTTGCAGCAATGCCTGCAACTTTACACGTATTAATTGAGGCGGGATCTGGGCCTATTTTTCGGCCATAAGGATATAAATATTTATTAGCATCAGCCCCAATAACACCAGGACCCAGTTTGATTTTTTGACCTAAATCTAATATCTCATGGTTACGCCAATTATTGGTGACCATGATTAAGATTGAGTCTGATTGAGCTTGACCCGAAAGACTCGTACCTGCTGCTCTAAAGGTTACTGGCAACTTTGCTTGTGCAGCCGAATTAATGACCTTAACAACTTCAGCTTCATTATCTAATATGAGTACTAATTGCGGTATTAAACGATAAAAACTCGCATCAACGCCATAAGCCAAACGCCGAGTATAATCAGTGATCACACGTTTGTCAGGGATAAAATCAGTGACTTGCTCAGCAAATATTCGATATTGCTCAGGTAACTCAAATAACATGTTGTTTCTCTAATCTTTTTTAATCATTCAATATATACCCATTACCATTCAAAGTGTAGGATTTCAGTGGGAATTAAAATCACTTTAGGCAAGGAGAATAATTTACGTATAGTCGCTCTATACTTTGATTATTTAACGCCGACTAAAGTCATTTTAAACCCATCGAAGAAGGGCTTGAGCAATATCACTTCGTCGTTACTGTGATTTACAAGGAAATAACCCTTCTTTCATCACAGTGCCTTGAATTGAAATCGCTCAAGGACTCTGAAACCTGCATCTTGAATGGTAATGGGTATATACAATACAACAAGTAGCACTCACGATACATAATATTTTCTATACACCTAACTTACTGTTTAATTGGTCATTAAGTACGAAATCGTTCAACGGATTTATTAAAGCTAACGGCTAGGTCAGACATTTTAATCGACGTATCTCGACTTTTCTTACTTCCATTGCAAACAGCATCACCAACGGTTTTAAAGTCTTCTACCCACGCGCGCATATCAACTACTTGATGATGAGAATACTCTGCTTGAACAGCGACTTCACTACTCACATTACTTAAGGTTAATATGCTTGATTTAATTAATGACAACGACTCTACCGTTTTTTGAGATAAGGCTACAGCTTGATCAGCCTGAGACTGATTATTTTCCATCGACGTAACAATTTGAGAAATAGCGCCAACGATACCTGCAAGCATAGTATTAATCTCAATTGTGGATTGATGGGTACGCGTTGCAAGGGTACGTACTTCATCAGCTACTACGGCAAAACCTCGACCAGATTCACCCGCTCTTGCCGCTTCTATCGCGGCATTAAGCGCGAGTAAGTTAGTCTGATCGGCAATTGCAGCAATGGTACTTACTACCGTAGTAACTTGGTCACCCGACTTACGAAGTTCTAACAACATACCAGATGAAATTTCAATATCGTTTGCTAGAGCAGAAATAGTTGTTGAGGTAGCTGATACTTGTTGTGCTCCATTCTCAACCGATTTAGCACCTTCTTTAGCTTGTTCCGATGCATTATTAGACTGTTCAAAGCCTTCTGATATTTGGCCTTCTAATGTCGCCATACTAGATAACAATAACTCTATTTTTTCATTTAATAAGTTAACCTGTATATCCGCATTTTCAGACGTAGAACCAAGTACATCAACCAATTCATTTATATTGTGTGCAATGTCTCTTACATCGGTAATACCACTATTAAACGCCTTCAAAAGGCGATTAATACTTTCGGCAGCAGTACCTACTTCATCGTTAGATTGCACTGCCACTACAGTAGTTAAATCATAGTTTTTTGCCACATGATCTAGCTTTTCAGCAAGCTCTCTAATAGGTAAGGCAATTTTATTATGGGAAAGCGTATAAGCGACCACTGCCACGGTTACTATGCTGGCAAGTAAACCTAAGACCAATAATTGAATATCTGCAATTTCAGTATCAATAGCTGCTGAACTACTGCTCGCATTAATACTGACTTCTTTGCTAATTTGGGTAAGTTTTTCCGAGATATTTCTAGAATGTTTATCTACTTCAGCCAAGATGTTTCGTGCGCCATCCCAATCAACATCAGCAGCGGTCATCACACGTTTAAGACTACTCATAACAGTAACTAATACATTAATTTCATCTACTATTTCTTGAAATTCTTGGTGCGAGGCTAAGATACCACTTGCCATTAGCAACTGGTCAAAATGCTCTTTGTTATCACTTATTGTATTAGTAAATTCATTTGCCTCAATCATAGTACCGTAAAGGCCATAAGCAGCTATTTGTATTGTATCTAATGATTGTTTTACTTGTTGCAAGCCATTTAACTCTGGCAAGGTTTCACCAATAAACTGACTCGTTCGTTGTTTTACTTCACTCGCTGCGCCAAACAAAGTTACTGATGCCACAATAGCGACAATTAACACTAGCAAGTAACCTAGCAAGACTTTTTTACTAATAGAAGTCATATAACTTCCCCCGAGTTTAATAAAATGAACACCATATACCGTACAAAGCAACCAAGTATAGGATGTTGTCCTTAAAAATCTAGTTTTCTCAGGTATTTACATGATTTTTTATAGGATGATGAAAAGCTTAACTTTAGTAATTATATCCGTTAATAATCATCCCAATACGGTGTATCACCTAATATTTTAGCAATGAAGTCGATTGGATTGAGATAGCTCGCTTTAGATTAGTGATTAGTGATTAGTGATTAGTGATTAGTTTAGCTTGAATGACAATCAATAAATTAGAAAGCTTAGATTAAAATGTGTGACTTTATTTCGCAATCAACATGGAATAAAGTCACATATTTCTATGTAAGCGAGGAGACCAATATTATTAACCGCTAAATATCGAAACTTGGTTCTTCTATAGATAAAGCATAAGACTTATATTCCATATCAGCCTTTAAGATATGTTTCGCCAGCCAATTATAAAGAAATAAAGCTATTTTATGATGAACATCCATATCATAATTATCGAGTTTAGCTTCAAGTAATTGAAACTTATCTCTTAATTCACCATGCTGTTTTATATGCTCTTCTGTATCAGGATAGTTAATTTGTCTTAATAAACATTCTTCTGAATCAAAATGTAAATCAATGTAAGACGCTAAATTTTGAAAAAGTGATGTAGCTGCCTGTTTATTGTCTTGGTGAAAGAAATCGTTGATCATTGAAAAGAGTACTTTATGCTGTTCATCGAGATCTTTATTTCCAACCGAGTATTCCGGAATCCACTCAATATCATCGTGACCTGCTGTTTTATGATGATAAATAATCTCTACGGGGTCTTTTATCGCTTTCGCTACACTGTGTAAAATAGCACTTTTCTTCGAAGGTTTAATAAGGTAACCGTTTAATCCTAGTGGAATCCACTGCTTAATGACCGATTTGTCTCTCTGTTGAGTATAAGCAATAACAGGTACTTTATTACCCTCAGCTCTAATAGCTTGTGTAATTTCAATACCATTCAATGTAGGTAAATCATAGGCGAGTAGGATCACGTCGGGTTTAAACGTTCTAATTTTGTCCAGTGTTGCTTGTCCATCGTTAACTAAAGCATATATAAATACTGTCTCAGCAAAAATTTCTTCAATAACACGGGTAAATAAATCAGAAGGCTCTGCAATAAGTACCTTATAACGAGTAGATTTTTTATGTTCATCATCTCCCGTTAATAAGGCAGTATTAACACCCATCAGTGTTTTCTTTTTCGGTGTGTTCTGTTTTTCAATCCCTTGCTTTATTGATTGATTATTAATTTTCAATTGCTCTAATTGATCTACAATATTTTGAATACTGCTAGAGACAGTTTCATTCATTTGTTCTAGAGAGAGTCCTAATAAACTTTGTAATACTTCCTTAGTTCCCTTATTACCAAGCGCTTCATTAGTTGCCGACAAAATACTCTTTTCACATTTACTCACTTCTTGTGTAAAAGATTTCTTCAACGTTAGACCATGCTCTATACACGAGGCTAACTCATCCTCACCATCTGATACCAGTTGCTCTAAACTATTGTTTTTATGGTTTTCAATTAACTGTAATTCTTGCAACAAGACCAGCTTTAGTCGTTGAGGTTCATTCAACGGGTTAATAATCACATAGTTATCAAACAGACCATTTTCACAGGCTAAATACGCACGGGCAGTCTCTCGATTATTAATAAGTAAAATAGCACTATGCGGAGCTATTTTTTGTTCATAATCTTCTAAATAATCAATATAAAATTGTATCGTATTTTTAACATTGCTTGAGGCCAATAATAAAACTTTGGGCTTCATTGCTGCTATTCCATGCAAATTATTCTGATTAAATTTGTAGGCTTTGAATTCAAGTTCTAATTCTAGAATTTGTTGAATAGCAGGCTCTACACTATCCCTGTCTTGATAAATCATAACTACGTCGGGATGGTTGGGAAGTTTTATACTATTCATTGGGCATTTATCTTTTTAAGTGATTTTTTATCTTTATGCTTTAAAGTGAAGTCCGCGAGCCAAACCTCAAAATCAGCGGCTTTAAGCGGCCTACTGTAGAGGTAACCTTGTTGATTAAAACAGCCTAAACCAGTTAATTTATCGGCTTGCTCTTGTGTTTCTATTCCTTCGGCAATGACATCTACCTTAAAGGTTTTTGACAACAAAATCGTTGCCATTACGATAGCGGCATCTTCCGGACAATGTTCAATATTGTCGACAAAACATTTATCAATTTTTACATTATCAATAGGTAAACTTTTCAAACGTTGTAAAGAGGAATATCCGGTACCAAAATCATCAATAGCGACTTTAACCCCTAATTCTCTTAATGCACATAAAATCGGCGTATGGTAGTTTTTTCCTTCCGAAAACAGTGATTCAGTAACCTCAATTTCAATAGATTCAGCGGGTATCATTTCATCTGTTAATGTTTTTTGTACTTGGCCAAGTAGATCATTTCGTTCAAATTGACGAATAGAAACATTAATCGCCATAACCCCAGTGAATATGTTATTAATACGCCACTGTCTTAATTGATGACATGCTGTTTTTAATACAAAGTAGCCGATTTCTTTTATAGAGCCGTTGGCTTCAGCAATAGGAATAAATAAATCGGGACCTATAATGCCTTGCTCGGGATGATTCCATCTCAGTAAGCACTCAACACCGTAGACTTCATAAGTTTCTGTGTTTATTTGTGGTTGATACCATACTTCAAAATGATTTTGCTCAATCGCTTGAGAAATTTCTCTTTCAAGTTCCAATCTCTGCTGTATAAAAGTTTTTTCTTTGACATCAAAAAATGAATAATGATTGCCTCCTGATTTTTTAACTTTATACATAGCAACATCAGCAAAAGAAATAAGCTCTCTTACATCTAAAGAGTCTGCAGGGAATCGACTGACACCAATGCTCAGGGTTGTTTTAAATTCACCATATGGGGTCTGAAAAGGCTTTTCAAAAAGTGCTAGTATTTGTAAACAGATTTTATTTAGGTTTCTTATCGCTTTTTCACCTTCAATAACAATAATAAACTCGTCACCGCCTGTTCTCGCTATGATGTCATTATCACGTAATTTAGCTTCTATTCGGCTAGCAATACTCTTTAATAACTCATCACCTACATTGTGCCCTAACGAGTCATTAACCATTTTAAAACGGTCTAAATCACAAAAAAGTACCGCGAAACAAGTCGATTTATCTTGGTGAAGAGCACATAAGTCATTAAGTTTTTCAAAAAGAAAGTGTCTATTGGGTAAACTGGTTAAGCTATCGTGATACGCGTTAAAGTGCTGCTCTTCTTCTGATTTTTTCCTACTGGTAATATCCGTAAATTGACAAATATAATTAGTTATAGCGCCACTTTCATCTCGAATACTAGAGATGTTTAACCATTCAGGATATATTTCACCACTTTTACGTTTATTCCAAATTTCACCTTGCCAGCTACCTTCATCAATTATTTGCTGCCAAAACTTTTTATAAAAATTTTCATCTTGTTTTCCAGAATTTAAAATCCCTGGGGTTTTACCAATAGCTTCATCTTCCGTATAACCCGTAATAGTTGAAAAACTTTTATTAACACCTTGTATAAAGCCCTTACTATCCGTAACGATAATTGCTTCATTGGTATGATCAAATATTTTTTCAATAATAGACGTTTTTACTAAACCCGTAGATTTATTTTCTTGCATGAACAGTAATATTTGATCTGCATTTTCGAGTTGTTGTAAAAAATAGCAAACGGCTATAGGGACTTTTCTACCGTCTTTGTTAGTTAGAACTGAGTGGTAATGACCAAAAGTAGTCTTTTCTTTTGAAAATATTTTATTTGAAGCAAAGTCATCGATGTCGTCAATGTTCTTACCTAATAGATATTCTTTAGTAAATCCTGTCATCTCAAGATATTGATCATTTACGTCAACCAATACACCATCAAGGTTTAAAGCCAGTACTCCTGCACTTTGCCCTTCCTGTGTTTTGACTTTATTTAAAAATGTATCCAAGGAAAATCCTTTTACAAAGGTGAATTACACCTATCAAAATATTATTCGTATCTCAATAATATTAGTCAGTATCCCCTGTAAAGCAATGTATTAAAAATAGCTTATTATTTTAATTTGCAACAATAATCCCCTTATATAAATAAGGGCATTTGGCTGTGTTAATGTCCTTTATTACTTTACTCATAACTAATACCCAGTGAAGTAATTAATCAACCTTTGGGGCTTATTAGTAAACTGATTACATCACTATTAATAATGGCTACATTAAATCAGCAAGCGCATGCTCAATATCAGAATGGTTGAAATGAAAGCCGTGAGTAAGTAGTTTTTCCGGGTAAATATTTTGACTTGTGAGTAATAATTCAGCACCCTGACCCATTAATATATTCAGCATAAAGGCCGGGACACTAAACCAAGTAGGCCGTTTAACTTGTCGTCCTAAAGCTTTAGTAAAAGCTTGATTAGTTATAGCCTGTGGTGAAGTGCAATTAATAGCCCCCTCAATACTTACCTTTTCTAAACTAAAGTGGATTGCTTGAACCATGTCATCAATGTGTATCCAAGACATGTATTGTTGTCCATCACCTAATTTACCGCCTAAGCCTAATGAAAAAGGTAAACGCATTTTGTCCAATGCTCCACCATCATTGGCTAAGACCACACCTGTTCTTAACAATACCACTCGACAATGCTCATTGGACTTGAGTGCGAGCTCTTCCCATTGCTGACAAAGTATATGAGCAAAATCAGGATGGATAACTTTAGCATCTTCATGTGTTGAACCATCCCCCGTTTCACCATAATAACCAATGGCCGATCCGCTAATTAAGCAACATGGTTTAACTGTCGAACGTGCAATCATATCAACGATTTGTTCAGTTATATCCAATCGACTTTGGCAAATAATTTCTTTTTGCTCGCAAGTCCAGCGTTTATCAACAATAGGTTCGCCCGCGAGATTAATTATTACATCAAAGTGATTTTGTTCTGGTAGGTGTTCGATAAATTCAGTGCCTTGAGGCAGGCATTGCTTTGCGGTTACTTCATTACGCGTTAAAACGGTGAATTGATATAGGTGATGGAATGCGTAAATAAAATGTCGCCCAATCAAGCCGGTGCCACCTGTTATTAATATTTTCATGCTTTCTCCACTGAATTTAAACCCGCTATAATTAATAATACGTGAGGATCATCAATGTTGATCAGTTATTTAATCCAATTGGGATAAATACATTCTAAGGTGAGGCATTGTTTCAAGGAAGTAGGCATTATCTTTTAAAAAACCAAAAAAAAGCCATATCACTGAATCAGCGATGCGGCTTTAATCGTAATGTTAATAAGTATTACTCTTTAGATGCTACTTTTTAACCCATTCGCCAGCAGTATTTTTAATTAAATGTCCTGATTGCGTTTTTTCGAGAGATTTTTCTCCCGCTAATTTATTAACTTGCTGCATCGTAAGTTTATTTTTTCGCGCTAAGTTTAGGTATATCTCTTTTCGCTTTTTATTCACAACCTCTACTAGGGTAGTCACTTCAGAGCTGGCAACTACAACCCCTACATAACCATCTGCCATTTCACCGACAAGACCTTCTTGTTTAGCTTGATCAAGAGTGATTGCCCATGCTGAAAAAGCCAATGTTGAGCCTATTAACACAAGGCTAAGTTTTTTGATTGAGTGCTTAATTAATTTATTCATCATTACTCCTAAAAAATATCACTATCGTCACTGAAAACATCATCAAGTTCTTTATCTACTTTAACCCGAATCTCATGATCGATTTTTAGATTCAAATTAATAGTTATAGGCTCTTTCGCACTCACTTCAACTCTATGAGTACAAGCGGTAAATAATAAAACAGCTAACAGAGGTGCCAGTATTTTAATCTTAAATATTCCTTTCATTCATTTTCCTTAATTTTTCTGTAAACCTTTGACAACTTTGTTCTCAAAGTATTCTGTGATGTTCATTGACTCGAGTAAACCTAATAAATCGTAGTTGAGATTTAAGTTAAAGTTTACATCATTATCTAAATCTGGATTTCTACCCTTAATGGCCGTGATTAATAGCATATATCCGTCGTCAGCCATTGAAGCTTCTGAAGATAGATGGTGATAATGCAGGTTTTCTAAAGCATTAAAGGCCAGTTTTATTTCAGTACCACTCTCTTTTAGCGCTTCAACCGCAGGATTATTGTGCACCTGAATAATACCATCACCGACGTTGTGTAACTGCCCATCTTTGATAAGAAAATTCTCGCCATCATAATATATAGGTAACTCCCCTGAGACTTTCCCCGTAATGACTATACCCTGCTTTTCATCTAATTCGAGCAGTTTTTCTAAATCTATTTTTGTTAACTTTAATTTCATTGGGAGCTTTTGACTTAAAGGCCACTGAGCTTGTTCAATTTCAAAACGCCCACCTAATAGATTTCCGCTAGTACCGTAAACCGCTAAATTTATAATATCAGATGAAAAATCGATATCTATTCTTGTTGCTAAGTTATTTATCGGTATCGCCGCTTCTATTTTGGCAATAGTCAGGTTATAGAGTGTTTCAGTTTTGTCACGTATCGATCTAATTTCGCCATTTTGTAAAATAAAATT
>Ga0308011_10000460_pt1 | contig 21648 bp, 17 predicted proteins | sample Neamet177_FD_203144 | JGI IMG/M metagenome (GOLD analysis project Ga0308011, IMG submission 203144) | Marine microbial communities from water near the shore, Antarctic Ocean - #177 | ecosystem: Environmental > Aquatic > Marine > Unclassified | place: Southern Ocean | collected 2014-07-25 | reverse complement strand
AAACAATACCGCTCAAGAAGACTAATAATTCGAGCTATATAGTTAGTAACGCACCACTTAAAGGTATCGCGTTACTTGTTTTGTTAGGTGGATTTAAAAACGCCAAATACAACAGGTAACTATAAATGCATATAAAACAGTTACTTACTTACTCTGTATTAACTTGTGAAAAAAGTATCTGTAAACAATAAAATTGGAATGATGAACATGACAAATAATAGTGACACCTCAAAAAATACGTTGAATGACACATTAACTATCACTAGACCTGATGATTGGCACGTACATTTACGTGATGGCGCAGTATTAAAAAATACCGTTGCCGATATTAGTCGTTATTTTGGTAGAGCCGTTATAATGCCAAATTTAGTTCCTCCTGTTACAGATGCTAAGTTAGCAAAAAGTTACTATGAGCGAATTATGGCTGCAGCACCAAGCAGTCAATTTAAACCTCTAATGGTTTTATACTTAACAGATAAGACAAGCGCACAAGATATTATTGATGCGAAAGAATCAGGTTTAGTTTATGCCGCTAAATTATACCCAGCCGGTGCAACAACCAACTCATCTTCTGGTGTAACAGATGTTGCCAACCTAACTGAAGTGTTTGCCGCAATGCAAACGGTTGAAATGCCATTATTAGTGCACGGAGAAGTTACCGCGCATGAAATTGATATTTTCGATAGAGAACAAGTTTTCATCGATACTATTTTACAACCGCTTGTAGCTAACTATCCAAATTTGAAAATTGTTTTAGAGCATATTACGACTAAAAACGCCGTAGACTTTGTTAAATCGGCTGGTGATAATGTTGCGGCTACTATTACTGTGCATCATTTATTGTATAACCGTAACGACATGTTAGTAGGCGGTATTCGTCCACATTACTTCTGTTTACCTATTTTAAAACGTAATACTCATCAGCAAGCATTGATTTTTGCGGCAACTAGCGGTGACAAAAAATTCTTCTTAGGTACTGATTCAGCACCACATGCGCAACACGCAAAAGAGTCAGCTTGTGGTTGTGCCGGTGTTTATTCTGCCTTTGCCGCTATTGAGTTATATGCTGAGGTATTTGAACAAGAGAATGCCCTTGATAAGTTAGAAGCATTTGCTAGCCTTAATGGCCCTGGCTTTTATCAATTACCTGTAAACACAGATACAATTACGCTAGTTAAAAAATCATGGCAAGTACCAGCAACAATGACCTTTGGTGATGATGTTGTTGTACCTGTTCGTGCTAATGAACAAATTTTGTGGCAAGTAGAAGGTTAATACTATTATTTGTGAGCTTTAGCGTTTATATAACGAGCTAAAGCTCAATAAGTATCTAAGCCTTTAGAAATATAAGAGCCAAAAGTGTACTGTTTGGAAGTAAGCTGTTTAAAAAGTTAATTAAGGAAAAAAATGCAATTATTTGTAGATGATCTTACCGTTATTGATTTTTCATACCTGTGTAAGCAACGTGGTATTGTTGGCGAAAGCTGGATTGTTGATGTGTTACTCGATGGCTCGTTAAACGACATGAGTATGGTGCTCGATTTTGCCGTAGTAAAAAAGCAAATCAAAGCCATTATTGATGATGCTGTTGATCATAAATTATTATTGCCAATACAAGAGCAATCAATAACCCTGGCAGAATCGTTGCACAATGAAGGTCATCAAACAATCGACTTTATAAGTGATGTCGCAAGTTACTATTTGCAATCTCCCGCGTGTGCTTTTGCCTCCATAGACTGTTCGAGCATTACCATACCTGATGTAACAAAACACTTAACGGCTATTATTTTGGCACAATTGCCTGATAACGTTGAAGGTTTAACGTTAGTTTTACGTCCAGAAAATATTCCAACAGACTTTTATCATTACACTCACGGTTTGAAGTTACATGATGGTAATTGTCAGCGTATTGCCCATGGTCATCGCTCTAAAATACAAATTTTAGTGGATGATAAAAGAAATGCTAAGTTAGAAGCTGATTGGTGTAAACGTTGGGAAGATATATACATTGCCAGTGAAGCTGATAGGGTTTCTATTGATGAACTTGAGTTATCAGCTCATGCCATGAGTAATTTAACACCCGATCACCAATATTTTAGTTACCACGCACCACAAGGTAGATTTGATATTGCCGTTCAAACGAAAGTGCTTGATGTAGTGGATTGTGATTCAACCGTGGAACTGCTCGCTGATTTTATTTTAAGACAAGTAAAAGCAGCTCACCCAGAGCTTGCTAATAACACAGTAAAAGTTATTGCCTATGAAGGTGTAGCCAAAGGAGCAATTGTTCATGGGTAATCGTTTAGCTCTGCCATTAACTTATTATTTAACTCAAACCTTAACTCATTCCGTGACTAAGAGCCTAGTAGCTTTAGCACTTGTTGTTAGCTTTAGTTCAAGTGCACAAGTAATTACTGAAAGCCAACAAACGACTTCAAGCGAGATAACTTTAAATGCCATAACCTCAAATGACATAACGTTAACGGGTGAAATTAAGCAGGGCGGTTTAGTCGTTGGAAAAACATTACCAAAAAATACCGTCACTTTAAATGGTAAGTCAGTCACTGTTTCATCTAATGGTGATTATACGTTTGGCTTTTCTCGTGACGACAAAAAAAGTTATCAATTAGTGATTACCTCAGTTAATGGTGATCGGGTAGAGAAAACATTAACACCTGAAAAGCGTGAATATAATATTCAGCGCATTGAAGGTATTAAAAAAAGCATCATGCAACCAAACCCAAAATCTGTCGCACGAGCACAAGCTGACAGCAAGCAGGTTAAAACGGCGCGTAAAGTGGCTAGCTCACTCAACTTTTTCGCCCAAGGTTTTATAGCACCAATTGAAGGCAGCATTACCGGTGTTTATGGTAGCCAACGTGTTTATAATGGAGTGCCTAAAAACCCTCACTTTGGTTTAGATTATGCTGGCAATACTGGTGACCCGGTAAAAGCTCCAGCATCGGGTACCGTGTTACTTTGGGTTCCTGATATGTTTTATTCCGGTGGCACCATGATAATTGACCATGGTCAGGGCGTTAGCTCTACCTTTTTGCATTTAAGTAAATCTTATGTGAAACAAGGTGATGAAGTTAAGCAAGGTGATGTTGTTGCAGGGGTTGGTAAAAGCGGCAGAGCAACAGGACCTCACCTAGACTGGCGCATTAATTGGTTCGATGTGAAAATTGATCCTGCGTTAGTGCTGAAACTAAAACAACTTTAATCACGGCTGCTTCGGTGAACCTTCATAAATACTTGCTCGATATTGATTCTAATAAAGCTATAAACCTCTCACGGTTTTTATCTTTATTACCTGAGCTGCATAAGCACAATTGGCGGAGTATTTTTAGTGCGCGTAAAGTGCAAGGTATCGATAAATACACTTTAGTTGTTATTGATACTGCCTGTTTTGAGCAACTATTACTCGAGGCACAGCCAAGTAATAATCGTGTTGATGCCTCTATAAAAGGCGACTCACATACTCACAATACGTCTATGAGTTTTATGTTGGTTTTCCCTGATGCCTTTAATAAACAAATTTGGAATGAAAGAGTTAGAAGGCCAGAAGTTGTAGTCTGCGACAGTTCGCATCTCACCATTGGATTTCAAACTAAAAAAACCTTAGTGATCATTGAAAATCAAGAGAACTTCTTTCGCTATCAAGAATTTTTACCTGTTTTATTACAACCGTTTATCAGCGATACTGCACAACTAGATATCGCTTTTGGTAATGGCAATAGCATAAGTAACTCATTACATGCTGAATTTTTTGATCAATACCACGAAGTACTATGCTGTTTTGATTATGACTTAGGTGGTTTAACGATGTTTTCATCACTGATGAAGCTTAGTTCAGCAAAGTTTACATTTATAGCACCAAGTACAGTTCAGCTGAACGATGATAATTTTTTAAACTCACACTTTAAAAAAATACCGAATAAAGTAAAAGATTGGCATCAAGCTATAAGGTTGGCTGAACAACTCGGTTTAGCAGATTTAGCGCATGCATTTAATCGAACTAAAAAATTTATGGAACAAGAAGTCTATTTATCAAACTCAATTTAAGAGCCAATTAACACCTAGTTTAACAATAAACTCGATATAAAATTTAGCTCCAATTATAATAAAAATGAATCTTGCATACAGGAATAAAAAGTAACACATGTCATCACAATACAAATTCGAAATTAAGCGTATGGTACTCGTTGACTCAGCGGGTTTTTGCTACGTAGAACTGCCTGTAGATGAACATGCTATTTTACTCGCAGACGGTAATATAGGTAAATCGAGTATTTTAAACTCATTACGCTTATTCTTACTCCCAGAAAATAACTTTAAGAATTCAAAAAATAAATTTGCTTTCAGCACGCCTAAAAATGATGGCTTTTATGATAATGAAGAAAGTTACAATCATTATTTCCCGAGTAAATACAGCTTCTTAATTTTAGAGGTTAGCCATCAACATGCAGGCACTGTATATAACCATTGCCAAATATTGCATCCGAGTACAGGTTATTTAAGTTACAGCCGAATTTTTACACCATTAGCGTTTGATGACATTCGCCATTTATTCTGGCAACTCGACGGTGATGAAGACGGTATAGGTTATCGCGCTGATAGTTTAAGTAGCAGCGAAGTATTCAAACAACTTAAAGCGATCACAAAAGATACCGTTTCAATTAAAGACACCACAAAGCTTAAAGAACTACTTTACGCGAATGAACAACTTGTGCCGCAGAATATGCGTTACAGCGTTTTTCCATTGGCTGAATGTGATGATGCACGTATTGAATCTTTACGTACATTAGTTCTATTATTATTTGAAATGAATTCAAGTAGTGGCGGCGTAGCAAAAGCGGTAGCGAATATTATCGAAGCAGATAAAAAATTCACTAGTGACATATTAGACTTTAATATCGACCAGTTTTTAGCTAAGCACGATGAATTGAAAAACCAAGAACTTGAGTTAACGAAAATTGCTAACTTAGAAGTTAAATACCAAAGCTTACAAGAGAATTTTCAGCAATACTCTCGTTTTCAAATGGCAGATAAAGACTTTGCAGGCTTCTACACTACGCTAAACAAGCAACTCAGCGAAGATAAAACTAACTTACAACAAGCTGCAGAAATTGTTGTTGGAGTTAGTACTGAATTAAAAGATCAACAATCGTTATTACAATCAATTAATGTCAGCCTCAAAGCAGAACAAATAGAAGAAAACAAACTGAATACAAAGAATATTCGCTTAACCAAAGCGTTAGAAAAAGCACAATTATTATTGGCGGGATATCCAGACAAACCATTAACAGAAGTTATTGAATGGTTTAATGACGACATCGCAACCATGAAAGAAGATTTAGCTGCACATCAAGACCGCAACGCGAGTATAAACCGTATTGCTAAGCTTGAAGGCAATATCAGTCGTAATGAAGTTGAGCAGCAACGGCTAATTCTCCGTATTAATACTCAAGAATTTGCATTAAGTAATCAATTACCTAAAACTAGTTGGCAAGTTTACGCCGCGATTAATAAAAGATTAGCATTAGCAAATCCTGGACAACGTCTTACCGACCAACAAATTACAGCTTTTACCCAGTTTGCCAATTTGTTTGATATAAAAAACGATGCGGTTAGTCTTTTCGATGAAGTATTTAATCAACAGTCGCAGCAACTTAACGACGACAGTCAAATTAGACTCACTGATGTTGAAGCAGAGTTAAGAGCCGATAAACAATCACTAAATGCCTTAGTTCAGTCTCAAAATAATAGTATTGCTAATGCGGGTGAAATTAAACGCTTAACTAGAGACATAAAACTGGCTGAAGAAGAATTGATTACACTTAAACATCTTGAGCATAACAACTTAAGTTTACAAGAAGTAATACAAGATCTTGAGCAAGTACAAAGACAAGTCGCGCAATTACTTACCCAGCAAAGTAAAGCGTTAGAAAGCGTTAATCTGTTACAACAAACTAACGAACAAGCAAAACAAAACAGACAAGTTATTGCCAATCAAGTTAACGATTTAGTGCAATTACAAAAACAATCAGACAACATGAAAACCCGTTATCCGCGTTGTGCTCAAGCATTAGAAAAAGAGATTACTTCAACACGAGTTTTTAACTTAACTTTGGCCGAATTGACTAATATTGAGCAACAACTTGCTTCGCTAACTGAGCTGAACTTACAATTACAAAAAGGTTTATGTCACTTTGTATTAGAACAGGTGATTGTTGATACACAAGGCATTATGAGTGAAGCACCGCGTTTCTCCGTGGTAAGAAAAACCTTTGAAGCGTTAAGTGATGTTTATACTAACTTAGCTCCGCGTCAAACCATGTTAAACGAACAAATTTATGTACATAACGAGTCTGTTCAAAGTTACATGAATTTATTGCAACAAAATTATGATTATATTAAAGACTTTGAGACAGGTCTTAATCGTGACTTTGCTCAAATTAGTATTAATGATCTAGACGGAATTAGTGTACAAATTCATATTGATAAGCGTTTTGAAAATCTAGTACAAGAACTACAAAGCGTTGATTTATATGCAGAGCAGTTAATTTCAGATAACTTTTATGCTCGATTACGCGCTTTTGCCAACTCAGGAATATTCTCTAAAGGCAGCAATAATTCTAGTGGTAGTACTAACAGTAATCATGCAGGAAACCAGCGCCTAACTATGGATAAAATCATTGAAAACTTATCTTATAAAACGCGTAAGAAAAATCAAACACAGTGGCAAAGTAAACAACAATCTAATTCAACTACCGCGTTAATCAATCTCAAATTAGTACAAATATTACTAAAACGTTTACGCGCCAGTGGTTACGATTTATTACTGCCATTAGTACTTGATGAAATAGCGACTGTTGACGTAAAACAATTTGATTGGTTACTTGATGATATCAAAGCCAGTGGTTTTAATTTATTTGCCGCATCAACACACAGTGCTAGCTCACAGCTAATTTACAAAATTGGTCGTTATCATGAAATCGGCGCAATGCGAACGCAAAAACCTTATTCAAAAGAGCGTACGTTAGTTTATTGGGGCGGTGCTGAATTATTTACCTCACTTGGTGAAGGCGTAGAGAATGATTTATCTCTTGATCAATCAAGCGAAGATCAATTAGGTTTACTTATGGGATTAGAAGAAGGTCTATTTGAGGAAAGCCCGTTTGAAGTAAGTCCATTTGAAGAAGATAAAACTTTACCTGACTCAAAATCCCAAGATGAATCTATTCAAAAAGAATTAGTACAAGGCTCTGAGGACACTTAAGTGATAACAACTAAAGTCAATAATTTGCCTCAAAGCACTGGTAGTCACACTATAAATAACACTGTGACTACCAGTGTGCCAATAAAGCAGACTGATAAAAAATTCAATACCATTGAATCATTGCGAATATTGTTAGAGCATCCAACAATCATGTTCAATGTTATTCGTGTTATGGATAGTAATAAAGTTCGCTTTATTAATGAATCGCAGTTAGCGCAAGAGATATTGCAGTATTCAATCAAGCTCGATCATACTGAAAGACAGCGCATTACTTTAGCCTTTGATACCGATAACTTATTACAAAGCCATATCTTAATGGACAAAGATATTTATCAAGGGTCTTGCCGTCTAAGCTTTCAAGAAGGCATTATTAGTTTATTCCGATTATGTGAAAATTCACTTTACCAGGAATTAACAGACTCAAAGTTAAAATCTCGATTAGCTTCACTATGGCGATTACAAGAACGTGTTGATAATGCTGAACTGTCTTTTATTGATAATGACCCTGACTACCTTGAGTTTGTAGACGACTTAGTTCAACAGTTAAGTGAATTACTGAGCTTATTAAAACAAAATATTGATCGTATGCAAGGCTTAGGCAAAGATCTAGAAGCCATGTCTAGTCAAGCGTTTACTGATATATTATCTAGTGACCAGTCCGCTGAAGGCTCTGCTAACAACTCGACTGAAAATCATTATTTAGACGTTGAGCATAAAGAAAAAATGCTTGCGCAAATAAGTCATTTATTTGAGCGTCATATTAAACCCACTCAAAATTTTTTAAACCACAGCACTCGTTTAGCCAAAGGCAGTAATTTATTTGGCACGTTAGAAAGTTTTAAAAAAGCTTTTGCAGGTAATGACAAACATTCACTTAGCTCACAAATGTTACGTTACAGCATGAGTTTTAGTAATATTTTTGTTCCTATTACTGAAGTTGCCCATCAAGTTGACCAATTCTTAAGAAAAACGCGGTCTGCTTTATTACAAAGTAATGCGATGGAACATTTTCATCAAAAGTTGATGTTAGCTTATGATAAAACCTTAGATCGAAATTTGAATAAAACGAAAATAGATAATAACCTCGTTAAAGAATTTGATTTTATTAATAACTTTAAACGCGTAAGCAAATTAAAAGATTTTAGAGTAGGGCACTCAACCAGCTATTTTAATAATCTATTTACTGAATTATCACTACGTCTTGAAGCATTAAACCTCGAAGGGCTTTTAACAACGAACAATGAGAATTTTAATCTAACGGCTGTTATTGATGACAGTGAGTCACTTAATCTTAAACGTGCGCTATCTATGTTCGAGCATTTAAACGAGGTTAAACTAAGGGAAAGTAAGGATTTAACAGCAATGTTGCATTGTCGGTTAAGTGCTAGCTTTAGCGATTATCGACTTGCTGACCTTATTGCTGCATGCCAATTAATGCAAGAAAAGCAAAATGACTTCACCTTAAGCACCGTTAATAAAAAAGCCTACTTACGTCATAATGATGAAATTTATATTTACCGACGTAAAAAAGTAATTGCTAAGCAAATTGAAGAGACAAGTAACTAATGAATAATGAAACACATAAAGATATTGAAGAGACTGATTCAATTAGAGATTTATCACAAGACGTGCCTGAAAGTACAGGATCAGAACTAGGCGATCCATTAGTTAAGCCATTAGACAATTCATTAGATGAACCATTAGAGAAGCAAGTAGACTCAGAACCAGAGGTTCAACAAGTTACGCCGTCAATAACTGGGCAGCCAAACAACAGTTTTCAACACGTTAATGCGCAACAAAGTGCCGCTATTTTCCGTCAGTTTAATCAAGGTAAGGTGATCACTAAACAACTGTATGATGAAATCAATGCCAAAAATATCGACAATCCGTTGTTCACTTGTTTATTTAATTCATCACAACATTTTGAATCTTTATATCAGCATTTAGGATATGAACTCTGTTTACATAGCGCAGGTGATTTTTATTATGTTCGTGAGTTACGAGCAGATAGTAGCGATGAAGCTGATGATAACGCCTTAAAGGTACAAGCAATTTTATTACAGCTAGGTCGATATTACAGTCAAACAGGCCGTGAACTTGACCAATTATGTCAGGCTCAGTTTGGTTTTAATGAAAGTGACCTAATCCAATTATCAAAAGACGATGAGTCTTTAGCCATACTCAAAGCCATTAAAATTGATAACTGGTCCAAGGCAATCGACTTTATAACAATTAGAAACTTTGCTTATAAAACCGGTGTTAACAGTTGGTTTGTAAGCTCTGCAGGAAAAGCATTTTTATTTAATTTGGTAGAGCAATACAGTCAGTTTGAGAAAAATTAATTAAAACTAATAACAGCCTTGTATTCTAAGAAGATTAAAGAATAAGAGTAAAGTTAGTTTTTGGCCCGAGGGTAGTGCAGGTAAAAAAGACTTGAAAATAAAGACTAGCCAGCCAGGATCCTTTATGGCTAGTTTAGCTGATGATATTAGAAATGAAGGTAACCGACAGCCAACTACAGTTGTGCTTAATAAGCTTGATGAAAAAGAAATATTACTGTTTATAAAAAAGATTCAGCTTAACACTCCTAGATATCAACTTGCTCGTAATAACTGTTCGCATATAATAGCTCAATGTTTGCAAGCTGGTTCGGTAAAACCGAGTTTTACTCCAACAGCTAAAGAGTATGGAAAATTAGGATCTGTTTTAGGGTATGGTATTTGGACTCCTGAACAAGTATTAAGGTATGCAAGAGAGTTAGCATGATAAATGTATTCTATGATGAAAAATTAAACATTGATTTAGGTTTGTTAAATTACTTGCATCCTTTTGATGGCATGAAGTTTAAGAAAATCTATAAAGATATTAGCAATAATCACAATTTAACATTTCACTCAACTGTATTGCCTATTTCTTTAGAGGTGGTTAATGAATTTGTTAATGAACTTATAGGAATGCTCATTACAGAGAAAGTCCCTGTAATGAGAGCACTAGAAATTCCTTTTATCCCATTCGTTAAATTTAGTTATCTAGATCGTAAAGTGCTTTTACCTATGCGTTACGGGGTTAATAACACATTAAAAGCTGCTGAATTGGCACTGGCTGGCCATAATTGTTGGAATTTAGCCGGCGGTTATCACCACGCTAGCCAGCATAGTATGGAAGGGTTTTGCATATACAATGATATTGGAATTGCATATCAAGAATTAATAAAAAGTAATAAATTAATGTCCTCTGATAAGTTACTCATCATTGACACCGACGCCCATCATGGAAATGGTAATGCAAGGACATTCATGGATAATGATAATGTCACAATTCTCGATGTATATAATGAATCTATTTATCCTTCAACCTATTCTACTCGAGAGCGTGTTGATTTACCTGTACCTATGCCGGAAAAGGTGACTGGAAATGTATATTTGACTAGATACCAAAAAGCATTAAATGAATTAACTAGTGAGTATAAAGTTGCATTTGTCGTTGCAGGTACTGACGTTCTCAAATCAGATAAATTGGGAGGTATGAGTTTAAGCGTGGAGGATGTAATTAAAAGAGAAGTGGCTACCTTTCAACGTCTACAAGCGCTGGAAATCCCTGTTGTTTTTCTAGGTGGTGGTGGCTACTCGGGAGAAAGTGCACTAGCTGTTTCTTGTGCAATAAATAAACTGAGTGAATTTTGACATACGCTCTAAAAAGACAGTCATTTTGAGAATGAAATATTTTAAATGAGTAATATTAGAATGAATATTCAAGAGGTTTTCCAAGCATTACAAACTTCCAGTGATTTTGAACTATTTCGATTAAGAGTCGCAATAGATAAATTATTAGAGGACCCTGAGCGTATCAAGGCTTTACGTAAAAAACTGGTGGTTGGCATGCACCTTGAGTATTTCAATGAAGCAGAAAATAGAGCCATTACCTGCGAAGTTATTGAAATAAAACGTACCCGAGCCACCGTATTGGACAGTAGTACAAAGCAGTACTGGACACTACCTTTTTACTTTTTAAACCTTGACCATGTCGCTACCGATCTCGTGGTGAATAATAAAAAAGGCATGTCGAAAGCAGAGTTAAGTATTGGTAGTGAAGTTGGTTTTATTAGTAGCAAAGACAACCAAGAATATATCGGCCGAGTAGGAAAATTAAATCCCAAGCGCGCGGTAATTTTGATAAATAGTGCTAGAGGTGAACAGCACTGGACAGTGCCTTATTCCATGTTGTTTCCTGTTATTCAGTCAACGCTTGATGATGGTAATACTCTGCTACCTGCAAATTAAACAATGAACATTCTTGTTCCCTAAACATACAAACAGAAGTATCTAATGAAATTAAATCAAATAATTGAAGACTTAAGTACCATTATTAACCATAAACCACCAGGTGAAGCTGTTTTAGCGGCAAAAGAAAACTGGTCAGAATTTTTACCTGTTATTATCGAATTAATGGATAAATTTCACCAAGAAACATTAACTGAACAAGAAAATAAACTGCTAAATTTCGGCATACTTCTAATCGTTGAAATGAAGCAATATGATCTATTTGAAAAATTTATAGAACTATGTGATGGTGATGATGAGTATGCCCAGCCGTTGGGACTATTGTTAGGCGACAGCGTGACCGAAGGCTTGAGTAGCTATTTTTATATTTTAGCCAACGGCAGCTATAAACCGTTAGCGCATTTACTATCAAGCCAAGTCGCCGGAGTATACATTAGAAACTCAGCCCTCGATGCAATATTTTGCCAATATGAGTCGGGGCAGGTATCTAAAAAAACCTTAAGCACATTGGTTGACCGTTTATTGGTTTTATATAAAGAGCAAAACGAATTCTACTTACTAGGCAGTTTGGCGGATTTACTCATTAATTATCAATGGCAAGAATACCAGCCAGCAATTTTAGCCTTGGCGGATGATGATTATATTGAATCGTTCTCAATAACACGAGAATCTATCGAAAAATGGCAGGCCGCAGGTGGAAATGAATATCTTTTAGAGTCAGGCTTAGTTAAAAAGGAACTCGATGTTATAACTGAAATTAGCCGTTGGGTATGTTATCGACCCGCCTCTAAAAATACATTAACAGCTAGAAAAGACAAAAATAGTCATCTAACTGTAAAAACACTAACACCGGAACGAATGGCGGAAGAAAAAAAAGCAGTAGGCCGAAATGAACCTTGCCATTGTGGTAGTGGTAAAAAATATAAAAAATGCTGTCTGTAATCTATGCCAAAGGCAAGACATTTATAAACTGATTAAACAACATGGACTGAGTCAGCCCATGTTATTTATTTAGTCTGCTTTTAAGACTATTTACCGTTAAAAACCATAAACATCTGATTTATTTTCTAAATCGACATCAAGTTCATTTATAGGTTCAGCATCAAATCGATCCAAACCATTAAGCCTATCTTCATTTATTAGAAAACTGAAAATACTAGTAAGAGTTTTGGTTTTCATTTTGTCTTGATTCGGATAGGTAGCATTGCCATGACAACCCATACACCCACCCATAGTTAAGTCTTCTGGATAACCAGCTACGTTAAATATATTTTTAGTTCGCTTATTAGTAAATGTCGCATCACCATTATCTTTAGCTGCTCCAAGATCAATTCCTCCTTTAAATAACTGAACACCTGGCTGACTACTTTCAATAACATTATTGGCTAAGAAGAAATCCTGAGTCAGTGGATTACTTGGTGAGGATGTTGAAATATCTTCATTGGTCGGAACTGGCTGTACACCCTTAAGTTTATAGTACTGCCAAACAGAGTCAGTAAACATACCCGAACTTTTCATTGCTGCTTGAACTTCATTATTGACACTTAAAACAGCTATAGTTTCTGTTGATGGTTGTATTACCTTTATCGGACCAGTAGTGCCTTTTGGTAAAGTATAAGAACCAGGAATGAAATCATAACCATTTTCAGCGATAACCTTACCTTCTTTAGGTATTGTATCTGTAACACGGCTTGGACCAGTGTTTAAAACAACAGTAGGTTGTTTATCTATTGGTTCGGATCCGTCATAACTCAAGTCTGTATATAAGTTAATATAATATAAACCAGTGTCTTTCCCTTTGCCTCCATCAGTTTTTATATTATCAACATGTTCAAATGTAGAATAAACAAAGGTATTATAATTTTCCATCTTACGCAAAATATGTAAACCTACTAAGCCAAAAGTAGCAATATGGGCATTAGCAACGAGGTCACTTTTCTTGCAGCTACTCAAGGAGCCACCTGTATTACAGGTATCCATGTAATACACAGCTTCCGCTGTATGGTAACGACCAGAGCTAATCATCGAAGAAGTTAATACACGCCAAGCGGCTTTTATTTCAACGGATTCGTCACTATTTCCTATCGTTGGAGGAAGTTCAAACGTGGTAGGAGCTGTTGTACCAAAAGATTTAACATGGTCATATTCAGTCTGATTGACCTTGGCTTGAAATAATATTTCATGATCATCATAAGGGTTTTTGGAAGGAGTATTACCATTGGCTGGAAAGAATATTTTATCTAGACCAATTTGTGAATTTTCATCAAGATTATTAAAGCGAGCTTCCGTATTACTAACCTGAACATTTTTAAAGTTATACTCAGGGGTTAGTGACTTCAGATCTCCGGTAGCAGCACTGCCATTTGGAAATAATTCTACTCGATGTGCGAAACTTTCCCACATCAATATGTTACTACTAAAGTTTTGAGGAGCAACTTTACCACTAGCATAAAAATTATTTTTTCCAGACGTTAAGAAATTACTAGTTGGATCAATAACGCCACGAACTATGGGCGTTACACCTGGCATATTTTTAGCGGCTTTTTTAGTTGGCGAATTATAATAAATAAACTGGCGCCAAGCAAAACGAGCATATTCTTCATGGGTAATGGGCATTTTAGTATCGTATTTAGGAGGAGCAACAGGTAATACTGCTGGCATTACCGTCAAATCAGCTTGTGTAATGGGCTTACCACCTGGGAACTGTGCCGCGGCTATAACTGACGGAGAAGTCATTGTCATAGCCGTTACTGATAAAACCAGTAAGGCTTCTCTCGTTGTTTTTTTTCTGGTCTTATTATTCATATTCTCAATCCTTTAATTTAATTTAACTACTCGCTGTATTACTTATCTAACCAATAGAATTAAACCATTGGACCGCCAAACTACTATCGTTATAATCGTTATCACCACTATCTTCGGTAACATACAGAGTGCCACCCCCAGTGATTTGTCCGTTAATAAAAAACTGGTTGGGGTTAGTCGCTGAAACAGAAGAAACTTTGTTTCCGTTATTGGCGAATTGCACCTGATATCCTTCCTGCATTATAAATTTACCACCCCCATTGATAAATAAATCCAGGGTGGTACCGGTACCACTAATTGGAAAGTTTGCAGTACCGCCACCTAATAAATCAAATTGAATTGGGGTACCTGCGGCATCAATCACCTGAATATATTGTGTAAATGCTGCTTGATGCAGTGCTGTGAATGTAATCAATTTACCATTAGGTACATATGCGAGTGATTGTGAGTTTGACCATTGAATTGACATTTTAATTTCCTTTTTTTGATTTAATTTAATTTTATGACTTCATGTTTAATCGGTGTTAACTTAATGTAAACCGATCCAATATGACATTAGCAAATATAACTCCAACTCGTCCTTACACGACATTACATCTGATTAACATTAAAGCAAAAAATATTATCATAAGCAGGGTGCTTCTATAAGTTCCTACCAAAATTTAAACTAGATAGGTATTTTAATTTAAATCCTCATAGGTGCATTACTTCAAAAATAAATATTCAAAATGAATGACTCACAGAATATTTCTAAAGGTTTATTTTTCTAAGTTGTGATCCGTCAATTTTAAAAGAACGTATAACAGTGGAGTTGATAAAAACCGTCATCCTACCCCTTTGAGAACACATGTAAGATATTGTAATGTATTTATATGAGGTAGTAAGTTATAAATGTTGTTATATATTTGTGCTGATTTAGGGCTATTTTTCTTTAATCATCTGATTTTAAAGGTGTTTTAAATTTAATGAAAAGCAATTCAACATTGATGATATTCAGTGTTGGGAAAATCCTTAAAATATGTATTTCTACTATTACAGTTTTAGTAGAGACTCATTAAGATAAAATTGGAATATCAAAGACGTGACTCAGTTAAAATCGGTTTTTTACAATAACATTACTATTGTTGACTTATTTCTTAGCCAAATAGAGCAACAAGGACCAAATACAGCCGTTTCCTTTCAAGATAAAAACATTACCTATCAACAGCTTGGTGAAAGCAGCTTAACGCTTGCTTTATATCTTCAACAACAAGGAGTATGTTTAGATGAATGCGTTGGATTGTTTGTTGAGCCATCAATTGAATTAATGGTTGGTGTTTGGGGTATTTTACAATCTGGCTCGGCCTATTTGCCATTGTCACCAGAATATCCTGAAGATCGTCTCAAATACATGCTTGAAAACAGCCAGTGCAAAATTATTGTAGTACAAGATGAGCTTATAGAGCGCTTAGCAACCTTAGTTTTAGATGATGTAAAATTAATAACCTTCTCGCAAATCACTTCTTTTTATCAAGCCAATGTTAAACCTCAATATTCCATGCTTACACAGCATGCATCGCCACACAACTTAGCCTATGTTATTTATACATCTGGTAGTACTGGTAAACCCAAAGGGGTGATGATTGAGCATAAAAGTATTACTAACCAAATGGACTGGTTATCAACTCAGTTTTCATTAGATTGTAAAAGTGTTGTTCTACAGAAAACACCTATGAGTTTTGATGCTGCCCAATGGGAAATTTTGTCTCCGTGTTGTGGCGCACTCGTAGTGATGGGTGATCCAGGCATATATAAGAATCCTGAAAAATTGGTAGATACCATGATTCGTCACGGTGTATCCATGTTACAAGGCGTACCTACCTTATTACTTGCGCTACTCGATGTTGAAAAATTTACGCAATGTTTTACCCTCAATCAAATATTTAGTGGTGGTGAAGCGCTATCAAAACATCTTGCCATTGAAATTTCAGAGCAATTGCCTAATTGCCGACTTATTAATTTATATGGACCTACTGAGTGTACTATCAACAGCTCAACTCATATTGTTGATATAAATAACCTTAATGATAGTGATAATGATAACGCTGGCACTATTTCTATTGGCGCTCCAATACAAAATACACAATATTATATTTTAGATAATGAAAAAACGCCGGTGGCTATTGGCACTGTTGGTGAACTTTACATTGCAGGTGTTGGCTTAGCTAGAGGTTATTTACATCGTGATGACTTAACCGCAGAGCGCTTCATTCATCATTTTTTTGATGAGAGTAAAATAACGGTAACCTTATATAAAACGGGTGACTTAGCTTATTGGAATGACGATGGTACCGTGCAGTATTCTGGACGAGTTGATAATCAAGTCAAACTTCGAGGCTACCGTGTTGAACTGGACGAAATTAAATCACTTATAGAAACGCATGATTGGGTCAATAACGCGGCAGTATTTCTTAAGAAAGATGAATATACCGGTTACCAAAACCTTATTTCAATGATTGAATTAAATCCTCGCGAAGCGGCATTGATGGATCAAGGAAACCATGATTCTCATCATCAATCTAAACAAAGCCGTAGTCAGGTTAAAATGCAAATAACCAATACGGGTTGTCGTCAAAACGCAGAAATTATAAATAAACCGACAATTAATTTACCTGGAAAAATTGCTACGGACAAACAGCGAAAACTAGTTTTTGCTCGTAAGAGTTATCGTTTTTTTGAAGGGGGTAACCTGAGTAAAGCAGACATTCTTGAAGTACTTAATAGTAAAGTAAGTTACGACTATTACGCCAAGTTGACCGATCTTAATTTTGAGGATTTTGGTCAAATTTTAAGATATTTTGGACAATACCTTTCTGAGAAAAGATTATTACCTAAATACGGCTACGCCTCACCAGGCGCATTGTATGCAACTCAAATGTATCTTGAGTTAAATGGTATTGGTAGTCTGGCCCCTGGATATTACTATTATCATCCAGTTAATCATCAACTTGTATTAGTTTCTGAGAAAGAAGACTGTGGCACAGTACAATGTAAAATTCATTTTGTCGGTAAAAAATCGGCCATTGAACCCATTTATAAAAACAATATTTTAGAAGTATTAGAAATGGAAGCCGGCCATATGGTTGGATTATTCGAAAATATTTTACCTACCTATGGCTTAAATATTAAATCAAGTGATTACGCTCCTGAAACTATAGAGCTGTTTGAAGTAGCGAAAAATGATTACTATCTTGGTAGCTTTAACATAGTATCGGGTGCAAAAGACGTTATGGCTGATGAGGTTGATTTATATCTACAAGCTCATCCAGGACAAGTATCAGATCTTAAAGCGGGAAAATATTTGTATGAAAATGGTGAGCTAACATGTGTATCTAGCGAGTTAGTTTTAAAGAAACATGTTATTGCTATTAACCAATCTGTTTATGAAAGAGCTTCTTTTGGTATTTCTGCTTTAAGTACAACAGACCAAGACTGGTTGGGATATATCAACTTAGGTCGCAAGTTACAGTCATTACAAATGAATGATCTAAATATTGGATTTATGTCCTCTGGCTACAGTTCCAAAACAGGTAATAACCTACCGTCAGCTAAAAGAATAAAACATATTCTTAATAAAGATGTTGGTCCGTCATATTTCTTTATTGGTGGTCGTATTAGTGACATGCAAATATACAGTGATGGAATGAACGAAGATCTAGTTCACATGAAAGGGCCTTCAGAAATAATTCAAGATGATCTGGCTAAGTTTTTACCTACTTATATGATGCCAAATAAAATTGAAGTTATTGATAAAATGCCTCTAACCGTTAATGGCAAAGTAGATGTTAAAGCGCTGCTATCACTTGATTCTGATTCAATCATTACAGACCATATTGAACCTGCAAATGATGTTGAACGCATCGTGTTAGACATTTGGAAAAAAGGGTTAAAAAGAGAGTTAATTTCAGTTGATACTGATTTCTTTGAACTTGGTGGTAACTCACTTATCGCGGTTAGTGTTATCAATAAAATCAATACCACTTTGTCTTGCGACTTACCATTACAAATAGTTTTTTCCTCTCCGACTATTCAAAAGTTAGCACAAGTTATTAATAACCAAGATAATCATTCAGCCTCGCGTTTAGTGCCATTTCAACCTAAAGGAAACGGTAACCCGGTTTATTGCTGGCCAGGGTTGGGGGGCTATTGCATGAATTTACGTTTATTGGCTGAAAAAGTAGGTACCGAACGAGCATTTTTTGGTGTGCAAGCATACGGAATTAATGCCGGAGAAATTCCTTACGAAACGATAAGTGAAATGGCCGCGAAAGATGTGGCTATGATAAAACAAAATCAAGGTGATGGGCCTTATACTTTATGGGGCTATTCATTTGGTGCACGTGTTGCTTTTGAGGCGTGTTATCAATTAGAGCAAGCGGGTGACGTAGTTGAAAATTTATACTTAATTGCTCCAGGGTCACCCAGAGTCGAAGACGAACAAACTACAATACAAGGTACAACTGAAGATAACGAAGCAAATTTCACTAACAAAAAGTTTATCACCATATTGTATTCTGTTTTTATGGGTACAATAAACAGTAACTCATTGGTAGAGTGTCTAGTGGTTGTTGATACGAAAGATAAATTTATCCGCTTTATCTGTGAATTGAATAACCAATTAGAAATCGGTTTAGTGATGCGGATTATCGATATAGTAACGATGACATTCGAATTTACCTACTCGTTTAATGAACTTAAACAGCGTCAGTTAAAAGCGCCTATTAAAATTATTAAAGCGACGGGAGACGACTACTCATTTATTGAAAATAATGATGTTTTTTCTACCATTGAACCCGTTATAGAACAAATTGAAGCAAACCATTACACCATGCTTAAAACAACACATATTGATCAACTGGTTGCTGTTTTATAGCTCATTACATTTTACTTAAAGGAATAATAATGCCACATATTAATATAAAACATTTCCCTTCACTTAGTGAAGAACAACATATTGCTTTAGCTAAAAGCATTACAGAAGTAATCACAAATGTGGTTGGATGTGATGAAAGCGTTGTATCTATTGCGGTTGAACGAGTAGAGCCAGAAGTATGGAATGAACAAGTTTACATTCCAGAAATTGTAGAGCGTAAAGAAACATTAATTAAGACACCTAACTATTACTATTAAGTTAGATAGTTCATATTATCAAGGTAACGATTAGCACAAGTATATTAAAGGTATGGTGTACATCATTGCTATGTTATTGGCATCACCATGCCAGGCATATTGGCAGGGCGTTCAAAAAAACCATATTTTTGATAAATACCCGCAACATTTTGAGCTGCCATTAAGCCAAAAAAGGCACCGGGCTCTGCAATGTTTTTTACCTGTTTGATCAAATGTTCAATGATTCGCTGACTCAAACCTAACTTTTGATGAGTAGGGTGAACAATAATATCTTGAAGGTAAAAATATTGATGGCCATCACCCACAATGCGGCCCATGGCAACAGTTTCGCCTTGGTGATAAATACTGGCAAAAAATATTGAATGAGAAAGTGCTTTGGTTAAGGTGGGTTCACTTAAGCTATCCCAACCAACCGAAGATCGTAATTGAATAACTGTTGGGGTATCTAAGATAGTTTCTTTTAACAGGTAATCATTCATAGAGGTTCGCCTTGAGTAAAATATTGGTCATTGTTAGAGTGTCAGTTGTTGTATTAAATACTAACGTTCCATAGGTTATGTTAGTTATGTATAAAATGAAATGATACCTTAGTTAGAGCTGACTGAGAAGTTAGAAGCGTCTTTACTACAAACAGTTTACTGAGTATAAAATTATATATTAGCCAATTAACTTGGCTCTGATTATGCGAATTCAGGAAAGATAACATGACAAAAATTTATAATAGTATTATCGAGTTAATTGGTAATACTCCCATCATTAAACTGAATAAAATTTCTGAAGGATTACCCGGTAATATCTACGCAAAGTTAGAAATGTTTAACCCGATGTCGAGTGTTAAAGACCGTGTTGCCTTATCAATGATCACAAACGCAGAAAAAGATGGTCTTATTGAAGCCGGTAAATCGGTAATTATAGAAGCGACTTCTGGTAATACGGGTATTGGTTTAGGCCTTGTTGCAAAACAAATGGGCTACCGAACTATGGTAGTACTCGCTGATACTATGAGCATTGAACGCGTCAAAGTACTTAAAGCACAGGGTGTTGAAGTAGTAAGAACATCAGGTTCAGAAGGCTTTGCAGCGGTAATAGAAAAAGTAAAAGACTTATTAGAAACAATACCTAATGCATGGTCTCCAATGCAATTTGATAATATGGCTAATCCACAAGCCCATTATGAAACTACAGGCATGGAAATCTGGCGAGATATGGAAGGCAATATAGATATGTTTGTTACCGGACTTGGTACAGGCGGTACCATTTCTGGCATTGGAAAATACCTAAAAGAGCAAAATCACCTAATAAAAATTGTCGCAGTAGAGCCAGAAAACTGTGCTTTGTTATCAGGTGGAGAGCCTGGTCTTCATAAAATTCAGGGATTAAATGCAGGCTTTATTGCAAAAACAACAGACGTATCATTAATTGATGAAGCCATTATTATTCAAGATGAAGATGCGTTTACCATGTCACGATATTTGCTGCGTGAAGAGGGGGTTTTTGGCGGGATTTCAACAGGGGCATCACTTTACGGTGCTATTGAGTTAGCTAAACGACCAGAAAACGAAGGCAAAAATATTGTTACATTGTTTCCATCTGGCGGTGAGCGTTATTTAAGTACACCACTGTGGGACGTTGACGACCTTTAACTATATAAAGGTATTTTCCATTAAATGTATTATCAATTTTTTAAGTTAGCCAGTAAATATTTAGAAGGAGTTTGTTAATGTTAGAAATTATACAAATAGACCACATCGTATTAAGAACAACAAGACTGAATGAAATGCTTGAGTTTTATACTAAAGTTTTAGGCTGTACGATTGAGCGAGAAACACCTGAAGAAACAGGTCTAACTCAACTTAGAGCAGGTAACGCACTGATCGACTTAGTGGTAGTTAATAGCAGACTTGGCGCTATTGGCGGAGGAGCGCCAACGAAAACAGAACGTAACGTTGACCATTTTTGTTTACAGATAAAATCCATGCCCGAAGAAGAAATTATAAATCACCTTGAAAAGCATGGAATAGAAGTTGGTGAATTTACAAGTCGATATGGTGCACAAGGTCTAGGGAATTCACTTTATATACAAGATCCTGAAAGTAATGGCGTAGAATTAAG
>Ga0308011_10000458_pt1 | contig 21657 bp, 28 predicted proteins | sample Neamet177_FD_203144 | JGI IMG/M metagenome (GOLD analysis project Ga0308011, IMG submission 203144) | Marine microbial communities from water near the shore, Antarctic Ocean - #177 | ecosystem: Environmental > Aquatic > Marine > Unclassified | place: Southern Ocean | collected 2014-07-25 | reverse complement strand
ATAATCAAAAGGATAGAGATAAATTTTTAACGCTGCTTACTAAGCAGGGAGGTAATGTAGCTGGAGCATGCAGGGCCATGAATATTAATAGGCGTACCTATTATAATTGGATGGATAAGCATGAGGATTTTAAGGCTATAGTAGAGGATATTACTGAGGGATTAATAGATGATGCTGAGAGCCAGCTACAGAGTTTAATTAAGGATGGTAATGTAGCAGCCGTATTATTCTACCTAAAAACTAGAGCTAAGAGCAGAGGGTATATAGAGCGCTCAGAAACTGATATAACTAGTAAAGGAGATAAGATTAAAATTAATATTAACTTAGATGAAACTCCTAACTGCTAGATTACTAGCTTTATTATTATTAGTATTCTGCTTAATCATTCGTAAAAGGAGATGATAGATATAAACCCAGATTTAACTAATAAGCAAAAGCAGGCCTTTAAGTATATGCTAGATAATAGTACTACTGAGTTACTTTATGGTGGTGCTGCAGGAGGAGGTAAGAGTTATTTACTATGTGCCTATGCTATAATTACATGCCTACAGTATCCAGGAGTAAGAGGTTTAATAGGCCGCTCAAAATTGGACGCTCTCAAAAAAACCACATTATTGACATTTTGGGATGTATGCAGCCAGTGGAATATTAAGGCAGGAGAGCACTATACTTATAACGCTCAGAGTAATATAATAACCTTTTATAATGGTAGCAGTATTATCCTAAAGGATTTATTTTTATATCCTAGTGATGCTAATTTTGATAGCTTAGGGAGTTTAGAATTAACCTTTGCCTGCATAGATGAGGCTAACCAGATAACTGAAAAAGCTAAGAATATCCTAAGTAGTAGATTAAGATATAAGCTAGATGAGTTTGAGTTAATACCTAAGTTATATATGAGTTGTAACCCTGCTAAGGGATGGGTATATAATATCTATAAAGAGAGCAGAGAGGGAGTACTGCCTAATCATAAGCAATTTATCCAGGCTCTAGTAACAGATAATAAGCATATTAGTAAGCATTATACGGCTCAATTAAATAAGCTAGATGAGGTAAGTAAGGCCAGATTATTGAGAGGAGATTGGGAGTATGATGATAGTAAGGATGCTCTAATAGAGTATGATGCTATTATTAATATGTTTAGTAATGTAGTGCCTACTGGAGATAAGTATATTACTGCAGATATAGCTCGTTTTGGTAAGGATAAAACTGTTATATATTTATGGAATGGGCTGCAGATAATAGATATAGTTACTATGGATATGAGCAGTATGGTAGATGTAGCCAATAAGATTAGAGAGATACAGAATAGAGAGGGTATTAAACTAAGTAATATACTGGTTGATGAGGATGGAGTAGGAGGAGGAGCTAAGGATATACTGAGATGTAAGGGATTTGTAAATAATAGTAGGCCATTAAAGGGAGAAAATTATACTAATTTAAAAACTCAATGCAGTTATAAGTTAGCTGATTTAATAAATAGAGGCCAGATAGGAGTTAGTACTAATAGCATAAAGATTAAGGAGGCTTTAATCCAGGAGCTAGAGCAGATAAGGAGGATTAATATAGATAAGGATGGTAAGCTAAGCATACTAAGTAAGGATAAGATTAAGGATTTAATAGGGCGCTCTCCAGATTACTCTGATGCTTTAATGATGCGCTGCTATTATGAGCTAAATGTAAGTACTGGAAAATACTCAGTAAGGTAACCTAGTAAATTTACTCTAATAAAGTAATAGAGTTTTTTAATAGTATGATACTATAGGCCTTATTTAATTGCTTATATGTATTTAAAATAGCTTAAATATTAAATAGTAATAAATTATATTTATAATAAATGAGAATAATAAAACTAAAAATAGGGGATAATTTAAAGGAGTATAAGCTACCTACTAGCTGGGATGAGGTAAGTGTAAAGCAATATACTAATCTCATGATAGCAATAGATAAAAAGGATAGTAATGAGATAGAGTTAATGGTAAGGAGCTTAGAGGCCTTAGCTGATATACCTGGAGGATTACTAACTAAAGCGCCTATTAAGATGCTTAGAGAGGCTTATAATCAGTTAGGAGAGCTAACTAGTACTATACCTAATAAAGAATTAAGTAGAGTAATAGAGATAGATGGTATAGAATACGGCTTTATACCTAACTGGGATGAGCTAAGTTTAGGAGAATTTGTAGATTTGGATAACTATTTACAAGATGGATTTAATAATTTAGATAAGGTATTTGCAGTACTATATAGGCCAGTATTAAAGAGGGATGGAGTTAAGTATATTATAGAGGATTATGATTTAAAAGAGATAACAGATAGGCGTAAACTCTTTAAGGATAGAATGAGTATTGATACAGTATATGCGGCTCTGGTTTTTTTTTGCAATATAGGGAGGATACACACCGAGAGTATGCTATCCTCTTTGGAGATGGAGATAAAGAGCCTGAGCATTACAAAGAGCAGCCAGATAATGGAGATGATATAGGTAGTAAATACGGATGGTATGCTCTTATTCATAGGATGGCAGGAGGAGATATACTAAAGATGGATGAGGTAGTAGATTTAAATGTAAATATATGTTTAAATTTTTTATCATATACTAAGGATGTAGAATTAACAGAGGATTTAAATAGAAAATAAATAGGATTATGTTTAATAAAAATTTATCAGCTACATATAATAATGTAATAGATGCTTTAAAATGTGTAGCTATCTCGCATGGGATGGTTAATAATGTTAGCTCTGGTAATGAGCAGGAGATAGATATAGATGCTAACTCTGTATATCCTTTAGTACATATAGTGCCTGGTAATGTAACTGCAGGAGTTCATAGTCTTACCTTTAATTTTAATGTATTAGCTATGGATTTAGTAAAAGATACTCCAGCTAATGATGATAAAAACCCTTTAAAGAATACTGATGGTAATGGCCAACAAGTTTTATCTGATACTATGCAAATTTTAATAGATATTATAGCTCAATATAAGCAGGGATTAATGCTAGGAGTGCAGCAAAATGAGGGAGTTTATGGCCAGGCTGATGATAAGGATTTTAGCATAGAGCCATTTACTGAGAGATTTGATAATATAGTATCTGGATGGAACTGCTCATTTTCTATAGAAGTACCTGGTACATATTTTGCATGTAATAGCTTTAACTGGGAGGCTGGAGGTAAAGGAGGGGAATGGGAATGGACTGACAATGGAGCTAAAGAATGCGGTAGTTACAAAGTGAATACTAAAGAGGATAATCCAGATGTAATGAGTACTCCAGAGGAGATAATACCTATAGCTCCTGCATAGTAAACTGCATAGCTAAAATAGATATAAGTAATTAAGGATGAGTAATATACATAGGTAGTTAAAATAAAAGTGCATAGCATATAGCATATAACAAGAATGATAGTAATTAAGGATTAAGTAAAATGGATGTTAAAAATACTGAGATAGCTTTTAAAAAATTTGGTAAGAATGTTATCCATAGGGCTAGATTTTATTTAAAGAGGCGTAAGATAAATACTAAGTTAGGTACTCTATCTGATAGCCTTAGCTTTAATGTAAAGGTATATCCATCTGGAGCGCTAGAGATGGATTTTAGTGCAGTAGATTATATGCCAGATGTAGAGCAGGGCCGTAAACCTGGTAGCATGCCTCCTACTAGCGCTATAGCTAAATGGATAAATGATAAACCTATTAAGTTAAGGGATACTAGTACTGGTAAATTTAAGGCCAAAACTAAGGCTAATATAAACTCTGCAGCATTTGGTATAGCTATGAATATTAAAAGCTATGGTATTAAGCCTACCTGGTTTTTTAGGGATGCCTTTAAAATGCATAGAAAGAGATTAGCGCCAGAGATTATAGAGGCTTATGGAAAGGATAGCGCTAAAATGATAAAGAATATATTAGGTAATGAATACACAAAATAAAATAAAATGAGTTATACAATAACTAAAAGCCCTGCTTTTATACAGATGCCAGTAGGTACTGATTGGATTTATAGCGTAACTAGCTCTAATATTAGTAACTATAAATTTAAATTTTTTGTAGATGTCTATTTTGGCCCAGTTGGTGGCCAATTTAGAGTTAGGTTAAAATTCTCTCCTAATGCTTATGGAGCTGGTATAATTAATTTATCTGATATTTTTGAGCAGTACCTTAGCCCTACTCATTTAGGTAGTACCTTTACTGGTATAGAAAGTAGCTTTAAGGGGGTAGATAATGTAGATGGTACTGCATGCCCTATACATGCTATAGATAAAGTTAGTTTAAATACGCATAATATGGGAAAGGGGACTTTAGGATTTGGAGAGGAGTATAGTGCTAATGCTACAGATGCTCCTACTGAGTATCCACTTTTGCAGTTTGCTACTGGACTACTAGCCTGGAATGGGATGGCTTATAATAATGAGCCTAAGCGTACTGGTATAGGCCAGTATGGTATTAGCCTTACTGACTGGAATGATTATGATTATATAGTAAATGACTGGGATAAGAATGCTTTAACTAATGCTAGTGCTTATGGCCCTTATGGTACTAGCCCTACTAGGAGGCCTCATAATGGTGGCCAGCTACTAAGGCAGGGAGATGGAGTTAAAACCTTTGGAGATTATCATACTCTAGCTTTTTTAAATGGCGCATTTGATGAGGGTAGTACTGATGCTACTACTGTATTATTTGAGTTTTATGATGCTGGTTTGTTTTATATTAATAAGTTTGAATATGATTTAACGGCTGCAAATGGAGCTTATCCTATACCTTTTACTACCTATATAGGAGATGGTAGGCAGGGATTACAATTTATAGGAGTTGGGCCAGCTAATATAGTGCAGGCTGGTGGTACATTCCCAGTTGGTACTAATTCATATACAGTTTATTTAACTAAAGGCCCAGGGACTATTAGCTCTAGGCCTTATATATTCTGGCTGCAGGATAATCCTATGCCAACATCTAATGTAGAGGGAGATTGTAAAGGATATGAGCGTATCAGATTAACCTGGCTTAATAAATTTGGAGTATGGGATTATTATAATTTTACTAAAAAAAATATAAGGAGTACTGCTATAAAGCGTACCCATTTTAATCAAGTTAAGGGAGATTGGAATAGTGAGTTTTTTACTAAGGAGGGATACGATAGAGGATTAACTACTTTACATACTAATCTAACTGAAAAAATAACGCTTAACTCTGATTGGTTTAATAATGATGAGGAGGCTAAATGGATGGAGGAGCTATTTATATCTCCTTTAGTTTATATACTAGAGCCTGCTACCTCTCCTAGCGCTGGTACTCCTGCAGAGTATGGAGATTTTTTAACTCCAGTACAGATTACGAATAAAGAGTATGTAAGATATACTAGGGCTAATGATAAAGTAGCTCAGTATGAGGTAGAGATAGAGTATAGTATAAATAAAAGAGTACAAAGAGCATGATAAAGCAGCAATTATTTGTTTATACGCAGGGATTTGTAGAGCCTCATTGGTATCCTAATCCTAATATAATAGAGTTAGATTTATTTTCTGATGAGGCTATACCTCTAGTACTTACTGCAGATGATTTTACTAATGTAGCAGAGAGAGATAGTAGCCATTCCTTTAGTTTTGATATACCTGGTACTAAAAATAACAATAAATTTTTTAAGCATATATATAATATTAATGCAGAGAGTACTGCATTTAATCCTCATACTAAAACTAAGGTAGTGGTAAAGGAGGGCAGCTATAATATATTCCAGGGCTTTTTACAGTTAAATGAGATAGTTAAGTTAGATAATGAGGTTAGCTATAATATAACTATATATGATAATGTAGCTAATTTAAAGGCTAAGCTAGAGGATAAAATATTTAGGGATTTAGATTTTACAGAGTTAAATCATGCTTATGATGAGTTTAATATTAAAGAGAGCTGGACTACAGATGGTATCTGGCTACAAAATCCTCTGCCAGCAAATAGCTTTGCAGGAGCTACTACTACTCCTATTCAAAAAACTAAGGTATTAAAGTACCCTATGGTAAACTGGAACGCTGAGGGTAGTTATACTAGTAATACTATTAGTACTACTATTTTGATGGACTGGTTTAGGCCGTTTATAAATCTAAAATATCTACTGCAGAACATGCTTAGAGATGTAGGATATACAGTAAATTTTAACTTTGCTACTCCTGCTGAATTTGATGGGCTATTTGCTGATTTTAATAAGGGCTGGAGCCATAATACTACTAGCTTAAATAACTCTTTTTTAGTTACTAATACAGTTAATGTAGTTTACCCAGGAGGTGGCCAGCCTTTTGAGGGAGATACTATTACTAATGCGGCTAATGTGCAAGGTACTAACTATTATTCTACTACAAATAATGTTTTTACATGCCTAGATATGGGAGATGTATATACTGATTTAAAAATTGTAGGTAATGGCCCAGCTAGTAATAGTATAGCTATAATTTTTCTTAAAAATGGTTCTGTAGAATTTACGCAAACTATAGGAGTATCTGGTAATTTTACATTTCAGATTGGCCATACTTTTCTAAATAATTTTCCTGGCCAGGTTTTGGAGGTACAGATATCTCCTACATTTTCTAGTACTATATATAATAATACTAATGGTAATGATAGCTGGAATAGATGGAGTTTTACCTTAGGCTCTGGATTTATTAATGATACCTTAATAGGATATAAAGGAGAAACTAATCAATGGGCTTTTTTTAAGGATATTATTAATATGTTTAATTTTGTAATAGAGGCTACTCCATTAAACCCTAAGCATTTAGAGATTACTCCCTATAAGGATTGGATAGCCTCTGGCTCTCTAAAAGAATGGACTAATAAAATAGTAGATAATAATATAAAATATAAACCTATCTCTGGATTATCTAAGAGAACTAGTTTTGAATTTATAGAGGATGAAAATGATATTATAACTTTATCCCATGAGCATCCTAATGAGTGGCGTTATTCCCATAACCAGATAGAAAATTTAGAGATTTTTGATAATGATATAGCTACAGTAGCTCTAACTGAGGTAGCGGCTACTTATTATTCTCCTGCTTATAATGGTAATGTATTTATACCTCGTATAATGGGAGAGGGATACCCTAAAAACTGGAAGAATAAATGGCGTATATTATATGATAATGGTATTACTACTACATCCTCTACTACTATGACTGCAGGACTACCTGGAGTATTTAGCTCTATGTCTTATTTACGATTTAGTACTAAGCAGCCTGGAGCTAGTGGAGTATCCTATAATTATGGAGTAGTTGATTATGATTATTCTAGCGCATATCTTAATAGTTTATATAATGTATACTGGTTTAAATACATGGATGAGCTATACCATCCAGATACTAGAACTGCAGAATTATTAGTATATTTAACTACTGAGGATATAGCTAAACTACAGTTTAATGATGTTATAATGATACGCTCTAGGAGGTTTAGAGTTAAAAAAATTAACTATAGAGCTAATGGTATTAGTAAAATAGAGTTAATAACTATAAAACATTTATAAATGGAGTTTAAAATAGGATTTAATGTAAAGCCAAAAGTTATAAACGCTCAAAATCAGGTAATTTTTGAGAAGTGGGCCACCTCTGGAGAGCCTAAATTAATAGATACTATACCTACTAAAGATGAGTGCCTAGCTTATGGATTTATCTTTACTAGAGATAGTAGATGTTTTTGTTATCCACAAACTACTACAGATAGGCCATCTTTAAATAGTAATGTAAGTGAAACTGCAGGTACTAGAAATGAATACTATACGCCAAGTAGCCAGCTATCATTTGTAGGGCTAGATAATATAGTTAGGAATGATTGTAATAATGATTTAATAGTAGGTAATCATAATGATTTAGGTAGAGGTACTAGTAATGCTATAATTTTTGGTAGTAAATCCTACTCCTCAGCTGATAACTCTATAGTGCAGGGAGGTAATGAGCCTAGAGGTTATGGCCAGCCTTATACTAATACTCAGAGTATCCAAAATACTAAGCTAATGTATGGAGGTACTACTACTAATGATACCTCTGCTCCTATTTACCTTAATACTATAGTAGATAAGTTTTTTAATATACCTATAAATACTGCTATGAGTTTTAACGCTGATATATTAGCGGTAAGAGTAGGAGGTACTGGAGCAGGAGCGCTAGGAGATTATGCTAGTTGGATAGAGAGAGGAGTTATAATTAATAAAAATGGAGTAATATCAGTAAGTACTACTAATACTCCTATAGTATCTAGTGGTACTACTACTGGATGGCTACCTAGCTCAGCCTTACCTACTAACTCTGAGTTAATTGTAAATGGAAATTTTTTAACGGCTACTAGTCTTAATGGTTGGAGTGTATCATCTGCAGGAGGTTTTTCTTTAAGTAAAGGATTGAATTTAAATAGTAGACAAATAAATGTACCAGGGAGAGATACAGTTTATTCAGCCTGCTCACAAACTGCAAATATTTTTGAAATAGGTAAAACCTACAAATTAGTAATTGAGGGATTAAACATTACAAGCGGCTCAATAGAGTTAAAATTTGGGCGCTCACATAATACTAATCCACCAAGGCCTAATTTAACTAAATCCAATAATGGAACTTATGAAGATACTTTTATAGCCCTTAATCAGAATGATGGTTTTACTATAAATAGTAAAGGTAATACAGTTGCTTCTTTAAGCAGTATATCTATAAAAGAAGTTTTAGCTGCTCCTACTGGTACTAACTATAATATCAATGTAGTAGGCGCTAAGGATACTACTATAAACTGGGCTAGTACTATAGATTTTACAGAGATTTATACTAATGTAGATTTAAACCCTAAAAAATGATAGAAGATTTTAAAAGATTAAAAAATAAAATAATGATAAATTTACAATATGTAAATTTAGTGGTAAAATCCTTAGAAACTATTAAGGATAATAGATTAACTAGTAATAAATTAAAAAGAAAATCATGGCTGAAAAAGTTATATTAGAGGTAGAGGTAAAAAGCTCTGGCGCTGCTAAGGATATAAAAAAAGTAGGAGATGGAGCTAAGGCTAGCGCTAAAGAAACTACTCTATTAAGTGGAGCTATGGCTACCTTTAGGAGCGGTATGATAGCAGCAAAAGCTACCAGTAAAATACTATTCGGCTCTATAAAAGCAGGATTAATTAGTACTGGTATTGGTGCTTTTGTAGTTATAGTAGGCTCTTTAATTACTTACCTTACTAATACTAAGGCAGGAGCAGAAAAACTAGAGCAAGTAATGGCTGGAGTAGGTGCTGCTATAGCAGTTATAACTGATAGAATAAGCCAGATAGGAGGAGCTATTGCTAAAGTATTCTCTGGAGATTTTGCAGGCGCTGCTAATGATGTAAAAGGTGCTTTATCTGGTATAGCTGATGAGATAGTAGCAGAGGCTAGCGCTGCTATTAGCCTTAAAGAGGCCTTTAATCAGCTAACAGATGCTCAGAGAGAGCTAGGAGTAAAAACTGCAGAGAATAAGGCGCAAATAGAGGGCTTTAAAATAATAGCAGAGGATATAACTAAATCAGATAAAGAGCGTACAGAGGCTGCAGTTACGGCCTTTAACCAGGAAAAAGCGTTAATGAATGAGCGTATAGCTTTAGCTGAGGAGGCGCTGAGAATTAAGAGAGAGGAGAACGCTTTAGGAGAGAGTATGGCTGAGGATTTAGATGCTGAGGCTGAGCTAAGGATTAATCTAGCAGCTATCCAGGAGGAGAGTACTGCTAAGCAGATAGGCTTACAAAATTTTATAAATGGTATAAAACAAGCTACTAGAGATAAAGAGAGAGCTAATGCAGATGCTAGATTAGCAGAGATAGAGGAGGAGAAAAATGCTAGGATAGCTGCAGAGCAGGCGGTAGCTAATGCTACTGCAGATATGAATAAGGATACTCAGGATTTACTGACTGAAATGTATTATACTACTTTAGAGAGTGCTGAGGAGGTAGAGATATTAAAATTAGAGGCTGCTAGAGTTGCTGCAGATAAAATAATAGATGAGAGTGAGGCTACAGATGCTGCTAAATTTGCTCAATCTAAAGCTAATTTTACTCAGTATAATATTGATTTAAAGGCTATAGGGGATAAGTATGATGATTTAGAGGATGATGCAGAGCAGGCTAGCGCTGATAAATTATTAGAGCTAAGCCAGGGATTAACTTTAGCGCTGGAGGAGGATTTGAATGTTAGAGCTATCCAGCAAATAGAATTAGATAGGAGAGTAGAGTTAGCTAGTGTAGAGGGTATGGCTAATGAAACTGGATTAAAAGCAGCTATTAATCTTAAATATAACCAAAAGGTTACTGCTCAAAATAAAGCTACATCTGATGCAAACAGAAAATTTGAGGCTGCAGATTTGGCTGCTATTGGCGGTATGTTCGGCTCAGCTGCATCTATGCAAACAGAGGGTACTGAGGGCTGGAAAAAAAATAAGGAGGCTGAGGCTAGGATAGGCTCTGTAATGGGCGCTATGAGTGCCTATAATAGTTTAGCTACCATCCCTATAGTTGGAGTACCTTTAGGTATTGTAGCTGCAGGATTAGCTTTAGCTCAGGGACAAAAGCAAGTAGATGAGATTAGAAATACAGAGATACCTAAAATGGCTAGAGGAGGAGTAGTAGGAGGCTATGGTAATGGTACTAGTGATAGCGTAAATGCTAAGCTATCCAGAGGAGAGGTAGTAATTAATGCTAAATCTGCTAAGATGTTTAGAGGCGCTCTAAGTAATATGAATGTAGCAGGAGGAGGAGTAGGATTTGCTAGAGGAGGAGCTACTAGCGCTGAAACTAATGATATGAGTAGTAGCCTTAATGATTTTCAAAATGAGCCATTAAAGGCTTTCGTAATTACTGATGATTTAACTACAAGCCAGGATAAATTAGCTATGATTAGGAGGAGGAGCAGACTATAATAAGCTAACTTATATTTATAATAAAAGTAAAAAATGGATATAGTAGAGTTAATTATAGATGAGCAGCATAGTAGCCTGGCTATTGATGCGGTTAGCCTGGTAGAGTTTCCTGCAATAGAAAGTGAGTGGATTTTTTTAAGTAAAGAAACTAAAAATAATTTATCTTTAGCTAAAGTAGATGAGCATAAGCGCCTTATAGTAGGAGCGGCTCTAATACCTAATAAGCAGATATATAGGAGGGATGAGAATGGTAAGGAATTTTATGTATTTTTTAGTGAGGCTACAGTTAAAAGAGCCTCAGAATTATACTTAATGAATAATAACCAGAGTAGCGCTACTTTAGAGCATACTGATACTATACATGATGTAACTACAGTAGAGAGCTGGATAGTAGAGGATACTGCTCATGATAAAAGTAATATTTACGGCCTAGATTTACCTAAGGGGAGCTGGGTATTATCTATGAAAGTAGATAACGATAAAGTATGGCAGGATATACTAGCTAAAAAAGTTAAGGGATATAGTATAGAGGGCTTTTATATTGATAAATTACAGAGTATATCTAATGAGAAAGTAAATTTTAGAGCTAATCCAGATTGCCCAGATGGATTTGAGCATAAGATGCCAGATGGCTCATGGATGTGCGGAAAGGATAATATGAGTTATGATACTGATGATGATATATTAGAGGCTTTATCTGAGATATTAGAGCTGGCTAGTTATAAAGATTATCCTAGTAGAGCTATCCTAAACGCTCAGAGGGCTATTATAGAGGATGAGATGAGAGGATTAAACGCTACTAAGATGAGTATTAATATAGGTAAAAAATTAATATCTAGGAGCTATTTAAGTATTACAGATATAAAAAAGATTAATGCCTTTTTAAATAAAACTAAAGGGATGGATACTGGTAAATATTCTGATTTTGGTACTATTACCTATAACCTTTATGGAGGTACTGCTATGTTAAACTGGAGTAATAAGATACTGAAAGTACAATAAGTAAACTAATTATATATTTATAACAAAAAACTATACTATAATGGATTTAAAAAACAGAGTAAGAGTAGCCCTAGGCCTAGATGCAGAGGTTAAAATGGCGGTGCAGGAGTTATTAATGGATGGTACTATTATAGTATCTACTTTTGATGAGTTAGAGGCTGGAGCAGATGTATCAATTTTAGTAGAGGATGGTACTACTATAAAATTAGCTCCAGGAGAGTACACTTTAGAGGATGGTAGAGGATTTATTATAGTAGAGGATGGAGTAATTTCTGAAATGGTAGAAATAGTAGAGGAGGAGGTAGTAACTGAGCCAGAAACAGAGGAGGAAGTAGTAGAGGAGGTAGCTGAGGAGGAGGTAGTATTAGAAAAAGAGGCAGCTAGACAACCTAAAAAAGTTAAAAGTACTAAGGAGTACGAATTTAGCCAGGAGGATTTAGTAAATGTTATCTCTAAAGAGGTATCATCTATTTTAGATGGCTATAAATCTGAATTAGTAGAGCTATCTAAAAAGGTAGAGGAGTTATCTAATTCTCCTGCATCTGATGAGATTGTATTAAATAAATTCTCTAAGAATAATGGAGGTAATAATATTAGTAAATCAGATTATATAGGTATGACTGGTAAAGAGAGAGTAAGATATAACTTAATGAATATAAATAAATAAATTTAAAAATTAAAAAACAAAATTATGGCAGGATTAACAGTAAATAGTAATTACTCAGGAGTACAAGCAGGCGCATATTTTGGCGCATGTATTAAATCTGGTTTAACACTATCAGAGGGTAATATTACATTTTTAGAAAATGTAAAGTATAAACAAAATTTAACAGTATTAACTAGCTCAGAGCTTATAAGTAACGATACTGACTGTAGTTTTTCTACTGCAGGAGCGCTAGGATTAACTGATAGAGTAGTTACTCCAGTTAAGAAAAAATTAAATGTTGAAGTGTGTAAGCGTACTTTAGAAACTGACTGGCAGGCTAATGAGATGGTTCCTGGAGTAAATAACTCTAATTTTGCAGGAGATTTTACTGCTTTTATGATGGATTATTTAGGAGCTACAATAGGAGAGAGTGTAGAGAATGATATTTGGAGAGATTTAGAGGCTTCTACTGCAGCTGATGCTACTGTAATAGATGTAGTTGGTGCTGGTTTAAACGCTAATAATATAGTAGCAGAATTAGGGAAAGTAAGAGATAAAATTCCAGTAGGATGTTATGGTAAGGAGGATTTAACTATCTACATGCCTACATCTGCTATCCGTTTTTATATCTCTGCTATGAGCGAATTAGGATACATGAACTTATATTATGGCGCTGAAATTCCATTAACTTTTGAGGGAATTAAATTAGCTCATGCTCCAGGTATGACTAAAGACGTAATGATTGCTAGTAGAAAATCTAACTTAGTAGCAGCTACAGATTTAATTTCTGATTTTGTAGATATCAGAATAGTTGATATGTCGGTTACTGATGCCTCACAAAATTTGAGAGTTGCTGGTAACTTTAGTATTGGAGCTAATCATGCAATAGGTAAAGATGTAGTAAGATACGCTTAATTAGTAATTAATTATAAACAACTAAAAATCAATAAATTATGGGATGTGAATTAACTAAAGGGAGGCTATTAGACTGTAAAAATTCGGTTGGGGGTATACGCTCAATTTTATTAATGGAGTTAGCAAATTATGAGCCTACTTATACTGGAAGTGTACTAAGTGCAGTATCGGCTGCTACTGCTTTTAGATACGATTTACCAAAATCTACTGGTAATTTTTCAGAAGGAATTACGATTTCTACCGAAAATGGGACTGTTTTTTATGAGGATACTTTAACTATAAAGCTACATAGATTAGATAATTCTATGAGAGATGAGTTAAAATTAATAGCTCAAAATAGAATGGTTTGTTTTATATTAGATAATAATGATAATCAATGGTGCATGGGAGAGGTATTAGGTGCTGAGCTAACGGCTGGTACTAGTGCTACTGGTACTGCCCTAGGTGATGCCTATGGTTATGATTTGACAATAATGAGCCAGGAAAAAGAGCCTATGCGTAATGCAGGAGTTTTTACTGCTAATCCATGGGATAATATTTCTGGATTAACTTTAAATCCTGCTTATTAGTAAGATTTAAGTACAGATTAAACTATATTAGAGGGTATATCTTAGGGTATATCCTCTTTTTTTTACTAATTACTAGAGTTTTATATTTATAATAAACTAATAACTATAATAAAATGAGATATAAGTTAAAAGAGGAGTATAAGGATGTAAGTATAAGGCCATCTGGTAAGACTATAGTACTACAATATTTAAACCAGGCTCAGATTAAATTAGTAATTAAGGCTGGATACTCTGAGTATTTTGAGGAGTTAGATAGTAAGGCTAAAGATACTACTACTAAGCCTAAAAAATCTAAATAATGTGGCGCTTAAAAAGGCAATATGAGGAGGCGTGGCCTGCTTTTGTAGGTATTAATGCTCTGGATGCTCTTACTATACTATCATTAAGAGGAGGATGGATTACTGAGGGCTATGAGGGTAAGGATACTAATTATTTTACTGATAAATTTGAGTTTATAAAAGCAGAGGCTAAAAAATGATATATTTAAAAAGCCTATCTACAAGTACTACTAATGTAGTATATCTAAATTTAATGGATAGAGTGCCATCTGATGCTTTAATACCTATTCCTACCTGGGGATGGCTAATGGAGTTTACTAATGATTTTACTGGTAAGAGCTATGTAGTATTGCAAATTTTAGGATTATCTGTAAACTATATAAAAGGTACTAATACAGTAGCTATACCTATAGTAGCCTCTAAATCTGCTCTATCTAATCCTATAATACAACAGATTAATTTACCAGATATGGGATACTATTCTTATAAGATATATTTACAAGATAAGAAACTTAATACAGAAGTAAGTTTAATGGTAAATCCTATACTAGTACAAACTGGAAAGGCCCTAGTTTATGATGATAGCCCAGAGCAAAAATATGCAGCCGCTCCAGATGGCAGCCCATATAACTTTATACATGTACCTTAAAAATTAAATAAAAATCATGGCTAAATCTAAAAAGAATAAAAAAACTGCTACTCCTGGTACTTATGTATCTCCTTTAAGAGAGGTATATTTAAGCCAGGTTATTACTCCTAAAGCCTATGAGGCTAATGGAGATGGCTGGATTAATTATGGTATAGATGCACCTTATAAAAATCTCTATCCTCAGTTTTTAATTTCTATGTATAATAACTCAGCTACTCATAGAGCTATTACTGATAGTGCTAGTACCATGATAGCAGGAAAAGGTATATTAATAGAGCCTAATGCAGATATAGAGGCTACTAGTAAGCTAAATTTACTACTAAATAATATAAACTCTAAGGAAAGTATAGAGGAGCTACTAAGTAAACTAGCTAAAGATTTATATCTGCAGGGAGCTATAGCTCTAAATATAATTTATTCTAATGATAAAAAGAGTGTAGTATCCATTACTCATGTACCAGTTGAAAAAATTAGGATAGGAGTACCTAATAGTAATGGAATAGTAGAGGATTACTGGATTTCTGCAGACTGGGGTAATATTAGGCGCAAAGAAAATGCTCCTATACCTATTGCTGCCTTTAATACGCATGATAGGAGCGCTACTAATCAGCTATTATATGTAAGAGATTATACTCCAGGGCTAGATTTGTATGGAGCGCCTAGCTATAGCGCCTCTACTAACTGGATTTTAACGGATGGATTAGTATCTGAGTATCATTATAATAACATAACTGGAGGATTTTCTCCTACTACCTGGATTAATTTTAACTCTGGGCAGCCTACAGAGGAGGAGCAGCAAATAATTGAAAATGCTATTACTCGTAAAATGACTGGAGTAGGAGGTAAAAAAATGGTAATGACTTTTACAGATGAGGGAGTTAATACGCCAGATATTCAAAATTTAGCTTTATCAGATGCACCTCAGCAATATTTAGCCTTAAATGAGTTAGTAATACAAAATCTAATGATAGGCCATAGGGTAGTTAATCCATCTTTACATGGTGTAAAAACTCCAGGCCAGTTAGGAGGTAAAAATGAGATAATAGAGGCTTATGAGTTATATAGCAGGAGCGTAATACAACCATACCAGGATATATTAGTAAAAACATTTAGTAAGATTTTTGCTATTAATGATATTAATGTACCTTTTAAGATAAAAGATTTAACTCCATTTGCTAATAAATTTGGTACTGAGATATTAGAGAAAGTTATGACTACTACAGAGATACGCCAGGAGCTTAATTTAGCGCCTTTAGAGCAAGCTGAGGAGGTAGTAGATGCTAATACTACACTTAATAAAGATATTAGCTTAGATGAGCTAGAAACACTTTTAGAGGGATTAGGAGAGCAGGAGGAGGATTTACTTAATGATTATGATGTATTAGCTATAGAGGATACTGATGGAGAAACTGAGGAGGATGATTATGAGGCTCAATTAAATAGTAAAACTGAGTTAGCTGATGTAAAGGATGGTAGCCCTCAACCAGATAGGCCAAGTAACCAGGATGGCAGAAGTAAACAAACTACAGAAAAAGGTAATAAATTTAGAGTAAGATATAGATACTCTGGTAGCCAAAGCCCACAAAGGCAATTTTGCAGGCTGATGGTTAGTAAAGCTAATGCTGGTTTAGTTTATAGAAAATCAGATATTTTAAGGATGACTAAAATGGCAGTTAATCCAGGTTGGGGATTAAAGGGAGCTAATACATACTCTATCTGGCTTAATAATTGCCATGGTAAAGAGTTGGGTACTAATGAGTTACAGAAATTCTACAAGGGAGGAGGAGCGTGCCAACATAAATGGCTCAGAGTTATTTTTGTGCAGAAAAAAGGAGAGGCAGCTAGCTCTAATAATGATATTATAGGTACTACTGAGGCCAGGAGGAGAGGATTTAAACCAGTACCTAATAAGGCTACCGACTGGAGCGTTAGGCCTAGCGATATGCCGAATAAAGCATTTGTAAATAAAAAAGGATAAATTAAAAAATAAAAAATTATGGCAGCTACTGCATTATTTATATCAGAGGAGAAATTAAAAAGCTATGCTATTGCTGGTAATGTATCTCCAGATTTAATACTACCTCATTTAAAAGATGCTCAGCGTATTTATATAGAGAGCGCTCTAGGTTCGGCTTTATATCAGCATCTGCAGGCTCATATTTTAGCTGGTACTTTAGCAGGAAATGATTTAATTTTAGTTAATGATTATATACAGAGTACTCTAGTACACTATGGTACTCTCCAATGTTTGCCGTTTTTAGCCTACAAACTAGAAAATGGTAACATATATAGCAAAACCTCAGAGAATGGAGTAGCCCTAAGTAGAGAGCAGCTAGGAGATTTATCTGATAGCGTTAAGAATACTGCAGAATGGTATAGGGCTAGGCTAATAGATTATCTATGTTTTAACTCTGCTAAATTCCCTAAGTACGCTTTATCAACTGGCGCTGATATTTGCCCATCTACAGTAAAATACACTAATAATATGAATTTATATTAATAGTGAAAATAGTAAAAAGATATAATAAATTAAAAAATGAGGCTAAATTAAAAGCCTTTTTAAATATAGATAAAAGAGATGCCAATACCAAAAACACTAGCCGAAATAGGGCAAGTAGCAGCAGTAAATAGTACTGCTTTAGCTTTATCATTTACAGAATTAGAGGCAGGATTAAAGATACTTTTACTAGTCGTATCTGTAGCTTTTACTTTGGATAAATGGTATAGCCATAGAAAAGAAATTAACAAAAACAAGGATTAAGCAAACTTTATTTTTTTTAACCTAGTAATTGATTATCTTTTTATTTTGATACTAGTACACCTAAAAGGAGTAATAATAGCTTAGAACGCTTTAAAATAGCTTAAAAATGGATTTAAAATACTTTAGTTTAGATGAGTTTGATAGCCCAGATGAGCCAGGTAGCGGCTCTAAAATGTGCTGCAAATTATTAAAAAAGATGGATAAAATTAGAGGAGATTTTGGTAGCCCTTTGAGAGTAAATTCTGGCTATAGAACTAAAGAGCATAATGCTATAGTAGGCGGTAGAGTTGGCTCATCTCACTTAAAAGGATTAGCAGTAGATTTACATTGTAATAATTCAGTAGATAGAACTAAGCTACTAAAAGCTATTTATAAAAATGGAATAAATAGAGTAGGAATAGGTAAGACTTTTTTACATATAGATATAGATAATAATAAGCCTGCAGCGTGTTGGCTATATAATTAAATAATTAAAAAATGGATTTTATTTTAGGAAACTGGGCAGAGCTATTATTAGCGTTATTAGCCTTAATTAAAGTAGTAGTAAGATTAACGCCAGGCGTTAAAGATGATGCAATATTTAACTATATAGATAAGTTAATAGATGCTCTAGTACCTAATAATGAGTAAGATATTACCTATAAAAGAGATAGCTAAGGCTTTAGGCTCTATCCCAGGAATATTTAAGCATACTGCTACTGGTAAATTTTCAGCTCGTAGGAGCGTATCTGGAGTACTAGTAATAGCTGCTACTGCAGATATAGCCGCTAAAGGAGATATATCAGTAAACGCTCTTATTTTGAGTTTTATAGCGGTACTACCTCTAATAGCTTTATCCTTTAACAAAGGAAAGTAAATAATTTGTTAATTTTCGTTAATAACTAGTACTATTAAGATAGTGCTATAATACTATATTTGCATTATGAGGAATAAACAGTATAGACTAACTCCAGAGGAGGCTGAGCTAATTAAGAATAATAGAGATAAGCATGAGAGGAGGGTATTAGTGATACCAGATTTACATGCTCCATTTATAGAGCCAGGATTTTTTGAATTTTGCAAAAGTATCTATAAAAAATATAATTGTAATGCCGTTCATTTAACTGGGGATTTACTTGATAATTCATTTTCCTCATTTCATGAGGTAAATCCAGATGGCAGAAGTGCAGGAGATGAGCTAAAATTAGCTATAGAGCAAATTAAGCCATTCTGGGAGGAGTGGCCGATAGCTACAGTATGTATTGGTAATCATGATGCCATCATATCCAGAAAATTAGTAGCATCTGGCTTATCTAATGAATGGTTAAAGGATTTTAATGATGTATTAGGTACTCCTGGATGGATTTGGGCAGAGAGTTTTGATATAGATGGCGTAAAGTATATACATGGTACTGGTAGTAGTGGTAGGAATGGAGCTATTAATAGAGCTATTAACTGGAATACTAAAATTTGCCAGGGCCATATACATACTGAGAGCAGCATTATATACCATGCTAACCAGGATAGCCTTATTTGGAGTATGCAGTTACCAGCCGCATTTAATGTAAAGAGCTATGCAGCTAACTATGCTAAAAATTTCACTAAAAAGCCTATCATAGCAGTAGGAGTAATATTAGAAAATGGTAATCTACCTATTTTAGAGCCTATGCCTCTCTAGTAAACTCATTTTAGAGCATTTTAAGGGACTTTTAAATACTTTTAATGCTAACATATACCAAAATTAAAGAGCTATAATAGGCTCTTTTTTTATGCTCTATACCTAGTAAATAAAAAGATGTTAAATTTATGTTAATATAATTTGGTAGTCTAATATATAGTAGTAGTTTAGCACCATGACAAATAAGAAAACTGAATTTAACCAAAAAACTACACAAATGATTGATACTAAGCAGTTTACTAACTCACTAGAAAACAAATTAGCAGCAAGATTAACAGAAAGAGGATTTACTTTTACAGTTGCCCAAGTTAAATATGTAGCTAATTCTACTCATGACTTACTTCCTAAAGGAAAAACATTTAATCAATCTATGAGCGGCTCAATGTATATGGCTGAGATGGTTTCTAACTTTATTGACTTCTCTAATTTAAGTAAATGGGAATCAGATTTTAATAACTTATAATAATAAATTAACTAATAAAGCCCAGCTAAAACTGGCATACTAAAAATGACAAAGCAAACTAAATATAGAAAATTACTACTAGCTCAATATATAGAAACTCAGGTAACTGTAAGAGGAGCAGATATATCCTGGATGATGGGTAAACCTCTTAGCTACTGGGATTATGATAAATTAGCTGATAGCCTTATAGATTTATTATCTGATACTGCCTGGAATGAGGCAGGATTAACTGAGGATGAAACTATAGAGATATATGCTATGGCTGCTAACTGCAATAAGGATAACCAAAAAGCAGAGCCTATAGATGAATGGCAGTTACATGCTGAGAGCGGTAGCTGCTAAGAGTAATACTGATGAGGCCTAATAGGCCGAAACTAGCCCAGGCTAGTCTATTACTAATTAATAAATAAGATATGAAAAATTTAGTTTACAAAATGATGGAGATACTTTTAGGAATGGCTGCCTTATATGGCATCCTATATATACTACTAGGTACTATTACCTTAGTAGAACTTTTTTTTAATGTAAGATAATGAGTAGAGTAGAGATAGTAAGTAATATACTTAACGATAGTAAGGTATATGATAAGATAGCTGAGGCTTTAGGTATAAAGTGTGATAATGATAGTGATATTTTTAGAGAGATAGAGGAGTATATAGTAGAGCAGTATGATGAGATGGATAATAATAGGCCATCTGATAAATGCGGTAACTGTAATAATGAGGTTATTAATCAAGTATTTTGCTGCAGAGAATGCTCTAAAGAATATTACGCATAATGGAGATATTACTAAATAGATTAAAACCTTTTTACATAGCTAAGCTAGAGGAGGTTAAAGATAAATATCCATCTACATATAGGAATTTAATAGCAGTACTCAGTAAGGAGGTAATATATGGAGATGTTAAGGTATCTGATGCTATGAGTTTAGCCCATTATTTAACTCATGATACTGTAGATATGTACGCTTTAAATTCTGAACTTTTTAACCCCTTAAAAATTAAATAAAATGGAATTACTAAAAACAATTAAAGTTAATGAGGTAGTAGATAATTTAACTGGCTCAGTTATGGATGGTACGATAAACCCTTTAGAGGCTATTGTAAGACTTAAAAAGCTAGAGGAGATAGTAAAGCTAGCTAAAGTTAGAATATCTGGAGCGGTAATAGATGAGGCTGCTAAGTATGGTAAAACATTTACATATTTAGATGCTGAGATAACTAATAAGAGTAGCGCTGGTAGATATGACTACTCTAATATCCCTGAGATAGTAGCTAAGGAGATAGAGTTAAAGGCTATAAAGGATAAGCATAAGGCGGCCCTAAAAGTAGATGTAATAGATTTAGATACTGGAGAGCTAATAGCTGCTCCTATATATAAAGGAGGTAAAGAAATAATTAGTATTAAATTAAATAAATAAATAAAATGACAAAATTAAATAAAATGGCTTATTTGGTAAATATCCAGAATGAGTTAAAAGCGCCTAAAAATGAGTATAATAGTTTTGGTAAGTACAATTATAGGAGTGCAGAGGGAATTTTAGAGGCTCTAAAGCCTTTACTATTAAAATACGGCTGCTACCTTACTATTACAGAAAAGACTGAGGAGAAAGCAGGGTATTTAGTATTAACCTCTAAGGCTACTATCTCAGATGGAGAAAATTCTATATTTGTAGAGGCTGAGGCTGGTATAAATCCAGAGCGTAAAGGAATGGATATAGCTCAGAGTTTTGGTAGTAGCTCTAGTTATGCTAAAAAGTATGCTCTAGGTAATTTATTCTTACTAGATGATACTAAAGATGCAGATAG
>Ga0308011_10000457_pt1 | contig 21684 bp, 32 predicted proteins | sample Neamet177_FD_203144 | JGI IMG/M metagenome (GOLD analysis project Ga0308011, IMG submission 203144) | Marine microbial communities from water near the shore, Antarctic Ocean - #177 | ecosystem: Environmental > Aquatic > Marine > Unclassified | place: Southern Ocean | collected 2014-07-25 | reverse complement strand
CCTAACCCCAATTACAAAGGTAATACAGGAGTGGGAAAGACTACTGAACAAACAACTATTGAGCAAGATTTTAATACAGCGGAGGTTTTAGGAGAAAAGGCTGGTGATGAAAAGCCATTAAAAGAGGTGTTAGACGAAGTTGATTTAGGATTTAGATTCGGAAATGGAGATTTTAAAAGATCTCAGGCTATGAATAAAGGAGCCGAAAAGGCTTTTGGCATACTCAAAATAGATTTGCCTAACTTAGATGTAACAACAACAGCGACTGATAAAGGGTTGGAGATTGAGATACCGAGTTTGTTTGAGGGGACTCTTACGCTAACAAATAAATTCACATCCGGCGAACAGACAAAACAAAATTTTATAGATGCTATAAAACAGATATTTAATGCAATAGCCAAAGGTTTGCCATTTGATAAATCTAAATTTGAGAGTAAATAATAATGGAAGAAGAAATATACATAACCTCTGATGGTTTAGAGTTTAAAGAATCTGTTTTACGGGAAGAATATGGTGACAAGTTTGATACGTATGTAAGTCAAGGTTTTTTAAAAAAAAAAGAGGTCGCCGAATTGGCTTCCGTATCGGAAGATGGTTCATCGGAGCAAGCAGGGTTTGAACCAAGTGACTTAGAAGTATTAGAAAAAGACTTTGGTTTCCCTGAAACAAATGAAGATCCACAACAAACCAATGTAGTGGACGAAATTCCAGAGGTTTTAAGTGAGGAGGAGGTAGAGGTTACTGTAGACTCATCACAAATTTTTGAAGTTACAAACGAACAAGCAATAGAATCTTTACTTCAAAAAGGAATTAGTAGCCCAAGCAAGGAACAAATAATTGAAGAGCTTAACGCTATTAATCAATCAAAGCTTAAAGATCCTAATGTATTAAAGACAGAAAAACAGAGGTCATTTTTAGAAAGTAAAGGCGTTGACGTAGACGCTATGCTTAAAACTCGCAAGTTCGGCAATAGCGCAACAACTAATACCGAAGCTGGAGACATAGACTTAGAGTACAATACCTTTATAAACAATAACGCCTCTCAAAATATACAAACAGATTTTACATCTACCACTCTTAAACCAGTTATTGAAGAAGTGGAAGAGGGCCTGGAAATTAAGCCTACTAAAGTAAGCAGAGCTATACTTGATGAGCTTAAAATAGATGTTGAAGATTTCTCTAAATGGGAGGCAAACACTCAGCGTGAAGAATCGTTGTCGTTTCGATTATTTAAAAAGGCTGCTAGTGAAGAAGGGCAAGCTTTTAAACAAGAGAAAAAAGATACTGAAAAAATACTTTCATACAAAATGAAAGTAATGGAATCTCTTAGAAAAGACATAGACACGATAGATTCTAGACTTCAGATAGCAACAAATCCCAAAGACCAGTTACAGCTATTAAATATTAAAAAAGAATTAGAAGCAAAGCTAACGGAAGAATCAAACCTTTTAAGTAAAATGGGTTCTTTGTTTCCTACATACAAAGAGTTTACTTATGACTTAGACCTGCAAAGACGAAAAAGAATCTACGAAGCTAGTCAAGAAGGGGGAGCTGTAAGATTGTTTACAGAGCTTGGAGAAACTGCTAAAACAATTCCCGTTACAATAAGTAACTTTGCATTAGGATCAGGAGCGGCAATTACTTCTTTGCTTGATCAAGCGCTAACAGGAGTTGGTGCTGATAAAAAGGGAGCGTTAGCAGGGATAACAGAAATGCTTTTAGATGCAGGTGAAGCAATAGACATAGAGATAGGTCCTGTCAAAAGATCAGGTGTTACACAAGGAAAAAATGTTACTATTGAGGGAATACAATATGTAGTAACCGAAGAAGGAGATGTACTAGATCCTGTTTCTAACGTAAGCCTTGTTGGTATTATATCAGATGAAAAATTTAATCAAATAAAAAAACGCGCTGATAACGTAAAATTTTCAGAAAGAAATTATAGTGGCGGAGCTCTTGTTCAGGGTGGCATTCAAACTTTAGCTAATCTTTTTGCGTTAATAAAAGGAGGCCAAGCATTGTCAAAATCTTTGGGAGTTTCAGGAGGAACAGGAATGGGGTTAGCATCATACGCTAGTACCTCAGCTCAATCAGTAGAAGATATGAGGTCAGATTTAGTTAGCGCAGGGCTTACTGAGGATGAAGCTTTAAATAAAGCAGCTGTTGCGGGCAATGCAATCGCCACATTAGACGGAGTTTTCTCAGGGTTAGCTGGCTCAAATACCAAAGTGCTAAGTAGCTTGACTGGATTTAAAACAGCTATAATAAACGCTGTAAAAAAAGATGGAAAAAAGTTTACCTTAAATGAGTTAAAAAGAAAAGTCGCGGCTTTAGGTGAAGAAAACATGAAAGAGCTCTTAATTGAAGAGCTACCTGTATTGTTTTCAGAAAAAGCTATAAGCGCTGCAGTAAATGAGTTGACTGGACTCTCGGTAAGAAGTAGTAGTGTGAAGCGTAGCGAAATAATGGAAACTGTTATTATGACCTTAGGTGCAACCACTACTTTAGGTTCTATAAATTTACTTTCAAGAAATCGTAGGTTAGACGCTCTTCGTTATGTAGCACGTAATGTAAGTGATTTAGATAAAACAGTAACGGAATTAGTAAGAAATAATAACATAACAGAAGATCAGGGTAAAAAAGTATATCAGGAGATTTACGCTATGCAAACTGCTGAGAATAGAACTAAAGGCACTATAGTTGATTCAGAAAATATGCTTGAGGTTTCTGATTTATTAGATCAACGACAGAGATTAATAGATCAAAAGAAAGGATTAGAGGGCCCGTTGGTAGAAGAGATAGATCAAAAAATTGCTGATGTTGATGAGCAAATTACCCAAGCAAAAGAAAGAGACAATCAACAAACTAAAACAGAACAAGATGCCGATACAATCAAAAGCTCAGATGAGGTACTTAATGAAGAACAACCCGAAGTTGGCAAAGCAGTGGTTGAAGGAGACAATCAACCCACAGAGCTTACCGGAGAGACTACACAAACCCAAAAAGAAAACCCCGTCGAACCAACCCAGGAGGACCAGGTTAAGGTTGAAGACATTCAAGATACGGAGGTAGTTATTGAAGAGGGGAAACCTCTAACGGTAAATGAAAATAAACAAGTCTTTAGGGCGGTTCGTGACCCTAAGACACCTAAAGAAACAAGACGCAAGGCTTTCTTAGATATAATTAATAAGATAAAAACTAAAGGTAAGGTAGCTGCACGTACAGTTAAATCTTTAATTAAAGAGGTTGAGAAACTTAATTTTGCCAATCCAGTCACTGTAGAAAAAACTATTCAAAGAATTACTAAAACATTTGAAAAGGCTAACAATGTAGATGCATTGAATAAGGCAAACGAAACTAAAAAGAAAATAAAAAAACGCGCTGGAAAAGAAGGTTTAGATGCTAATGTTTCTGCGGCAGCTAAAGAGTTTTTAAGGATTGACCCTTTAACCGTTGATGACTTGACTAAGTACCAACAAGAGGCAACTAAGTTATTGAAAGGACTTCCCTCTACAAGAAGAACTAAAACGGGAATAAATGTAGCGCCAGCTGTGGACATTAAATCTACCGAAGAGTATTCAGTAAAAGAGAATGTGGCTCAAGAGAAACGTGAAGCTCAAATACAAGCAGATGCCTTTGAAGCTTTAACAGGTGTCCCTCCAGGTGATTTGTCATTGAGCGAGGTGCGTGAAACTATAGAAGCTTTAGACACCACGGATGAAAATAAAAAAAAGGAGGCAGCTCCTTCTGAAAAGAAAAGTAAAGTAATATTTGATGCTCTTAAAAATGCATTTAGTGTGTATACCGCCGTTGTAGACGAACAATTAAAAACACAAACAGACCCTTTTACTGGAGAAAAGATTGAAATAACTAACAAAGATAAGCAGCTTGTGCGAGCGTTTATGAACATGGATTTAAATGTTCTAACAGATCAAGAAGCATTGCAAGCCCTAGACTCTCTAATTAATTTTGCCACTAACGCATCGACGGGAGGAATGGGTAAAGTTGTAAACCTTTACGTGGGTAAAACTAATTTAGTCAAAGCAATTAAAGATGGACTAAAAGGCAAGTCTCTTACGTCAGTAGGAAGAAAGTGGGCTAAAAATATCGCTTCTTTTGATTTAATGATAGAGTTTATTTTTAAAGGGCAAAGTAAAGCGAATAAGATATTAGCATTATCTGGTTTTCAAGATGTGGTTAATGGTGCGGCTAAAGCGGAAACAGATTCTAATAAAATTGCTGCTAATTATAGTGATAAGTTTTCTAAAACAAAACCTAATGGGCAGGCTTTTAATACGGCCGAGAATAATACAGAGAGAGGTATGCTCGCGTTTGTTCGTAGAACTTTAATTGGAACTGAAGCAGAGCAACAACAAGAGTTTAATAGAAAGAAAGCTTTAATACTAGAAACAATAAAAACACTAAGTAACACTAGTGATAAAGTAAATAAAACTAAAGCTGAAACATATCAAAAAGTTTATGATAGATTATTAAGCGATTCTAATAACATAACAGATGTTGAATCTAAAGTAGATAAAGAAAACTTAGCTGCGGTAGAATGGATGACTGAAGAGTGGAAAAAACATTATAAAGATTTAAGTGATACTAATTTAAATATATATAATAAAACCCTAGACCAAGACATAAACTATACCCCTGACATATTTAGCGCTTTAAAGACTCCTGAGACTGAAAATATAGACGAGCCTATGTTTGATACGTCCGGTAGAAAAATATACAATAAAGAAACAGGTGTATTAAAAAAATCAAATAGACCTAAATCATTAGGCAACGAACGATATGTGAATTTAAGTTTCGATACATCAAATATAAATAGCTTAAGAAAAGCATTGGCTGATATAAATACGGCTGCTGCCATACAGCAAGTAAAAGGATTTGTAGAGTCCAAAGACTTCGATAAAGTTATTCCAAATAAACAAGACAGAGATTTAGTCAAGCAAAGAATCAAAGAATATGTTTCTAAAAAAAGAGGCTTAGATTACATTCCGGAAGATGATAAAAAGTTAATGAGACTAATAAATACTTTTGGGACCTTTGGAGTATCAAGAACATTAGGTAGTTTAGGTCAATTTCCTAAGCAGTTAACACCCATTTTTAATACTATGATTAATGCTGGAGGAGCTAATACATATAATGGGCTTGGTTTATTTAGAAAAAAAACTGTAAGGGAGTGGTTAAAAGATAGTGGATACGATATAGCAAACAGAGGGCTGCAGTCAGAGACTGCGTTGGAAAGTATCGACAAACAACTAGACGAGGCTGCTAATAGTGTAGGAGAAAAAGCTAGACGCATAATACTTGATGCACAAAACAAAACATTAAAACTCTTTTTGGTTGCGCCAGATAAATTTGCAGCTAATTCATCTTGGCTCGCTTATTATTCTAAGGAAATGAAAAAGCAAGGGATTGATGTTACTGCACCAGGTTTTGATTGGGAGAATCATAAAGTAAATAAAAAAGCAGGGGACTATGCTCAACAACAAGTAAATAGACAACAAAACACTTCAGACAGAGACTTGCAAGGTGAAATGTATAGGTCTAATAAAATAAGCACTCAGCTATTTGTAAAGGGATTTTTTCCGTTTGCTAATTTCTTACTTAATCAAAAAACACGTATGTATTCGGATGTATCTACTGTATTTAGTAAAACCGCTACCTCTGAAGATAAAAAAGCTGCCGCAAAATCCTTAGGAGGATTGCTTGTAGAAACTTTAGCTTTTAATGCTTTAGGTTTAGGCTTAACTCAACTTACAGCCTCGCTGTCCAATGCATGGATGGGAGAGGATGATGAAGAGCAAGCTGAAAAAGACTTTAACAACAGAATGAAAGGCAGGGGTCAAAACGTTGTATTGGATTTATTTAGTCCTTTACCTATTACTGATGAAATTTTTATATCTAGAATTAATAACATTCTTGAATTTTTTCAAGATGAAGAAGATCCATTTCAGTTCTTTGAAAATCAAAAAACTATGTCAGAAGATTTAGGTCTGTTTAGTATAGGCTTTGAAAAATTCAAAGAGATGGTTGATTTTTCATCTGTTTCTGCGTCTGGCGAGTATAAAAAAGAAAATGCTTTTGGTGCTAGCAAAACCCACAAATTATCAGATGAAGAAAAACAAGCGGCTATGAGTAGTACTGCTCTTTATATAGCTTATCTAACTGGCTATTTACCAGCTGAAGCAGGTAGTATAGCTCGATATAATATGAGGACTATTAAAAGAAATGCCTCTAAAGCTGTTAAATATTTAAATGCCGATCAACAAGCAAGACTTAAGAAATCCAATCCTCGAAGGTGGGAAAAAGAATATGGCCCTAAAAGTTTTTATCAAAAAGATAAAGAAAGAAAAAGCCGAAGAAGAAAAGCTAGGCGTTAAAAAATAAAAATAGAAATTAAGTACATCACTAATAGAGTGATGCAAACTGCGCCTATAAAATCATAATCTGGCTTATACTTCATCGGTCACTGACTCCCCAACACTACGAAGCTTTCTAGTTAATGAACTAACCTCTCCCTTCAGAGGGGTATATTCTTTATCCATAAGGTGTTCGTAAATTGTGTTCAGTGATGCATGAAGCTCAGCCATAACAAAGTTTATATTTTGTATACGCTTATACTCAACTGGAGGTAATCCATTCATGCCATCTAAGATATAAATTATTTTCAATAAAAAAAATACCTTACTACTTAATACTCAGCAACATATTCTTATTGTGGTAATCTAAATATGCATCTGAACTAATCTCTAGAAGGTTTTCAAAAACCATCTCATCATAATGAGAAAGCAGAACAACAAAGAAAAAAGGTTCTTCTTTTTTAATTACCCCAGCAAGCTCAATTACGTCATAAGGTGATTCGATATAGTTGATATCTACATACCTTTCTATCTGCATTACAATGGGAACCGAAGTAAACATATCGTGGCGCATTAGTTCCAAAACAAAGTCACTATCGAAGGTATATAGAAACCCTTCGTAGCTTGCATTAGCCTCTGTGTACCTCCGCGTCGAATCCATACTCTTTTAATTCTTTTATCCTATACTCCTGAAGCTTGGAGACTCTACCCTTTTTAGTTTTAACCTCAACAAACAAAACCTTGTTGGTGGGGTGTAGAGCTAACAAGTCAGGTATGCCATTTTTATTGGTCTTAATAAGTTTAAGAACATAGTAACCTTCAGCCTCTAGCTCCTTAATTTTTTTTGACTGTACTTGTTGCTCGGTCATAGTTTACCACTCTCTTCTTCTTGTTCTCTTGTCGGACAAAATTGTTAATTTAAAAATCTCATAAATAATTTCTGAGGTTGAAAACCCCGATGTAAAATCCTTATCAACATAAAACTCATCAGAATCCCAATATCTTAAGTAAACACTACTGTTTCCTTTGTAAAAATCTAAAAATAAAAAATTAGTGTAATCGTATAAGCCTAAATATGCAAAAACATTTAGTATTTTTTGATTATGCACTGTACAGGGGACACCAAAAGGGTCGTCATACCCACTCATTTCAAACTTTAATTTTTTTCCATCTTTAGTTAGGGACCCTCTAATAAACCTTATTGTTTCGGCTTTATTCATGGTCTTGATTACTTCTACGTAAGCTGATTGTTGTTTTGTCATAATTATAAATTTAGTAAATCTTTTTTAAAGTGGTTTAGAGTGTAATCCTTCTTGTTAATAACTGCTTTATAGATCTGATCCTCGATACCGCCTTCAGAGAAGATCCAATACACCTCATTTTTTTTGCGCTCTTTGGTGGTCATACGATCACGAGACTGCCAATAACTAGTGGCACTGAAGTCAATGTTGTAATAAACTAAACACTCTGCCTGTCGTAGACTTATGCCTTCTCTTCCACTCACTATTTGAAGAGCGATTGATTTTTTACTGTTAACAAATTCCTTGAGCTGAGTCGTAAGATTATCTTGAAATACTTCTTGAAGAGCCTTCAGCTCCTGTTTAAACTTATAGAAGACACCTATCTTTTTGCCCTTAAACTTTTCTTTTATAAACTTAGCCTTAGTCAAGTCTAATATTTTAGAAGCACCACTCTCAAATTTTACCGTTCCTGAGTATATCTGATGTAATTTCATCATAAGCTTCACGGGTGTGTCCGCTAGTATTACCTCAGACTCTCCCTCTACCACTAAATTCTTCTGAAGTTTAGCAGCCACATTATATGTTAGAGAACTCATCTTTACGTGTAATACATGCTCATTAGTCTTTACCTGGAACCCAGCTTCTTTTTGGCTGAATGAAATAAAGTAAGGTTGCATTGCGTCCATGATACTAGGCATACCATTCGAGTAGTCTTTAATATTAAAACCATTGATGGGTCGTTGTGTTACATGCACATGGGTGTCACAGAACCGGTAGAAGTTTATAAATCTTTTAAAAGGGTTTCCAGGAATAGCATATACCTGATGGTACATTTGGCTGTATGACTCTGGTGTCGGTGTGCCAGATAGCAAGATAACCAATGGGTCATTTTTCTGTATGATTATCCTTACTTGTTTTGCTCTTTTACTAGGCTTAGGAAATGCACCTATGGAATGAGCCTCATCCAATACAACCAGATCATAGCTTCCTTCGATCTTGTGTAAGCTCTCATAGTTAATTACTTCTAGGGTAAACTTAGGCTCCATCATCTGGTAGTCAGCCTCGATAGAACTAATTGCTTTCTTCTTTGTAATAAACAGAACGCTTTTAGCTCTCATCTCTTTGGCTATACCTAAACTGGTAAGCGTCTTTCCTGTTCTGACCTCCATGGCTAGGTAAACAAAACCATGCTCGGCAATTACATCTGATCCTTTAGTTATTATTTCCTCCTGATAATCTCTAAACTTCATAATAGTTTCTGTTGTACTTGTCCTTCTGATCGAGGTTTAATTCTTATCCAGTTACCCACCATGTCTCTGTCAGCTTCAGGCTTTAATCCTTGACTGTAAAGACAATAAGCTGCCATCCATTTTCCAAATTTAAACTTTGATATCATATACTTTCCACCCTTATAGTCATCATAATGAGATAGAAAGTCAAAGTACAATGGGTTGAGATGTAATTTTGTATTTACTTTGAGTAGTGGATTATTAGGGCTATTACCTGTTACTCCACACCAAGCACAAAAATCGGGATTGGTTTTCATAATTAAATTTTTTAACTCACGATTAATAGAGTCGCTTTCAATAAGTCCCGACTTCAAATATAGCTGTAAGTTTTTTATCATGTAATTATCAAACTGACACCAATCATCTTGATCCCACTTCTCTCCAAAAAGAAACTTTCCAAACTCTTGCATAGGAGTAAATGAGGGGGTGTAGTATGATGCAATTTCAAGCTCCCACCTTCGTCGAGCAAATGAAGCCCCGCTCCCTTTAATAGTATAATTAGTGGTAAGGGCAACCTTGGGGGACTTGTTAAAAGCAATTTTTATACTATCCTTATTTTTCTTCTCGACAGTAATTCCTTCGGTTATAACACTAAACAATCTTTCAAAGTCAAAGTATTTTTTTACGTCATCAAAGACCAAAACTTGCGTGTCGGCAGATACTAATTGATAGGGAAATGATTTGTCAAAGTTAAAAGACTTACCGTCTATCATAACTAATTTCTTCATATGTCCCAAGGCTTGAAGCCATATACCTTTACCAGTTCCACCGTTAGCATCATCAATAGAAATATTTTCATCGTTTAAGATAACGGCAGGACAATAGGATATGTTCTTGTGTGCGTGCATCATGTAGCCAAGTGTTGACTCTAAGGTAAGCACCCTTTCTTTTTCATTGTTTGCAATGTTACTTATAAAGGTTTCAAAATTATTCTTTTTCTCTTCACATGAAGTGTAAGTCCTGTTAATGACATGGTCTTTCCAAATATAAGAGTCAAGATCCAAGTAGTCTATCGCAACCACTTCGTTTTTAGTTATCTTAACCGCACAATTCTCATAGTACAAGTATGCGTTATCTATACTATCTTCATTGAAATAAACATCTATAGTTGCCAGCAAGGACAAAAAGTCCTCCCTAAAAAGCCGTGTCTGATCAGCAAAATAATTATACACAGCCATGTCTTCAAGCCCGTGGAGATGGTCTAAAATAAAATCTTTTATCTCTCTGTCAGAACAGTGATCTATAAGGTTATTGGTTACACGTACAAACACATAATTTTTTTGACCCTCGGGGCAAAACTTAAAGAATCCGTTCATTTCTAAAAAGTTCTTAAATATCAGTGGTATAGCTTTGACCACTCCCTTTGAAGTTATTGTCCAGAACTTAACGGAGTTGTTTTCTTCCGCCTCCTCTAATACGGAGTCTATTACACTTATCGCCAAGTTCGACTCCTGAAGGTCTTGACGTATGGCTTTTTTTGTTTCACCCCTTCTTAAACGCTGTTGAATATCATTTATCTTATCGTCATCTTCATAGAACTTAGTGTTAAAGTTTTGCGTGTGTGAGTATGCAGACTTTATAGTTGTATTGATCTCATTTGCATTGAAGTCTCTGCTTTCATACTTACTTAGAACCATAGATGCTGTGGCTTGGGTAACGCCATAGTCGTTAAATGCCATCGCTAAAATAAATGCATTTTGGTTTCTTTGCCCAGGGGACATAGGATAGTTCTTCTGATGCCATTTAGTAAGTATCTCAATAATTTTACTTTCCTCAGTAATTGGGATTGTTTTAGCTATGTTGTCAGAGTTGTATTCTTTGTACTCCAAGTCTTCGATTTCCTCCCACTTTTTTGCTTCAGCATTAATATAAATTAAGGGATCATAAGATTCATAACACACTCTACTTAAATTTTTAGATGTTGTGTCAAAAAACTTAGAGTTAAAATGTTTTTCTAAAGCAATAAAATAACCCACATGGTTTTTAGGGTCTCCAGGTATTCTTACTAACACCTTTAGACCTTTTCCAGAGGGAGAAACAAAACAACTATATACGTAAGGGTTATCAGAGAATTTTTTTTTATCTTTTAGAAGTAATTCTTTCTTAGAATAACCATCAAAATCTAAACATATTAGACCACTATGCTCTATTATTGATACGTCTGATCTTTTGTTGAACTTTCCAGAAAACACTATCGATGGAAGTTGTTTTTTGATTTCGTTTCTCTTTACTTTATCAGGCTCTCTTCTTATTGATTTTACCAACTCTTTTGATGCTCCAGTTTTAATTCTATTTAAGATAACATCAACATCTCTGAAGAAAGGAGCAGTAGTTGTGTTAATATTTTTGAAGATTGTGACTATATATGACATTAAAATGTTGGTTTTATGTTGGTTTTATTGTTGCATAGCTTTGCATTAGTAGGAATTATGTTGAAAATGTTGGTTTTAAAGGTCAATACAAATTTAGAAATAAATAAATATAAATATAAATATATATATATCTATAAAGAAAAATATTTTTAACATTTAACATAAAAAAAAGGGGGAAACAATTCCCCCTAGTTTAGTCAGGGTTTATTAAAACGGTAAATCATCCTCTTCTTTCGCAGTTTCAGGCGCCTCTTCTGGCTTGTTTTTAGGAGTGGCATACTCAGTGTCCAACATGAGTTTACCAAGCTTATGAGACACTTTGTTTTCTGCGTCCCAAATGTCAATAGTTATACCACCGTCTTCCCACATTGCGGCTTTGACTTTAAGTTGATGACCGTACTTTTCGGTCTTCTCAACTTTTCCTGGGACTGTTCTTACTGCTTTACCTAAATTATCTAATTGTAGATTTCCGAAGTACTTTTGCTTAATTGCCATTGTTTTAAATTTATTAAGTTAGAATTGTGTTATATATAAAAGATTCAATATTACGAGTTCCCTCTTTCCACTGCAAGTATCTTGTTACAGCCTCCTGAGTTTTTTGTTTACCCCTAAGTATTACCTCGTCCGTAGATGGGTGAACACCTATCTCATAATACTTAGTACCATCCTTTCGTAGTTTCTTAACATTTCCAATAACAAGAAATACAAGAGGTAATTTAAAAATAGACTGATAAATAAATGCCTGACTGTCGTAAGAAGAATCAAACTTAACCGCTTGTGGAAACCTCTTTACATTATCGGTAGTCTTATAGTCTAAAATAATGCCATTTGAAATCAGATCAGCCTTTCCCTTAAATTCAACATTAAAGATTTTCTCAATCCCTGGTTGTTCTGTTTTAGCTTTATTGTCTGTGATATACTCATAAATAGATTTATTGCCTATGGTGTTTGTATTGGTCTTAGGATTGTTTTTATCCAAGAACCACTCCACTTGCTCCTCTACTTGGTCAGCTTCCTTACGAGTGAGAGCCATGTCAAGATCATGCTCAACTAAGAACTCCTTGTATGCCTTCCCTCTAGTCTCGGTCTGATCCCAAATAAGGTAGGTGTCTTTCTTCTTAGGCTCCAAACAGAGTGTGTGAAAGTAGGAGCCTCTGATCATCTTATCAGAAACTTTAGTCTTGCAACCATACTGCTCTTCATCATATAAAAGTTTATATACATCGCTGTTGGAAAGCCACTTTTTTCCGTACTCTCCATAATACTTCTTGTCATCACGGAGGTTTTTAATTATGTCTTTCATGTGTTAATTTTTAAAAAATTTATTGTGTTAAGGGCATCTCTGTTGGATAAATTTAGCGAAGCTATTTGTTCGTCTTTCTGTTTTATTTTTTGGTGCAAATCATTTAAACTATCCTTATAATAATTGTCATATTCTAACTTAGCCAAGTCGGTGGACTTTTTTAGATCGTCAATTTGCTCCCACAAGGTCTTCTCTAAGCCTTTATGAGCCGTTAAATCTAGATTACACACCTGCAATGCCTCATTTATTTTATAATTCTCATTTAGAGTCGAGTGAAGCTCATCTTCATATTTAGTTAACTTTTTTTCTAAAACCTTTATTTGGTCCAAAGAGTTATCCTTTTCGGGTCTAGCCTTAGTGACTTTCAACTTAAATTTGCCATGGTTTTCTTCAAAAAAATCTTTTAAGTGTTTAAAGGAAACAGAACCAAAATGACGTATTTTCATTAATTCTTTTATTGGCGTGTCGATCACCTCTCCAATCCTATCGAAGGAACGCAGTTTTTTAAATAAATATGTTGATAGATATCCATGAAGCATTAAAGAATACAAGGTCGTGTCCTCGGTTATATGCTTTATCTCAATGTAGTCTGGGTCAAAATACTGTTCTCTTATTGTTCTAGGCATCGACCTCTCCTTTAAATTCAGTCAACGCTACTTCGTCATAATGATCAGAACTCTTTAACCACCTCTCTGCATCCTCCCACTTACTGCCCTTTGCTAGAGCTTCTTTTACTTTTATAATATCTTTAGCAAAATCTCCAGTAGGTTTTGGTTTTTTCTTAGACACGGTTGGAGCCTTGGGCATAGAAGTAGGAGTAACTTGCTCTCCATAGGCATCAAAATCATCATCCCCTAAGTCAACCTTAAAGTTTTTAGGTTTGTTACCTAAATCTACTTTTCCTGTGGTTTCAATTGGAGTCTCTGGAAGGTCCTCTCCAGCATAAATATAATGTCCCAAACCATGCATGGCTAAGTTCTTAGTTAAACAACGCATTAGTGTCTTATTGATATCAAAGGTTGTTGCATTACTCAGTATAGACTTGTTATTATAGTTAATTACAGGTAGCCACATACTTAGCGACTTACCTTCTATCGTTACAGTTGTATAAGCCATATAGCCTGAGCCCTCTACAAAGTCATAGGGCAGATTGGTGTCGGGATTCCTATACACCTCATAGTTAGCATCAGGATATCTCTTTGCCACTTCACCCCAAGCCCAAGCCCAGGATAAATAAGTGAGTTTTCCTTTCTTTTGAACGCGCGAGCTGACATCTACTGCAGATAATACTTCGAATACTGTTTTTTTGTTGTTCATAATAGTTGGTTTAATTTATTGGTTATTTCTCTTCGTTTATTCATTAAATTGTCACGTTGTAGGCGCTTCTTATCGATCTTTTTATTCTGAGCCAACAACTGAGGTATTCGATTCTTTATATTTTCAAGTCTTTCGTCATATCCCTGAATAACCCTTTTATATACGCCTATCCTCCATCCTAAATCAAATAGCCTATACTCATCTTTTGTTATCTCTTCAGGAAACATTTTTCCCCTTGGGCTAAATATTACTATATGAGACTTATACTTTTGAATTCTAATTCCAAGTAGCATCCATGCTTCATAGTGTTTATCACTAAGATTTTTGGTTCCTGGATCAGCCTTAGCCTCAAGCAGTATATCCTCCAATGTCTTAGGCTTCAACGTTTGATAGTTTGTTAAAGATAATCCCTAAGTCTGAGTCGTTTTCCATCATCTTATCTAAAGAAGCAATGCTCTTTTGGATATTAGAGTCGGTGCATTTATAGTCATTTTTTGCCATGTAAGAGACGATATCAGACTGTGTAATGCCACGATCTATGCATAGCTTATACAAGAACTTACGTGGGTTTGAATAATCGATCTTACGACTGTTTTCAAAAAGTTGCTCCTTTGTCATTCCTGTATGGCTAAGAATGTTTTCAACAAATTGATTAAATATGTATTCTTTCATTTATTTGAGGGTCATGTCAAAAGCATAGGCAATTTCCTTTCGGAAAACATCTAAATCTTGATCGTTAAAATTTCTAAAGGTTGTAGCCCTAAGTTGTTGGACTAGTTTTTGCGCCTCTACATATCCCTTGCATTGAAATTCATCGTCAAGAAATTTATCTAAGGCTAGGTTGTTGGTTAATTGCATTTGATTGGATTTAATTATATTTTTACTAAAGTAATAATAAATTTTTATATAAACAAAAAAAAGGGCAACATCTCTGCTCCCCCTTTTCAAACAAACACTATGAAACTAAATTATAGACTAATGTAAGTCTTTTATTTTCATTTTTAAACTAGCTAATTCTTTTTGTGTTTTCAACAATTCTTTTCTCAAAGCATTGTTGGAGTGCCAAAGGAAGTTTGCATTCATCCTATCGACTATTTCTGTATTTTCTGAGTTCATCTCTTATGTTTTGGTTTTGTTTATATAGGTAGATTATCTGCCGAGGTTTTGAAAGTGTGATTTTGTACTTAGACTTGGTTGAAACGTACTTATTTCTTCGTACCATATCCTCAAGGAGTTCTCTGATCTTTCTTTCATTAGTCATTAAATTTGACCAGAGGGTTTTTTGACGGCTTCGTTTTCTCTTAGTTACCACCAATTTGAAATGTAACAATCGCATCAGTTTCTTTATTATCATAATTATGAAATTTGATTTAATATTAATTCATACAATTCATGCTCCAGCACTAAATTATTAAGTGTTAGAGTATCATTCGTACCGTCTTCTCTGAGACAGATGTTCCGAATTCCACCTGAGTCAAGGGTAGCTTCAGTAAAGATGTCTAAAGTTACCCCTCCTCGTCTTCTGTACTTAGCTCTGATTATAAACGCTAGGTGCGTTTCATTATAACCATTGCGAATTCCAAAATTCTTAATTATTTTCATTATTCAATGTCTTGAGCATATTCACATATTTGCTCCTCTAACTGATGGTGCAAAAAATCATAGTAGAATTCTAACGGTACAGTTTCAGAGTTGATAAAAACTTCTCTAACCTCAAGTTCAGCGTCGGGTGCTGAGTCATAATCGCCTTTGTTCCAGTAGTAATTAAAGACAATTTCAAGTGTGTAATCTTTCTGTACGCTCTCATAGGTACTAGCTATTGTTTTTATCATTTTGATGCGATTATTAAAATGGTTAATAAAAATAAAACACCGCTTGCTATCATTATAATTCCTGTTATCATTTTTTCTTTCAATTTAGTTAAATTCTTTTTAATCATATTAATTGTATCGTCCACTACTCCTAAGTCTTGAACTTCTATTATGCTCATTGTTTGTGAGGTTTTAATAAATCTCTCAATGAGCCTCCTGTCCATGGCTTTGTGTAACCCAATTCTCGCTTAATATCACAGTGGGCAAATGACCATAATGAGTAATTTTTATCACGAATATAATCATCAAAAAGTTGATTATAATGGTCTTGTTCTTTTCTCATATGAATTCTCTTTCTCAGAATTTCAAAGTCAGCTTTTTTAATATATGGCATCTTATTGTTGGTTTAATCTCTGACAAAATTGTCATTGTGAGTAGCTGAGAATCGAACTCAGATTTCCACCATGCTACTCCTTAATAAATTATTTGTTCCCATTATGGGAAGTTTTCTTCCCATTTAAAGTGTGTAAAACGTGTTTTTTACGTGTTTTTTACGTGTTCTCGAACCCATAAATTCTGATATTAGTTCATTTGCTTTCATTTTATTCGCTTTAATATGCTATATGTTTCGGTATGTCCATTTCTTCAAAAATTTCTTTCGCTATCTTTTCAAGCGTTTTCAACTCATCTGTTATTATATCAAGATTTTCTCTCCAGACATCAATATCCTCAATACCTCCACAGTTGTAGTATTGACAAGTTGCTTCATACTTTAGACCTTTATATCTAAAGTCTGTGTTTAGAGAAAAAGTAGTTACGTACGCTTCTTCCCTTAAAATTTCGTATTCCATGATATGTGTATTTAATCTCTGACAAAATTGTCATTGTGAGCAATTAGGAATCGAACCTAAACAATGCACCATGTTGCTCTGTACCTTTTTTGGTACGTTATGTACCTTTTTTGATACGTTTTATAAATACTACTATTGCTTTGAATGTGGATAATTTCTTATCATCAGCATCCACTAATACAATTCGGTCTGAGGTCTTATTATCAATAATCTCTGTCCAACATTGCTCAATTTTGACATTGTACTTACAACACCTATTGTCATCTTCAAACGATTCAATCTTGTCCACTACGGGCATTAGCCAATCCCATGAGGAGTGAAATAATAAAGGATCTGTGTTAGTGTTTTTGTGAAGTATTCCATTAGATGTTCGATATGAATTATGCCATCTTTCTTTTGGGTTATCTTGTAATTTCCAATCCATAAATTCTGCTATTAGTTTATTGTCTTTCATTTTATTGTTGGTTTAAGTTAAAATTTTACTTCTGTCTGTTCGTCTGATTCGCCTCTATACTTTTTTAGTACACCGAATAAGGCATCAACACATTCTCCATCTGTCATCTCTTCTCCATCTACTGTAACAACATTAACAATGTCATTGTATAGGTTCTCAAAATTGTCTTTCCAGTAAGTTGCTGATTCGTCAGCACGTTTGTAATCTTCGTCTATATTGGCTTTCATTTTATTGTTGGTTTAAATTAATTATATACTCTGAGTACTGAGTCGCAATCGCTTTCGCAATTCCTGGAAATGTCTTGCTTCTCAATGTTCTACGCTCTTGGTCTGACTTTGAATTTATAAATGCATTGTAATACCAAAGAGGTTGTCTTTTCTTTTTTCCGTTCTTATCTGTCCACTCAAAAAATTCTCCTTTTTCCACAATTTTTGTAGAATCCAGGAGTGGTAGGTTTTTTGTCCAAAGGCACGTTTTCTTTGATGCTGAGTCGCCAAACATATAAGGCTGAACAATCTGATTCGGCTTTCTGATCTGTGATGAAATCACGCTAATTGGATTCTCTATTGCTATATGCTTAATCGGTGCATCCATTAATTGCTGAACAAAAAACAATGCCTTTCGTCTATTCTCCCAACGCTCCTCATTCTTTGAACCATCTTTATTGTATAGCCACCGATTGCCACTTACTGATAAAAATGTACATGGTGGATGCGCTATCATTAAATCATATTTTCGACTGTTCGCCTCCTCCAATGCATCGCCTTGAATGTGCCATTCATCATGGCCACCACTACAAGGAATTAGATCACAAGAATATGCCTCATGACCTAATTTTCTAAATTCCTTTGTAACCGATTGGCTTTCTTCACAAGCTATAAGTACTTTCATGTTAATGGTGCTTTAGTTACTCCGTTTACAATTTCATCAATTGCTTGGACACAATCGTCAGCATCAATCGTATTGTCATTGTATGCCTTCAAATGATAATTTATTGATGAGGTTTTATTTGTCTCTATAAATCTATAAAAGACATCCTCTAATTGAAGGGTATCATGTAGAGATAAATCTCCACTATCTAAAGAATAATCTTTTGCAATCTTATCCCAATTTATGTAATTGTCTAAATCAAAATCTTTCATAATTATATGTTTAAATTCCAAAGTTTTAAATAGTCAGCATTAAGGATATTCTCGCCCTTTTTCAATGCATCGTTTATAATGTTCTGATAGTCTTTTCTTACTTCAATTTTATCCCATTTCTGAAATGTAGTAGGAATGCTTGTATTAAATCCCACAATAGAATATGAAGTAGGTTTGCCTATCATAACACCTTTTTTTTCATCCTTTTTCATTAATGAAATTGTCTTCAATTCATCCATTAATAATTCAAGACTTGTTGTCCATTTATACTCCTTATCAAAAAGAGAAATCTTGTCAATAGATTTATAAATGTCTTCAATACTTTGATTGTCATAATTAGTAATTTTTAATTCGCCACCATAGGAATCATCCCAACAGTTGCAAATTTTCTTACCATCAAAGTAAATGTCCCATTCAAAAGATGGTGCATCATGTCCTCGCATTTGCTTTACATTTTTAGCAGTTGCACGTTCTAAAAATTCTTGTTTTGTCATTGTGTTTGTTTTTAAGTTAATTTCTTTCTGTCCATGCTTTACATGGTTTTTGACTGATCCAATAATTCCCGTAAGGATCACCTCTGCGATACTCAGAAACTAAAAATTTAGCTTCTTTGTATACTTCTGTTTCTTCTATTGTTTCCGTTCCAATAGCATTTGAAAATTTATAATTTATATAATTCATAATTTTATTTAAAAAAGTTTCCGAAATGATTAACTATTTCGGCAGTCGTTTCAATCTGAAACGTGTTATAGTCTCTTAGAATGTCCTCAATACTATCTTTAGTGTAACGCATTACATAAGAAGTGTAAAAGCTTTCTATCTCTTCCTCACTAGGATTTTTTGACATGAACGAATAAACCACCTTTGGCAATTCTTTACGTTTTGAGTTTAAAAAATCTTGTGCGGATCTATTGTTTTTTTTCTGTTCTATTCCTTTAAATTTATTCATGTTGTTTAATTTGTTTACTGACAAAGCCACGCCAATGGGCGCGGTGTTTGTCTGTGGTGGTGGTTTTATTCCATAACCTTAATTTGGTTATCTTCTATTATCTTATCGGTTATAAATTCCTCGATTTCAAACCAAATTTCAGAATCGGGATTGAGTTCTATATGAGATAATGTACTTTCTCTTTGAATAAAATCTTTTAATGTTGAGCATGTGAATTGATTTAACACAAAAGATATTTCCCTTTGTAATAATTCTTTCGATTCAATAGGCATTGTTTTTTGCCCTAATAATCCATATGGGTCATTACGAAATATTTCGTTTAAAATTGTTTCTTTTGTTTTCATGTTGTTTAATTTTAGGTTAAGCGGATAAATATTTATCCGCGAAGTGTTTAGTAATTAATTCGTCAATACTTATTTCATTTTGTATCATGTCGTAAATGTTAGCAAACGCGCATTGACTCCAATTGTCAAACCTTTCACCTGTCAATTCCCATTGGTCGAATACATCATAAATATTAATTATCGCGCTTATTTCTTTGGCGTTATATGTATAAATAACATCTTGACAACCATCGATTGTTTCCCAAAGTAAATCATTCACATGCTCATTAAAATCGTCTCTCTCAGTCACTAAAATTTGCGCGTCTTGTGATCCCTCAAAATCGTATTTGATTACGTCAGTTATTATGTCAGAAATTGTGCTTTTCCAATCGTTGATAATTTCATTTTTTGTTGCTTCCATGTTGTTTTAATTTAGTGTTAATTTATACCATTAAAAGCCCGCCGATAGGCGAGCGTTTTAAATGGTGGGGTTGGTGTTAGTCATTAATTTTCATGTCATGCGCCTTTAATTGTGGCGTCTTCTCTAATTGGTCGCATACACTCCATACAACAGCGTTAATAAGTTTAAATGTTTTAGGGTCAATTTTTTCATTCCCGATTAATTTTCCTAAAGCGTTTCCCGCTAATATTTCAGCATTACTGAAAGGCTTGATTTTTATCGTAGTATTTTCCATGTTGATTTGTTTAAATTTTAATTTGAATCAATATACAAAATGTTTTAATATTAAACTAATTTAATTTAAATACTTTCTATGTATTTGCTTTTTTTAATCATCATAGTTTAAAAACCTCTGAACGCCCAACAGCAAACCCCAACAGAATAAAAAAACATTGTGTTTGATCTGTCTATATTCGGACGGGGACGGGTATAAAAGAGGAGCGCTTAACGTGTTAACGATTTAAAAAAGTGGAACGAACAAGTAGCACCGCGGGAAGGCGCGCCTAGCCTGGGCTCCCGAGGGGGTGCGGATCGCCACCAAAAAGGCAAAAAATCCCATCAAAAAAAACAATCTTTGCCCCCCCTAGGGGGTAAAATAAAAGACTTTCCTTTTGTGTTACTCTTCTGTATAACAGTATATTATCCAACACTTCTATGTATCTAATAATTTTGTATATTTGAGCAAACAAGTATTATGAAAGGAATGAATAACAAAGGATTGTATGTAAAGGACGGTAGGTTAATTAACGACAGACCTAATTCAATGACTGGAATACAGAAGGCAGCTAATATGAAAAGGATCATAGATGAGGATCGCAAGATCAAGATGATTGCTGATGGAATTGAGCGAGCTGAGAGTAACAAAATGATGAATGATTTTTTTGGATGAATGTTGGTTTTCATCTAACTATAAAAGGCTACTTTAGGGTAGCTTTTTTTATGTCTCATAATTAACATTAATAGAGAAAAAAACAACATTTTTGTTATAATAATCAACATTATTTAGGGTATGTCTATAGAAGATATTTATTTTTCTGTTTTTATAATTTTTACAATTTGGTTTATTGACAAGACAAATGGTTAAAAATGTTAAAGATTAACATTTAAATGTTAACTTAATGTTAGTTATTTTTTTATAACTACTTGACTATCAACACTAATGTTAAAAATGTTAATTATTAACCTTATTATGTATTTAAAAATAATAATATTATTATATATATATATATAAGCAGTATAGAGAAAACAAGGTGATTTTCAACATTTTCAACATTTGGTAATTAAATTATAGTTTATATATTTGTATAAATCAAATCAAATTAAATCAAATTATCATGACTGAATCGGGAGGGTATTCACCAAAAGATTTGCACTTTGGTGCAGACGCACAATCAAAACTTATATCGGGAATAACGAAACTGTCAAACGCAGTAAAAAGCACATTGGGACCAATGGGTAATACGGTGCTTATAGAGTCACCTAATCACACTCATGGAATCACCGTTACAAAGGATGGGGTAACAGTAGCCAAGAGCATTCAGCTACTAGACCCTGTAGAGAACCTAGCAGTTCAGATGATGAAAGAGGCGGCAGACCGCACAGCCAGTGAGGCTGGCGATGGTACCACCACGGCTATTGTACTTACAGAGGCCATAGTAAAAGAGGGCATGAAACTCATAACCCCCAAGGATAACAAGACAGAGATACTTCGCGAGCTAGTGTCACATACTGAGGATGTGATAGGGTGCTTAAAAGAATGGGCGGAGCCTGTAACTGATCAGAAGTTATTGGACGTGGC
>Ga0308011_10000456_pt1 | contig 21735 bp, 20 predicted proteins | sample Neamet177_FD_203144 | JGI IMG/M metagenome (GOLD analysis project Ga0308011, IMG submission 203144) | Marine microbial communities from water near the shore, Antarctic Ocean - #177 | ecosystem: Environmental > Aquatic > Marine > Unclassified | place: Southern Ocean | collected 2014-07-25 | reverse complement strand
GATGCCTGCTTGCACGCGGCTGATTTCAACGAGGTTGGTGTTGGCAATCAAGGAAGACTGATCGAGGTGAAGGGTTTCTGCCATGATGCTAAGCGCGTCAAGAGATTCGATGCTGCTGGTCAGTGACTGGGCGTTTCGCTTGCCAAGAAGTGCTTCTTTGGCAGCTTCGCGGAGTTTGGTCACGACCGACCCTACTCGAACAACGGTTTCTGCATCCAAGCCGTTCATGGCACTGTAATCTGATTGCGCACGTGCTTCTTCTTCGAGCGATGTTTCTGAGCCGCTATGGCTTCTGTTTTGGACCCATTCGCCAGCGTGTTCTCCTGCGGCACTGCCGCCGCCAAGATCGTCGAGGAGTTGATTTCCTGGCAGAGCCATGGCGCCATGGAAGCCTGAGCAAGATGCATTGCCTGCAGCGTACAAACCGGTGAACCATCGGGACCAAACACCGTTGACAGCGCGACCGTGTTCATCAACAGCAACGCCCCCAATCGAAAGGGTTGGTCGAACTTCGACGCCTATGGTTTGTTTTGACATGTCAATGCCGGTGCGTTGAGCGACCAAGCGGAAGGCGCCAGACCACCATGAGGATGCATCGCCAAGGTGGCGGGCATCCAGAACGGCTTGTGTTGCGCCTTCGACTGCGGCGCAGACAGAGGAGACGCTCCCCTCACCAATGTCCAGTTCTGAGCCATTGGCGTCGTGGAGGGTTGCACCAGCGCTCAAGAGACCAGTTGACAACACCATCGAGGTGTCCGTTACTCCAAGAGGTGAATGACTCATAAATTCCATGTTTCGCAACGAGAGTCCTGCCCGAAGGGCAAGGTCCATGCCAAGACCGATGGCACCATGGCTGATGACGCCTTCAAAGCCTTCATCAGCCAAAATAACGGCCTTTGCCTGAATTGAAAGAATCCTTCCGTTGATCATATCGGCGACGGTTAAACCATGCACGGTGTGGTTCGAGTGGATGAGTGAAAGAGGAAGGTGATCTCCGCGGCGAACGACGCCGTGGCGCATGCATTGTTCTTCGAGTGTCTTTTGCATTTCTCGGCCTGTTGCATCGCCTGCGTCTGCAACCCGTGGCTTTCCATGGCCCATGGCTCTGGCAACTTGGGGGAGACCGGTTGGGTCGCGTCGGAAGTTGACACCCCAGCGTTCCATAAGATCGAGTTGGCGAATGGCGTCTGCCGTTCGTTGTGCCACGATGTCTTGATCCGAAAGGAACGCACCGTTCCGGATTGTATCTTCTCTATGACCGCGGTTGTTGGATTCTTGGATTGGTGCTGCGAGGCCGTCTCGACCAGCGTCTGTGACGCTGCCTAGAGCGTTTACTGCGATCATTAACGTTGAGGCCCCTTGCTTGGCAGCAGCTGCAGCCGCACGAAGTGCTGCTGGTCCGTCGCCTACTACTATGATGTCCCATGCTTCCATGAACCCACAACCGGTAACCCTGCCCAAGCATGACTTGTCCATAAGGTGCTCGCTTCGCCGGGTTGCTCAGCAGTTGACGATGAAGGGTCGTTCAGCAATAAAAAAAGGTCACTGGGGAGTGGGCAATGGTTTTGCAACTCATGTTACAACCTTTGGCAAAGGCAACTCACCCTTGCGCCGAGCGATTTCTAAATTCCGGGTACGAACCTTGCTTTGACTGCCTCCACTCCGGCGAACTTCAGTCCGCACGACTTGGGATTCCAGAACAATTCCATCATCGCTCCTGAGGATAACCTGAACATCTGCCGAGCCAGAGAAATGCTTTGGCCAGGCAACGCCAATCCAAAGCACGACGCCTCGTTCAAGGTAACGAGGGATCCAATCCAGAGCATCGTCTTCAGATGGGTGCGAAAGGCTAACTGCTTGACGAGGCGGTGGGCATGGGCTCAATTCAAAGCGGTGGTCTCGTGTTTCTGGCTCACCATTTGGCGTCAGAACCTCGACGCGAACATGGCGCTCTGTGAACGTTTGATTGTTGAGGAGGATGAACAGGTTGCCAGCGCCTCCGTGGCATGTTTCGTCCAATGCCACATCCATTCGCCATTCTGCGCGCAGCAGCGGCGGGGCACCGGAGAGCAAGTCATATTGCAAGCGATCTAAGAGCAAGAAAGCGCCTGGTTGCCATCCCCGGGCGTGAGCGATCAATCGTTGAAGGCTGCGCCAATTGAAGCGGTTGTCATCATTCAACAGCAACGCTGGAACCCGGTCGGCAAGGATGAAGGCCTTGAATTCCTCAATGGCCATGTCGACTCCGATTTCTTCTTCCATGTGAAGGTGAAGAATGTACAGCAAACGTTCGAGGGCTTGCTTGGGAATGTTGCCAGGAATCAAGGCTTTCTTGAATGAACTTCGCCATTCCTCCCACTCGAGGGAGAGGTCGGGATCCAAGTGGGCCTCGAGAAGATCGCCTAACACGCTGCCAAGTTGAGTGGGGTGGTGCGTTGGAGCGTGGAACACAAGTGAAGGGAACGTGTCGCCTTGCTGACGGACGAAATCATAAGAGAACACAGAGTGAAAGGTTTGAGCAATTCCCCCAGTCATCGCTACCAAGAGCGCCAAATTCCAGGCCAGTGAACTCGGCTGAAACACTGAGGCCAAGATCAAAAGTGCGAATGTGACGCCAGACAACACGCTGGCCATGAGGTTGTTTCTTCGCTGATCACGAAGACTTTCGAGGATGCGGTCCATGCCCGGCTGAGCACGCAGAGCATGTTTCTTGCCCGCTTCAACGCCGCCTTGTTCGCGAAGTGATATCCTCGCTTGCATGGCTTGCCAAGCAGCTTCACCAGCAATCACACTCGGTGCAACAGCAACGACAACTGGAATGATGAGGAAAAAGATCCACCCTCCCGTCGATTCCATCAACGAAGGTTCAAGCAAACTGATGAAGGCGAAAAGGGAAAGGAAAAATCCGTTGAGGGAGCGCCAAAGCATGAGCGATGGTTTTCGAGCGAGTTGCCCGACCAGTAAGCGGCGCTTCTCAAGAATAATCCACTGCCGTTTGGTGTGCTCCAAAGGATCTTCAGCGTGTTCAAACCCTTCTCCGTAAGGGTCTGGCAGGGAGAGGATTTTCTCAAATCCTGGGCCTTTTGCGTCGCTGTCAACCATGGCCCTCATGCACGGACGGGCCGTCGTTGAATTTGGCTCTTGCCTTTCAAAAAGAGACTCGAACGCGAGTTTCGATGCTGCTGCGAGAGAGGGGAGCGGACGTGCCAGGATTTGAACCCGGGATCTTCGGCTTAGGAGGCCAACGCATTATCCAGCTATGCTACACGCCCAATCTGTGCGGTTGGCCCTTCAATCAAGATGCTTTCGCATGGGCATGCCTTTCCCCGATTTTTGCCACCTTGAGCAAAAATCGTTCAAGTTCAATGCGTCCCTGAGTCGTCTTGTGCAACGCAACATCGCACTCTGCAAGTTCGACGAGAAGTTCGGTGAGCATGTGTTCTTCGAGTTGCATTCGGCCCGCCGTGAGCAGGCGGTGGAAGTGCACGACAACATCTTCTGGTTCGAGGTTGTTCTCGCCCATCACCAAATCGAGGGCTCCCATGGCGCCTTTGAGCACCCTTGAGTTCTTGGCGCCCTGCTTTTCCCAACGCCAGTCGTGAATGCGGTTGCGCAAGGCTTCTTCAAGCACATGTTGCATCTCCCGAACGGAAGTCGCAGCCATGAGTGATTGGAGGTTTTTCCGATCATCGAGCATGCTTCGATGACCGAGCAATTCAGTGACAAAGATGGCTTTTCGGAGGTTGCCGTCGGCGATGTGGGCGATGTCACCCAAAATACCACGCGTCGTGGTCAACCCTTCCTCGGTGACAAGGGCTGCAAGACGCTTTTCAATGTCGTTGCGTGAAGGTGGCGGGAGGCGAATATGTTGGGTTCGGCTACGAAGGGCTTCGATCACCCTTGATGGGGTGTGCGATGTGAAAATAAAACGGGCGCTGCCGCTTGCGCTTTCCATCATTCTGCGAAGGTAGGACTGGCGGATCGTGCCAAGGTAATCTGCGTCTTCAATGACGATTAAGCGTGATACTGGAGCTCTGCCATTGTTGGTTTCTGGTGTCGACTCTCTTCCCGCCGGCGCTGGGCTTGTGGAAGCTATGCCGGAAAACGAGGCATCGTAGGCGTCCAAACTTGTTCGCCCGGCCAACGTATCGTTGGAGGAAGCACCTTCAGGACGCAAAAACTCTTCGAATTTCGTCATGGCTCCGGACGTCCGGGCCAGATCCCTCGCTTGGAGAACGTGTGTGCGGGCTTGCCACGAAGGTCCCAATACTTGGCGGGCAATGAGGCGCCATGTGGCAGTTTTTCCAACACCTGACGGCCCGGAAAGAAGCAAGTGAGGCGGATTCGCCTGGATTGAAGTCCTTTCAATCGTCGATTTAAGTGCGTCAGGATACAACAGTTCGTCAAAACGAACCGGTGCTTTTGTGACAAGCCAACTCGACATCGAATTCAACTGAGCGTCAGCGGTCTTTCAACCCTGCGTGTGTAGGAGGTTCACTCTGCGACGAGGCGCTTAGTGCCGTTGCGGCGGAGTTTCATGAAGATACGAGATCCACATGCCTTGCAACTGATACCATTGCGTTCGCGGTGGAACGATTCAAGACTGCCACAAACTGCGCATTTGTAATCAACGAGTTCAACCATAGTGTTCTACTCCGAATCCTCCGACCGACCACCCTCTCTTGAACCTGTCCGTCGCGAGAACATCGGGAAACAAGGCGGGTTTCGGAATTCAGCGCTCCGCTTGGGCCATGCCGCCAACAAGGGGCGGGACCATGCGAATCTTCTGAACTGCACTGAAATCCATTGCTGCGACGTCGTCGGCAGCAACCATTGTGTTGTCAACAAACACCCATGCTGCGTTGCTTTCGCTTGCTTTCTGGGCGATTTCTGTTTGGGTCATTTGAACGACGCTGTGGCCGCTGGCGTCAGCGATCTCAACGGAGAACATCTGGTCTGTGCCACCGACAAGGCCTGGCATCAGCTTGAACTCAGTCGCTGCATCGAGCTCCATATGCTCGAGTTCGGCGGCTGAAACTAGGCGATCGTTGACGAACACCCATGTTCCTGGGGACGCAGTCGCTTTGGCGACAATCTCCGGTTTGGTCATTTGTGCGACGGTGTGACCCGAGGCATCTGCAATCTTCACTTCATACAAAATTTCACTCATGTGTAATCTCCTCTGAGAGAAGAAACATTTCACAGTGTATAAAGAATTGAATTTGATTCAAAATCAGACATTTGCCAGCAAGTCGAGGCGCAATGGGGTTGGGGTGATGAAGCGGGCGTGGGTTTCGTTGTCCATGCCACAGTTTCGGACATGGGTGCGGAGCAAGGTCAATGGGGCAGACCGAGGCTGAAGCCCCCGGCGGTATTCGTTGATCACTCCGAGCAATTCTTGGCGTTCATCGCCCGAGAGGCTAGGGCTTATTCGGCCAAGCACACGTTCCATGGCATGAGCGATTGGCCCTGGCTTGGTGAGAACGTTGAGGGACTTTTGGGCGGCCGCCATGTATTCGAACGCCACGTTTTCTGGATGATCGCCGCGGTCAAAGGCCTGAGCAATGAGACGCCCCAAGTTGCGTTTTGCGTTCGGTGAACGGCTGATGAAGAACAATTTGTTGGAGTCGTGGAACTGCGCTATTTTATTTGCAGTCCAACCACCACGGGCCTCTTCGAGCCACAGCGAAAAGAATTCGACTCTAGCTAGGAAATGCTCTGCTTGGAGTGGATCGCTCAGGCTGACTTCTTCGATGACTGGGATGTGAGGGTTTAGCGTCGTGAAAACAAGAGCAAACAAGCCTGTACCGTCATTGCTTGCTTCGATCTGACCCTCTTCGGTGACCTTTATGCGTTCCAAGCCGCAGCTAGCAGAGCCGCTCTTGAACACGAATCCACAAATGCCGGCTTTGGTCAACGCATCGGATTGCAACTCTGCATAGTCGATCATGTCTTGTGAAAGATCAGTGTTGTTGTTTGAGTCAAGAAGATGGATTCGCCCGTCCCTTTTGACAAGGCGGGTGGTTGCACGTGGGGTGGTCATGCCGATCCCAACCTCTGGGCAAACGCCGACCAAATCCAAGTGGCGGGACCACGATTCGGTGAGGTTGCGGGCCTCTGCATGTTCGCCGTTGTGACGAACCTTTTGGCCGAGTAAGCACGCCGAAACTCCGAGTTTTGGCCTGGTGGGCATGAATCAAAAAAGTCCCCGTCAGTATATGAACAACTGTTTTCTTCGAATTTTTAGGTTCAAAACCAAGGAACCTGGAAGAGAAGTGTGGCGCCCACTCCGGGAATTGAACCCGGGTCGCAGGAATGACAATCCTGCATGATAACCTCTACACCAAGCGGGCTTATGCAATCCCTCCGGTACGGAACGGCTATTTAAGCCGCGCCGTGTGGCCCAAATGGGGAGTTGTCCATGGCAGGAAAAAAAACCTCTGTAGAACAGACACGTGAACAAGAGAAGTTGGCACAAGTTGGCAACATGCTCGATGCTGCATTTGGCGATGTAGGGGGATTGCAAGTTGCCCCTGAAGAGAAAGAAATAGCCCCTGAGCCTGCGGCTGAGCCAGAACCGATCGAAACTCCTGAGGCCGATCCAATTGAGATTCCTGAATCGGAATCTGTTGAAGAAGATGGTCCAGAGGCGGAACCTGCTGAAGAGCCAGAAGTTTCCAAAACACCGCCACCAGGTCCATCGGGCCCTCCAAGTGGCCCGCCCTCCAATCCACCATCGGGCCCTCCAAGCAGCCCTCCAAGTGGCCCACCCTCCAATCCACCATCGGGCCCTCCAAGCAGCCCTCCAAGTGGCCCACCCTCCAATCCACCATCGGGCCCTCCAAGCAGCCCTCCAAGTGGTCCACCCTCCAATCCACCATCGGGCCCTCCAAGCAGCCCTCCAAGTGGCCCGCCCTCCAATCCACCATCCGGTGGCCCTCCAAGCGGCCCATCCAGTCCGCCATCCAGTCCGCCATCCAGCGGTCCTCCAAGCGGCCCATCTTCTGATCCTGTGAACGAAGACGAAGTCCCTGTTGACGGCGAAGTCGAAGCAGAAACCGTCATCGAAGAAGACTCAGCGCCTGAAACCGAGGTCCCAGAAATTGTTTCTGAACCTGAAGAAGTGGCTGAGGAACATCCGCCGGTCGAGGAAGAAACCGAAGAAGCATCGTCTGAACCTGTTGCAATTGAAACAACGGTTGTACCCGATGTTAAAATTCCAATTCAGACCCCGCAGCCTTCGCCAAACCGGACAAGCGCTGCAGAAGCTGAAGTCGCTCGTCTCTCCGCTGAAGTCACACGCTTGCGCCAATCTATGGCCGGTGCCACTGAAGTGATCGAAGGTCTCGAAACACCACCAATGCCTCCTGCTGTTCTGAAGGACATCGTCATCGATGCTCACATCGTCAGCGATTTTGCTCGGCTCGCTCGACAGCTTGATCGAGAACAACTGATCCGTGCTACAATGGGAACCATTGCAATGCTCCACCCCGATCAACCCGGTGTGATGATTTCCACGCGCAACATGGCCATGCTCCCTCGACTCGATGAACGCGGTTTGTGTGCTGCTCCCCTTGGTGGAGAAGCCCCCCCATTTGCCCCTGAAGATTGGCGCTTGTTAGAAGTCGTTCTTGCTTCGGCAAGCCTCGCAACCGGAGGGCCAGCTGCTGTGATTCATTCACACGGAGCCTACACCACCGCCGCAAGTTGTGAGAAAGACCTGGTTGTTGTTTCGCCAATCGATGAAATCGGCAAGCGCAGCATCGGCAAGGTCGTCATCGTCGATCCAGATGATGAAAACCCAGACGACTTCCTCCGCCAAATCGCTGAAGCTTTGCAACAAGGCGGCATGCGTTGCGTCGTTGTTCGTGGACGTGGTGCTTACGCTGTTGGCCGAGACTTGGACCAAGCATGGGCGAACGCTGCTATGGTTGAACACAGCATGCGAATTGTGCTGCTCGCTCGTCAAGCAAATCTCAAGATTTGAATGCGATTCATTGACCATCGAGGTCGATTGATTCAGGCAAAGCGCGAAGATCTGCGTTTGTTTCTTGAAGGGTTTGAACCGTCTTACCAAGGTCTTCATTGATTCGAAGGTCTTCGAGTTTACGGATTTGTGGATTGAGCCTTTGGAATGAACCAACGCTGCTGTTGTAATGTTCATTCATCTGTGTCAGTTTTTGTCCAACCTTTTCGTAATGTTCAGTCCATGTTGCAAATCGTTTGTACAGTTCGCGGCATGCTGCAAGTGCTTCCCTTGTGTTCTCGGCTTGTTCGGATTGGCGCCATTGGAAAGCAATGGTGCGCAACAACGCCAAGAGAGAAACTGGTGAGGCGATAAGGATGTCATTTTTCATTGCGAATTCGTGCAAATCAGATTGTGTGTCAAAGGTGACGGCGAGCAGTGCTTCCGAAGGGACGAACATGATCACGTGCTCAACATCGCCACCAACCGAATCACGGTAGCCTTTGGATTTGAGTTCATTCACACGGCCGCGCATCGCTTTTGCGTGTTGGGCGATGAGGGCTTTTCTGCTTTCATCGTCTTCTTGGTCAATCGCTTCAAGGAAATGCTTTGCTGTCGCCTTGGCATCGATTGGAATCCGACCGCCCCCGGGGAGATTGACGATGAAATCTGGCCGTTTTCCATCATCTTGGCCTTCTTGTTCTACAAAATCAATGCCTTCTCTAAGGCCAGACATCTCGAAGATGTTGCTTAGGCTGACTTCGCCCCAGTTCCCTCGGGTGCCAGAACTCTTGGTGAGCGCCGTCGTGAGGTTGTTCGCCTCTTTTCCGAGAAGATCGGTTCGAACGGAAAGTTGCTGGATATGACTTTTGATATCGCCGTAGGCTTCCGAGCGTTCTTTTTCCATCGCCTTTGTCGTGTTTTGAAGGGCGCCAAGTTGTTCGACGATTGGCTTGAGAAGATTCTCAATGCCATCCTTTGTTGACTTGAGTTCACCTGCATTCTTTTCTCGGTCCAGATCAAATCTTTGTTGGGCGAGCGTGAGGAGATGGGCCGTGTTTCGTTCCATTTGCTGGGCGGAAACATCTGCAAACCGACCTTCGAGGTCGACTTCCGGCGATGTTTGTTTGGACACGAGTGCCTCAAGATGGGTTGTCTGTGCCTTCGCTTGTTGTTGATTCAAATACCGATTGACCGCGAAAAATCCGACGATGAAAAGGAGAATGAGGACGAGGTCTGTGCTGATTTCCATGAGGCCACCAGTTCCACTTGATGGCGACCCATTATCAAGACTCGCTTGAAGTATCAACCTGAAGGTGTTCGCCTTCAATCCGTGTTGGATAGATTTTCAGATCTTTCGGCTTTGACAGTTTACCGAGCAATCTCCCATAGGCTGGGAAGATTGGGAAGGGTGACCATTCGACCAAGTCGCCATCGCTCAGCTGGTGTGTTGTTTGGTGAAGTGGGCATCGGATGCAACCATCTTTGATCTTCCCACCAATGGCCAACGGCCATCGCATGTGACGGCAGAGTCCTTCGGTGGCGATGTACTCACCATCGATGTTACCGACCATCAAAACCTTGGCACCAATGGTGACCATTTTTGTTTTTCCGGGTTTCAATTTCTTCACTTTGATTGCGTTTTTCCAGTCCATGTTGTTCACTTCACCCGAGCATCTTTGACATACCACCATCGAGGTGGAACACTTGACCCGTGAGGTTGTCAGGTGCATGGCAAAGCAACCAATGCATTGTCGAAGCAATCTCTTCGGGTTGGTTGATTCGCTTGAGTGGAATCTTACCAACCGCTGCTTCTTTCATGGCATCAGATTTGAGGATTTGTTCGGCTAAACGGGTCTCGGTCAAACCGGGTGCAACGGCGTTGACTCGGATGCCTCGTTGGCTGTAGGTTGAGGCTGCGGTTCGAACCATTGATTCGATGCCGCCTTTTGCGGCAGCGATCGCTTCGTGGTTGACCAAACCAAGCGTTGCGGCAACGCTGGACGTGAACACCAATCGGCCACCACCGCTGCGAAGCATGGTCTTGCATGCGGTGGACAAGGTCAAAAAGGCACTGGAGAGGTTTGTGTGTATCACTTCGTTGAATGCGTCAAGTTTGACGGCATGAGGTGGCCGGATGAGGAGCGAGCCAACCAGGTGGGCAACTCCAGACAGACTTCCTCCACCGTTTTCCTTGGCTAAGACAACCGCTTTGAGGACCACTTCGGCATCCAAGGCGTCGCCTTGAACAACATGAGCGCCTTGATCTGCAAGGGACGAACAACGACCTTCATCGCGAGCCAACAAGGTAACAGAGTGGCCTTCATCAATGAGACGTTGGGCGAGGATGAGGGCGATATCGCTGCTGCCACCAACAATGAGATAGGATGCTTGCATGCGCTGAAATCCCTCGTTGTGCATTTATACTTCTGTTTTCGATGCGGCCGCATTGGAAGCGGCAACAAATCAAACAAATGATTCCAACAGGAACAGCACACCTAAACGCAGTGCGAGAATTGGACGGCTATGGTCCTCATGTCAGACATCGGTTGGTTCATTGGTCTTGGCGTATGGTCGGCGGTGATTGTGATGGCGATTAAACCGCTTCACGCTTACTTCATGAGCAAGGGGTGTGAAGACATGGTGGCAGTGTATTACAACCGTAAAATCGCCCATATGTTGGCTGGCGGCGTACCAATTGTTGCCGCACCGCTGGTGTTCAGTGACCCAATTTGGCCCCTCTTGGGCGGTCTGATCGGGGCTGCTGTGTTGACCAGCACCCACCTCATGGATCGACGCCTTTGGTGGATGCAAACCAAACAAAACATGAACGATGCCACGTTCTCACTGATGTTGGGTCTCTCCGTCTACGCTCTTTGGGTGTATTCCGATGAACCATGGTTGGCGGTGCTTCCGGCGTTCTTCATGGCGTTTGGCGATGGCGTCACAGGAATCATTCGCAACAAACTCTTCGCACGCCGGACAAAAAGCGCTTGGGGAAACCTCGGCATGGCGTTTGTTTGCTTGCCGGCAGGGTACCTGATCGGAGCTTCATTGAATCCTGCCTTACCGTTGTGGGGCGCTCTATCGGGCGCAGTTGCTTCGTTTGTTGAACGCTATGAATTCGGCCCAATCGATGACAATGTTCTGATCGTTGTCGCATCGAGTCTGGTCTTGCTCATCGGTCTCAGTGTTGGGCCATTGTGAGGCTCAGTCAACAATCTTGAGCAGATTGAACCGCTTACCACTGTGGCCCCATTCGACCACTCCAGGTTCCAAGAACCGGAAATATTTGGTGCCAAATTCGGTGCCAAAGTCTGGGTGTTCCGATTCAAGTTGCATGGCTAAGCGGGTGCTGTAGGCGCCCAAGGAACCGACCGCAGCAGTCCCAGCGATCCCGTCCACGAGGACTGGGTGGGGTGCGGATAATTGGTCTGGCCGGGGGGTGGTCATCGGATGGTCATCAATTTCTAACTGGAGGTTTTCTTCAGTGGCTGGTACCGTTTGTTTTTCCATGAGCCCTTTAGCGCTTGAGGGTATTTGAAAGTGGTGCTCACCGTTCTCTCAACTTTCTCAACTTATCTTGCAGGGCTGATTTCCTTGGGTTTTCGTCTGCAGGAGCCGATTTACTCGTGGCGGACAGTCGTCGTTCAAACACGTCGGCATCCCATACGTGGACATCACCGTTTTCACAACCAGCGACAATTCGGTCGCCTAAGCGTTGTAAGAAGCGAACGTGCATTGACTCATCTTCGGCAATGCTTGACCCGTCTTTACCGTTCAGAATTTCGAGGCTCCCCTCGATTCCTGACCACCTGGCTACCCAGTGACTGAGCTCACCTTTGACTGCAAAACCTTCACATTGCGCCTCGACTGGATGACCTTTGGAAGTCCACCCTGCATCGCCTTTGGACGCGTGGGCATGAAGGGTGCCCTGTTCATCAGCCGATATTGAGCCACCCTCAACACATGCAACGGATTCAACGCCGCTTGGAAGCGTGTACACGGTTGTGGCAGTGTCGTCAGACACGGTGCCATCAGCGTGGCCAAACAAAATGCGATCGTGATTCGAATCTCCGCTGGTCACGGGGCTGTCGACTGGTCCTTTGCTGTGCACGAGGGTCCCATCGGGTTGCACCAGAGCGAAACCACAACGAGGCCGTCCGAGTCCAATCCACAAATCTCCTTTGAATGACATCATGGTCCACGGGCGCTCGTCCATGCGTTGAATCCAATTTTGTACACCGTCAAGACCGAACGACCAGACCGCTGATTCGATGAAGTCATTGTGTTCAATATCGTAAACGGATGATACGGCGTACACCGTTCCTCCGTGCACAACCACTGCATCTGAACTGCCTTCAAGTGGGTGGGACCAACGGATTTCTCCAGTGGCTCGTTCGAGGCAAACAAGATGCAGACCTGCTGTGGCTACTAAGCAATCGTCGTGCACTGCGACATCATTGACCCGATCATTGAGTTGCGTGCTCCAGACAAGATCGCCTTGTTCGTTCCAGCGTTTGAAGGAGCCATCCCAGCCCCCAACCAGAACGGTGCCATCCTCTTCCAACGTGACCGACGCGACCGGTTCGCCAAGCGAACGGGTCATCCACGCCGAAGCCACGAGGTCCATGGACGGCTGTTATGCGGCGTCAACTTAACTTGGATGGTCAAGATGCATCGGGTAGGCAACGGTTAGCCGTTATGGCGGTTGTCCACCAGTGGTATTCTTGGGCGAGGTACTGCGAAGGAAAGCCCGAGCGCTACAAGACCAAACAGGCAGGCAGAGTAGTAGTGACCCATGCCGAAAAACGACAATCCCGCTGCCGTTCGTAACACGACGAGTGACCCGGTTTTGAGCGCCCAAACCGTGAACCCAGCTGCGATCAAAGCAAGCCCCATGAACCCGAAACCGATGGTGATGTAGACGCTTGCTGCCCCTGGATCCATCAGCGGATGTTCCATTTGATCAACGGTTCGATCGATGTTACGAATTTCACATTCCTCTGCTCCGTTGGAGCAAGGTGCCGCTGCAAAATCCTCTTGGGACGGAACGATGAAGTCCAATTCCGTGAAACCAATCGGTTCAATCATCGCAGGTGGAGACAGCAGGACGCGGTTGGCAAGCACGTCTCGTTTCCCATCGCGCTCGACGATGATGTCAACGCGCGCCAAACCAGGATCGAGGCGGTCAAATTCAAATTCACCGGATGCCCCGGTGAGCACTTCTGAATAATTCCAAATGCCGCCTTCATCCCACGAAACATACACTGTGGCGTTGACGAGGAACTCTCCCGTGTGATCTGAGACAGTGCCTCGGAAGGTAGCGGTTTCATCAGGGGCGGTCAACGATAACCGGTAGACAAACTCATCTGGACGCACAAGCCCTTCATCTGCCGAGGCATAATCCAGCCCGTTGAGGAACCCAAGCATACAGATGAACAGAACGAAGATTGCGATGGCTTTTCCCATTGGGTGGAGGTTCGGATCTTCAATGGTGAGCACTGCACCGGAGGATGAAAACATCATCGCGGATTGAGGTTCTTTCAATCCCGTCAGTTCGTCGATGTAGTCGTCTTTCTTCTCAGCCGTTTCGGAGGGAAGCTCCTCTCCTTCCTCGGCCATGTTTGAGGGAGGGGGCCGTCCTACTTGACCTCAATGCGACCTTTTGAGTGAGCAAGAAGGCGAGCAACGGCTTGTTCGTGAATCCAAACGGTCATCTCGATGGTACCGTCATCCATGCGTCGTGTCTCGGTGACAAGCCCTGCATCATAGACGTCCGAAACATACCCTTCGATGCCTCGGTTGTTGTTTTGTGAAGGTGGAAGAAGAATCAGATCAATCTGTGGACCAAACAGATGGAACAGAATGGCGTCTTTGAGGTCCTGCATGCCGGTTCCACTGTGTGATGAAATGACATAGGGTTCTGGCAAGCCAAGCGCAGCAACGGTGGCGATGGCTTCTTCGATTTTTTGTTCGGAGGCTTGGTCTGCCTTGGTGAGGACCGTGAGAACATGATGCTTGAGGGAGTGCACATCGCTTTGCCAGGGGAATTCGTCATCGATTTCTTCTCCGTAAAACCGCGTGAACACTTCTTGTCTTGAGGTGAAAAGTTTGCGCTCTAACTCGGTCGGTTCGTCGCTTGCGTCTGCTAGAATGAGCAGTAAATCGGCTTCCAGTGCCTCAGCAAGGGTGGCACGGAAGGCGTCGAGTGTGGCCGATGGTAAACGATCGATGAACCCAATGGTGTCAGCGAGGAGCACGCGTGGACTTGCTTCCATTCGTCCGAGGGTTGTTTCCAAGGTCGAGAACAGTTTGTCTTCAACGAGCACTTCTTTTCCAGAGAGGTTGAGGAAGAGGCTCGATTTGCCCGCGTTGGTGTACCCCGCGAGACCAACGGTCATGGCTCCGCTCCGAGAGCGTTGTCGGCGACGTTCTGATTGTGCTCCAGCGTGCTTTTGCTGGCGTTTCTTCAAATGAGCAAGCTCCCGGCCAATGTTGTCAATGGATGCCTGTAAAGCCGTTATACCACCGCCACCATAACCTGCTCGTTCACCCGTTGTTGATTGATTTGCCAGTTCCCTCAACACGGTTCGATCTGATTGCAGTCGGGCGATTCGCACTTGAGTTCGCGCTTCAATTGAGGCTGCATGAGAAGTGAAGAGGGCCAGAAGAAGTCGAACTCGGTCCCATACTTCGATCTTGACTCCATCGCTGACGCCCACCAATTGCCTCGGCGTTGCGTTCGTGTGGAGCAACACCAGATCGACGCCCGCCCATGGGTGGTCCTTTGGTCGGGTCGCAAGTTCGTCTGATACGTCTTGAAGGCGTCCTTTGCCAAAGTATCCACGGGGATCTTCGTTGCCAGGTTGGTGCAAGGTTTCAATGATGTGAATGCCCATTGTTCCAACCAGAGCAATGAATTCAGAAGCGTCTTCATCGCCCCTAAGAAGCAAAATCGCTTTGCGTCCTTCGTGGTTGGTGCGCGCTTCACCGAGGGTAACACCACCGGTTCCGGCTAGGATGTACGGGTCAGCGTCGTCCTTGGCCATGGTTAGCCGTTGAGTCATCGTCATAAGAGTCCACCTCAACCTCATCGCATGGTCGAAGGGCACCTCGTCACTGTGGAATGGTCTGGCGACAAAGCCCTTGGAACGGTTTACCTAGCTGCCGCTTCTCGTCCTCATTGCAAAGCTACGCTTTCTGAAAGCGACGAAAAAGCCCACCTCATGGTGCAAGTGCACCACACCTCGTTGCAAGAATTAAGAAACATCGTGGATGAATTGATGATCGCCTTTGCTGACATCGAAGGCGAATAATCAGTCCTTCAAGTCGAGGATCACCGGTGCGTGATCCGACACATCGAGTCCACCTTGACGTTCGATACGAATTGATTCAAAGCGTGCCGCAGCGGCTTCATTGAGCAGAAAATAATCGATGCGCCAGCCACGGTCTTTGACCCGGGCTTGGCCTCGGTTTGACCACCATGAGAAAATTTTCTCACCCTCGCCAACCTGCTCACGGAACACATCGCGCCAGCCGTCGTTCAACACCTGCGTGAACCATTCGCGTTCATGGGGTAAGAACCCGCTGGACTTTGCGTTGCCCTTCGGGTTCCAGATGTCATCTTCTGTATGGGCGATGTTGAGATCGCCGCACACCACGACAGGGGTTGGGTCATCGAGGTAAGGGCGCAAGAATGCGCGCCACTCATCCATCCAGGAGTCTTTGAATCGTTGCCGTTCCTCCTTGTTGGAACCGCTTGGCAAGTAGGTGTTGATGCAGGTCAATCCCTCGTGCTTTGTCACAAGAATCCGGCCTTCTGTGTCGTTGGCATCGACGGCGCCACCCATGCCTGTCGATGTGCTTAGAACAGGGACTCTACTCAATGTTGTCACTCCTGAGTAGCCTTTCTTCTCAGCTGGATGGAGGTGGACTTCATACCCTTCTGGCCATGTCCAATCTTTGGGTAACTGCTCGGGTAAGCAACGAACTTCCTGAAGCATCCAAACATCTGCATCGAGGGAGGTGAAGTAGCCATCAATGCCTTTTCTGATGGCGGCTCGAATGCCGTTGACGTTCCATGAAACGAAGCGCATGAAACGGGGTTGTACCGCCGGTGAATAAGTGTTCAACGCAAGGCCTTTGCAATCAAACGGCCTGCTTTTCGACCTGAAGACACTGCGCCGTCGGCCAACGTATGGTCGTTTTCGACCCACGAACCTGCCACGAGAACGCCATGGGTTGCAAAAGCAAGTTGGTCCACTTTGATTGTTGTCGCTTCATGCAGAGTGATGTTTGATTGACGCCCCTCTTGGATGACGTGGTTTCGCCAACCGAGCGCTCGTTCATCCATGAAGGATTCAAGGGCTGCAAGACGGTCTTCTGCTGAATCAAACCGAGTTGTTCCAGCATCATGTTCGAGACCACCCACCGCAATCGCTGCAAGGTGGGAGCCGTTTGGACCAAGACGAGGTTGAATCTGAATGTAATCAATGATGGCCATCTGCCGTGTCAAGTCGATCAGCGCTTGGCGGTCTTGGAATGGTTTTGCATCTAAACCGACTTCGATGGTTGAAGCCGTCGTGCGTTCAAGCGGTTGGAAATGAGGTTGGGCCATATCGGGGTCCATCGTCGACAACAAGCGTTGCGCTCCTTTTGCCCCACAGGCGAGAATGATGACATCGGTTTCGATGGTGCGGCCGTCTGCAAGATGTGCTTTGCCTGGTTCTAGGCGGACGACATCCAGGCCGCATTCGATGAATACACCCACTTCATCCAAAGCCGCAGCCATTCGACCAATAAGGCCAGCCCAGCCTTCATTGCTGACCAATAAGTGCCCTTTGTTCAGTGCTTTCAAGCGATTTAAATCTTCGATTGGTGCCCCCCAGCCAGCAAGAAATGCTGCACCTTTTACAATCGGGTGTGTGAAGTCGTTTGCTTTCAGAGCCCGTTTGTTGAGGGCTGCACGTTGAAGGTCTCCCGTTGGCCGGATCAGTCCGTGGCCAAGGACTTCTGTTCGGTGTGGGCGCAGAGGGGTTGTTGCGAGACGTACGCGGCTGAGCCGTTTAGCGATGGAGTGCAGGGGGCCGTTCTTCATCAGAAAGTGAGGACCATAGCCAATTGCGAAACCGTCCAATGGTTGGCTTGTGGCACGTCCACCGATCCTTGATGCCTTTTCTAATGCCACAACATGGTGACCGGCTGTCGTGGCTTCCAAGGCAGCAGAAAGACCTGCAAGACCTCCACCAACAATGAGCACTCTGGCCATGAACAACCCAAGAGTCATACCATCATCAACCCATTCACGGTTCGAACGGTGCGGCATGTTCATGGTTGTTCGACCGACACAGAAGAAATCATAGGGATGTACAATGGACGAACGACCTCTCATCATCGACGTAGTTGACAACGGTGGACAATGGACACACCGAGAATGGCGCATGTTGCGTTACCTGAAAGTTGATACGAAAATCATCGAAAACACCACGCCAATGGATCAAGTTCGCGAAGTCGACGGAGTCATCCTATCGGGCGGAGCGGCACGGGTTGGCCTCACCGGCGAACTGGGGAACTGTGGGGCATACCTCGAACTCGATGTCCCAATCCTCGGCATCTGTGCTGGCCATCAATTCATGGCTCGATTCTATGGCGGTGACGCTCGTGAATCTCCTGAACCTGAATTTGGGGCCATGCAAATCAAACTTCATGACGGCGGAGGCACTATTTTTGCTGGTACTGACGAATCTCAGACCGTTTGGGAATCTCACAATGACGAAGTTCACGAAGTTCCAGAAGGCTTCTTCATCACTGCGAGCAGTGATTCTTGCCAAGTTCAAGGCATGGAGAATGAGAAAGGCGATCGCTTTGGTTTGCAATTCCATCCTGAAGTCAATGATTCAGAATTTGGCAAGGAAATGTTCGAGAACTTTGTCGAGGTGTGTCGAAAGGCCCGCGCTGAGCAAGAATGAACTCAAGCTTCTTCATCGCTTGCTGAATTCTCTGCTTCTGTTTTGTCGCGTAGGTTTGCGGCTGGGAAGACAAGCCATAACACTGGAAGAATGAATAAAGATTGAATGTTTTTTCCTGCTTTGGCCGTCAGTCTTGATTCGAATTGAATCCAAGAGGATGCGTCTTTGCTGCCGTCTTCTGGAGCTTCTTCTCTCACGGTTGATTGATTGGACTTTTCAACCAAACCAAGGTCGTAGCCGTTGAACATCATGTCCACATGCACGCCCAATGGGGCGAGGGAGAAATCGACCGAGCTTGTGCCGTGAACCATCGCTCCATCTTCTGTTTGTGCGACAAATGTTTCATCGGCAAGGCTGTCATTCGATGTTGATTCGCTTTCCTCATCGCCCTCTTCCCCTCCTGTTAAGTCGCTCAGGTACGCCCCAGGAAGGAGGACCAAGAAACACAACAAAACGCTGGACCAAACGACGCCTCGCAGTGTGGCTCGTAAACGAAAACCAAACAGCATGACGAGTTCTGAAAGAACAAGCAGGCTCAGGCAGGCCTTTATGAACAAACGGGCTTGATCGAGGCCATCTTTCGATGGTTCAGGTTCACTTGAATCAGAGGATTGCGTTGGCTGTTCTGATGGTGATGACTCGTTTTGTTTAGGTTCATCATAATCGCGAACCAGCATGTAAAGCACAAACGAGGTAGAATTCTCCATCTTGATATCGATCAGTGTTTGTTCATCATCGACGGCGATGATTGCCTTGATGTTGGCCGGGGAAGGTCTGCCTTCCGTGTACCGGCCTTCAAATTGGACAACAAGCCATGCTGACATCAAGATATGAATCACAATCAAGATGGTCGCAACACCACGTACGGCGGTACCCACATGAGAGGGTGGCGGACGTAGGGACATGCTCACACCATGCGTTCATCGTACTTGAGGGCTCGATTCAAGCCTCTTCAGTTCGACGGCCAATCACAATACCCGCAAGGGAAATGACGGCAATCAATGAAATTGGAGACAAGGCCGGAACCGCATCACCAAGACCAGCACCTTCTGCTAATTCCTCAGCAGTTGGAGGTGTCGAGTCATCGCCATTCGCCGTACCACTAGTCGTGCCGGATTGAGGCAAGGTAAGGTTGCTTACATCGATGCCTGCTGCCGTAAGGTCTTCTGCAATCTCGTCCAAGTTGTGATCTTCAACATTGACAAGGTCAGCAATGCTCGTTACATCTTCCATTTCGTTGGCAGCAACATTTGCATCGAGACCCGTTAGGTATCGAATACTCAATATTGCAGGCATCTCGTCAGTGTAACCTTGGGTTTGAGGACCTGCCATGGTGTGCGATCCATTATCGCTCGTCACGTAGACGCCGACCCCAACCATTGCTGCATGTTCATTGCTCCAGAGTGGAGCCCACATGCCGTCGTTGTATGGGAATTGTTCGAGTGGCTCAACCGTTTCAAGGCGTTCTTCAAGGTTTAATCCGAACTGTTCGAGTACACCATCAATATTTGAATCCAGAATCGCCTCAGCAATTGTCATGAGTTTATCGCTTGGATTCGGCATATTTGGCTCGTCTGACCCATCGCCGCAATCATCTTGATAATCGTCATAATAACTCATTGGGATTTCATTGCCATTGTCACAGACAAATACTTCTACCTCAGGAGAGTAGTTTGGCTCATCTGATCCATCACCGCAGTCATTGTCACCATCGTCATAATAATCCAATGGAATTTCATTTCCATTGTCGCAGTAGAATACAGAGTCCGAATCTTGTGATGATCGGGCTGAACCACCATCAACATATGCGACAGTCTCATCGAGAGTCTTTCCTTCTTGGTTGTCGGTGATGGTCACCTTGACTTCACAGGTTTCGCCTGCAGAGCAGAGGTCTTGTCCAGATTCGACGATGGTAACACCGTCACCAACAGACCAAACTTGGTCGGTTGTTGCTCCGAATTCAACAAGTCCGCAGGAGCCGCCAGTTGCTCCAGGGTGGTCACAAGTGACAGGTGCGCCGCCGTTGACTGAAATCCTCACAGAGACTGCAGCCCAGTTAATGTCGCTACCTTGGTTCATGGTCACACGGACCAAGTTGTCTTCAGTTCCATCTGTAGGGTCGCCGTTTGCGTCTTCAGCGGAAAAGGAGTAAAGTGCAAGATTTCCGTCAGTGTTGCCTTCAGCAAGGCTACTCGCCCAGATATAAGGCCAGAGGAAAACCATTCCGGCACCAGTTAGGGCTCCGTCATCATCGCTGAGCCCGTCGAACATTTGTTTGGCAAAGGCTTCTCCAGAACCAACCAATACGTGCCCCAACATCATGAACATCAGAGGATTGCCTGGCGGGCAAGAATCACATGATTGAACCTGAGTTGTGAGGCCTTCTCCATCACCGAGGTCAACAACCATTGCTTCACCCATATCGAAATCATAACCATCGTCAGTGAATTCCATGTCAAACGTTCCAGAATTGGTTATCGCATCAGAAACTTCCAGGTCAAACTTACCTGCATCAATACCGAAATCTTCTGTAGGAATGCCATCGAGTGAGATGCTGTAATCCAACGCTCCGCTGTAATTGCCGGAAATATCCCCACAATCATCACAATCCCAAGAGAGGTCATCACTGGATGAAAGATCGACATAGATCGAATTGGGAGCACCGAGGCGCCATTCTGAAATCGAGTTCGTTATTGAGTAACTAAGGGATTGAGAAGATTCAAAATCAATAGGGAATTCTTCACCGCCGCCCTCAAACAAAGCATCGACGTCGAGACCGATTTCGATTGAAGTGTCCATACTAAACACCATATCTGCTCCAACAAGGTTGTAGTCTTCATCGAGGTATTCGGTGTAAGTCATATCGACGGTCAACACTTGTTCAAGACTCTGCAGAATCTCGATATCAAAGCCGGTGGTGTTTGCGCCGAAGGTGGTTTCGAACCAGTCCGTCTGGAGGATTGAGTCCGCAAGAACACCGTGCCGTAGGGTGACATCATCGGTTCGACTCCAAACGGATACATCGGCTCCGCTGTTGTCTTGAATGGTTTGAGGTGTGATGTCTTCAGTATGGTGGACATAGACATTGGAGGAGCCGGTTTGCAACTGGCCAATAATCAAATTGAGGCCCGCATCATTTGCAGCCCCCATGACTTCTCCGAGGATTTCGGGGACATCAATGCCAGTGAAATTTTCAAGATCGGTATCGACGCTGCTCCAATCGTATTCTACACCATAGTAAAATTCAGAGGCTTCGGCAGGGGCAGCAGCCACACTGCTAAGTGGGGCAATTGCAGCAAGAAGTAAGGCGGTCATCAACAGGCTCGGCATGAAACTACGTGTGTTCATGATAAAACCGAATGCCTGCGAGGGTATCAAGGTATTGGCGGACAAAATCCGTGGCGTTGGAATATTTCTATTCACTCTTTGCACTTTTTGCTTTACGGCAAATTTCAACGAAATTCTCAAACATTTCCTTGCCAAATTCTGAATCGTTAACTTCGGGATGGAATTGTAATCCAAACCGGTCTCCTTTTTCATTTTCCATGCCTTGAACCTTGCACGAAGGGCTGCTTGCAGTAATGAAAAAACCTTCAGGAACAACGTGGACTTCATCATTGTGCGACTCCCAAACAGTTTGAGAGGGGGCGGTGTTGGCAAATATTTCCCCACCTTCATTTTGTAACTCGATTTGCATTGCTCCAAACTCTGGTTCAGGAGACTCGCGTGCATCTCCGCCGTAAAAACGGGCCATGAATTGATGACCGGCGCAAATGCCGAGAACGGGAACATCAAGTT
>Ga0308011_10000455_pt1 | contig 21751 bp, 1 predicted proteins | sample Neamet177_FD_203144 | JGI IMG/M metagenome (GOLD analysis project Ga0308011, IMG submission 203144) | Marine microbial communities from water near the shore, Antarctic Ocean - #177 | ecosystem: Environmental > Aquatic > Marine > Unclassified | place: Southern Ocean | collected 2014-07-25 | reverse complement strand
GGTCCTGATGCATATTGTTTTCCCTCATGTGTGTGTATGCCTGAGCGGTGTGCTTCGAGGTTGATCTTCCGTATTTGTGCTACAATGTCTACTCTTCCTTGTATTGCGCTCCATCCTGCAATTTGTGCATTTTCTTCGCCTGATTCGCCTGTTTCGTTGTTGAATTGGGCTCCTTCGCCATATAGTTGGTCTTGTTCTGCCGTCATAGTGATGTCGATGGTTTTGTACGATGAGTGTTGTTGATCTTTGCATCGGTGTTCTTTCGGGTATTCTTCGATTCGTTGTTCTAATGTGAGCGTATGATGGATTGTGTTCTGTATGATCAGTGTGGCTTTGGTTTGCTCTTCAAATTGTTGAGCGCTAGCTTCGGCGCAATGTTTGACATATGCTATTCCTGCATTGTCATTTCTGCTGCGTCTTTCATCTATGGTCATCTTTTCTTCAATCTGTTGTCTCGCTATAAACTCCATGTTGTGTATTCTTTGTGCTTCTGTTGTTATCTTCTGGAAATTGATGTCTTGGATGTTCTCTTCAATGGATTTTATGCTTTGAGCTCTGATGTCGCATTCGGACTCTGCTGTGTTTCGGTATGATTCCAGTCGTTGTAAATGAAGGGCGAATTCCTGCTCGTAATACTGTCGTAGTGCTACTTGTTGTCCACTCCTACTTCCGTTGTCGATGGGTGTTTCATCAATATGTTCTTGCATCTTTCTCATGTGGCTTTCGACTTTCGTGAATCGTTTGATGTCACGATTGACTTGAGCTTTATATATGGCGTCGGTTGCCATACTCGCTCTTTCGAGTTCATCTTGGACAAAGAGAGTAGCCATCACTTCTCGTAATACTTGGTCTAGACATGAGTCTTGGTAGAAGCCGGATATGACATGTGTTCCTTCGATGATGACTAGTCGGGTGCCATCGAACTCGAACTGTTCTCGTCTGATCCATATCCATTTTGCGAATTGTGCGCTTTTGTGATATCTGTTTCGCATAGGTCCATCACCAGTGTTGGGGTATGATGTACTGTCGGCTCCTCTCGGTACTGTATACTTATTTTGTTCTCTCGCTCTTTCTTGTAGTCGGTATCGTGTCAGCCAGAAGTGCCCTTTGTCATATTGTTCAGACATCATGTTACCAAGAGTTCCTGGTGTTTTTGAGTCTCTCCATGTGTTGCCTTGTGATTCTAAATCCATCCTTGTTAATCCTTGATTGTAGGGGTTTCTGTTCAGTGTTTGTATCTCGTCTGGATGGGGATCGCTGTTGTCGCTTGAGTCTTCTGCCAAGGCGTATTCATGATGGTTGTGTTTAAATGGTCTAGTGCTTTTCTTCGCTCCTTCTCCTAGTGTTTCCGGTGCCACGAAATGTGATCCTTTTCCGCAGTTTTGTGCATAGCATTGTGATGGGTATTGTTGGCACTTCCAACACACTGGTTGGTTTTCGACCGAGATGTCTGGCTTTTTCATGTTCTTGTAGTTCTTCAAATAAGCTCCTTCATCATAGTGTTCGCTTCCGTTTCTGATGGTCTCCATTGTCGCAAGTCCTTCCTCTGTGAACATCTCTTTTACGATGAGGTTTCGAGTGATCTCTCTGGGATAGTGGTAGCTGTGTCTACCTTCTCTCTCTTGGTTGTCATGATGTGTTGATTCTTTCATTGTGTTTCCTGAACCTCGTAATGGTGTTGGTGGTCTCTTCAAGTTATAGCCTCCTTCGTCTAATTCATTGTCGAGGTGGTGTGACCTTATCACGTCTTCTGTCAGTTTAGATCCGTATGTCAGCGCTGTATCCGTTATTTCAACTCCATCCTCATCTCTTGCGTTGTATATTGGTCGTAAAATCTCATTTCTGATATCCACTGTTCTTCCCGCGTCTTGTACAAATTGTTGATTGGCTCTCCACAGAACTTGTCCTTGTACGTCGGTGTCCATTAACATTGTGCCATTTCGTATGTAATGTTCTTCGTTCGTGAGATCTTTATTTTGATGACGTGTCGCATTTCCGTGTCCTACTTGATGGAGTGGTACTGTCGTCAAGGGTAATTCTTGTGAGTTGTTCGGATTCCACGCCATTATTAGTTTGTATGAGTGGCTATGTTGCTCGGGATAGTTGATCGGTAAAGCTTCTCGTGGTTTCTCGTCATGATGTATGGCGTTGATGTACAATTCTATGTTCGCGTGTTCTGTTGGCAATGATGTTCGGTTGATCGGTACTAAGTGGTTTCCTGTTGCTTCAATCCTTTGTGCGTTATGTGATAATGTCTTCTGAGTATTTCCTGTTCGTTCTCTCGTTGTGACGTGACGCATTCCTGCTGTTAGTCGTGATGCTATCAATGCCTCTTTCTCTTGTTCTGTCAGTGCGCATCGTTCACCTTCCACTTGTTTCGATATGACATTTCCGTTCTCAAATTCTCTTATCATGATTCGTCCATTGCAGTCTTGAGTGAAGTCCATTGTGTGAGCCGTCGATGGTGTGAATAGTCTCTTCGTTCCATCTGATCGAGTTTCTGATATCTGACTCTCATATTGCTCGCGAGCTTTGTTGTATTTCCTCTTTGTGTCTTCTGCTTCCCAGTGTGATATTCCCGTTGGTTGTTTTTGCATCATCACTAGTTTGTGCGCTGCATTGTTGGCTCGTGCATGTAGTTGGTGTTCTTTACGTCCTTCGTTGGATCTCTCGAAATCGAGTCCAGAGTATATGATTGCGATCTCGTCAAGTTGTTTTCCTCTCACATTGTGTTCTAGAATTGCTGCTTGGTCTAGTACTTCGATGTATGTGTTGTGATGGTTGAAATTCGGGTCTGCTTGCATTATGTTCATGTAATTTCTGAGCCTGTGCTCGTCTTGGTCTGTGGCTATTTTTCCTCGCGGTTTTTGTAATTCTGATTGTCTTTGTTGCGCTTCCTTTTCGTCTTCGTCTTCTTCACGTTTCTCTTCTTGTTCTTGCGAATCTTCTTTTGTCTCTTCTTCTTCTTGCACATCGATATCCATTCTATCTTCTGATTGTGAGTTCAATGGCATATTTGTGTGGTGTTTCTTCAGTTCGTCGTAGTCAGCGAAATTCGTCCTTTTCAACTTGACTGTACTTGGGTTCTTCGTCTTCTTCAGGATCGGATATTTCAGTGACATTGCCCTTAGTATGTTTCCAGTTTTGTTGTTTTTCTTTTCTTGAGCTGTGTCGTGAAATGTCTTCATGGATTCTCTCCTCATGAATCTTTGTCTTCGTTCTGGTTCATCACTATCTTTTGAAGTCTCGGTCCTCAGTATCTCTTCTATTTTCTGTGCAGCCATTTGTTTTTCAGCGATGTCTCTTTCCACCAAGTAGTTTTTCTCTTCGATCTGTTGCATCGTCATTGGGTGTGTGCCTCGTTCCATTGACAGTGTTGTCTCGAGTGTTTTTACTCTAACGTGTGTCGGATCTTCCTTGCTCTTGATGTGTGCATTCCATGATAATACTTTTTCTCCCCATGGTCGACGGTCGGGTTGAGTTATGGCTGCGTCGAATTCTTTGAGCAAGTCTGGGTCGATTTGAGTTGTGGTCTCCTTTTGTTTGGCTCTCGCTTGTGCACATGAATCGTCTCCTCTCAGGCTCCTCGCTGATGCCTTGACATTGGTTTGAGGTGTTGTGATATCGTATCGCAGGTTTGGTATTTCAGTATTGTATAAACCATTGAATCGCAGTTTCGGTAGTTCTCTATCAGAGTTGTTCTTGGATTCGTCGTAGTCGTGGTATACGCAATCACCGAGTTTACATTCGTGTCCGGCTTGACCATGAATGGGGTTCCGCTTCTGGTATCGGAGTCTCAATCCTTCGCATCCTAGTCGACATTTGTGTCCTACTTGATCATGATCGGGGTTCGCTTTCCCATCGAGTTGAAGTTTTCTCTGGCTCGATTTCTTCGCTGCTTTCGGCGTAGGTTGTTCTTCTTCATCATCTTCCGCCTTTGATTGATCATTAGCTTGCATTGGTCTGTCGATGAAGTCAATTTCTTTGCTGTGGTCGAAGTGAACTAAGTATATTTTGATTGTCGGGTCAATGCTCATTAGTCGCTCTGCGAATTCGTTGATGGCGAAGTCGTAGAATGATTGATCTCCTCCAGCAATTGCGCATCCTATTCCATACGGAATCGCGATCGTCTTGATCTTTTCAAATCGTTGGTCGAATCCGTTGTGGTTCTTGATCCATTCTCCAGCTTCATTTAGCCGTCTGACTCCTTTTGTGCATTCGTCTGCTAGTTGATGAAGTGCTGATCGAAACCATCGGAATCTCGCCATTTGTGGTGTCTCACCGCTTTGAGAGTTGCCACATTCAATCTCATTTCGCATGTGTCCTGGGTAGTTCTGTCCATAGACATTCGCGATGAACTTGGCTTTGTTCCTGGCGGAGTTGTCGTTCTTGTGCACAGTAACTGTTCCTGGCAGCCTCATGTAGTGTTCTGGCTTTGAGTAGTATTTCGTCAAGTGTTCCTGCCACTGGTCATCGAGACGGTATTGTCTGTTGATGTCGAGATCGTCAGTTTCAATTAGTGTTCGACGGTAGTGCTGTGTGACGTGATCTTGGAGTGGTGTGTTCGGAAATGGGCATTCATGGTGTGGTCTTGTATTCATTGACCGAGTGTTGTAGACTTTCGCTCTGGGGTATTTCTTTGTGACTGTGACGTATAATCCTCCTGCCGCTTCTTCCTGATTGCATTTACAATTGGCTTGTTGCACTAGCATGTCGCATTCAACGTTTATGATGTTCGCATTCACTCTCAGTGTGTTGGAGTGCAGATGAGGTTGATTTTTACCCAACTTTTGTTGATCTTCGTTGTTCCATACCCGTACATATTGGTTGTGTGGATCGTGATTTGCTTCTCCGTTCTCAACGTTGTTGCTGCTCGTGGGAATTCTTCCTGCGCCTGATCCCGCTCCTAGTGCGATATATTGTTCCATAAATCTCAGGGCGACATCTCCTTCGCTCATTCCGTTTTGTATCAGTGTCTTGGTTTCGTTCATGAGAGCTTCTTGTTTCGATTTTCTTCTGCTTTGCACTCGAGCGTGCCAATCATTCATGCTCTCGGTCGACATGTCTTCTATAGTTGTGACGTGACCGTCCATGTGTGAAGAAAAGATGATCTCCGCGTTGCGGTTGTGGTCTGCTATGGCTTCAGCTATGACTTCATCTTCATCTTCCTCACGCTTCTCTTCTTGTATGTCTGGCATAGGTTGGTCTTCAGATTGGCGTATGTCTCGTTCCAAACGTGATTGAAACATTGCACCTCCGATTTCTACGATATCTGTGGCCAATGGTCTCGACATCTCGGATTGACACATGGGGATGACCTTCGCATCTTTCGCACCGATGCCTAGGTAAATGGTGCCTTCTGTGTATTTCTTCCCTGGTGGTTTGGCCTTTCTATTCATTCGAGCTGCATGGTCCGTCCTTGGTGTTGACGATCCTGGAAGTCTGTTGTGGTGATGTTCTATCGTCGATCCTGGTTGGTTCTGGTATCGGTGTTGTTCTCCGGCTGTGAAGCGTTGGAATATGGTGTTTTGTGACACTGAGTTCTGTATGTCTTCTTGCTTTTCCTCGGTCCATACAATGTAATTCTGTTCTCCCTCAATTGAAATCATGTCGCTCGCGTTTCTGACTCTGTGTAGGTCTGGTAGATCCGGTTCCGAGTCTGTGTCCATCGCCGAGTCTGATCCGCCCGATTCATATTCGTTCTCATGATTGTTCGTAGGTGATGGTTGAGGTTGGTAGAGGTTGTCACTCCCGGTTCGGTTGTCTTCTCTCATGGTTTGGTTTGTTGGTTGCCATGACGATGGTGATTTCCGTGTTGTCGTCCACTTACTCCACTTGAATGGAGGCATCTTCGCTGCAATTGCCATTCCAGATGTGGTCATGCTTTGTGGTGTGCTCATGGAGCCAAGATGCTTCGATGAGGTGTACGAGGGGATCATGTTCGCATGCGGGTCATCTGGTTCGAACACCGGTGCCTCTGGATCATATGCCACGAGAGATATCGTAAGGGCGTGTACACTTGAATCTGTGTCCTTCGGTCTCAAGTTATGCATGTAGAATGTGCTGCCTGCTCTATCGTCTTGCAGTTGTCCACCAACGTCATGACGATCGTACACCGTTGTTGTTACTGATTCGCCTTCTGAGTTTGACTCGTTGCATATTGTACCCAATGTACTGTCAATTCCGCTGGTAACCTGTCTGAATGTTCCACTCATGGTTTTGAGTTGCGTTTCTTTCTTCTCCATTGCCACAATCGTCGTGAAGAGGTAGTTGATAATATTCCCTCGTTCCAGGTCAGTTGTTCCTTTCGATCGTTGTTTCAGTATCCGTTCGATCATGATGTTTTGTTTAACCGTGTTCTTCTCCTGATCATGCATGAAGTTGTGGAACGAATCTGAGTCAATAGTCTTTGAGATGTGGATTGGAATGTCGTAGTAGTCAAGAAAGATCCAATATTTGTCTTCATCGGTGGTTCCATCCTGACTGAGTTTCGTGATCTTGTGCGGGGGTTCATATTCATTGTCCTCCTCATCTTCATCTTCCTCACGTTTCTCTTCTTGTGCCAGTGTTCCGTTGCTAGAACTGCCGCCTTCTGATTCGGAGATCGAGTGGCATGTTGCTTTCGCTTCTGCTTTCAATTCTTCAGCGAGTGCCAGTTTCGCCTTCGCCTCTGCATGATTCGTCCAGGATCCAGATTTTTTCATCTCTTTCGCATATTCGGCGTATTGTTGTCTCGGTGTCATCGATGATGCCGTGACTGCAGTTTTGTGCACGTTGTGAATTTCTGGTAATTGTTGAACTCCTGACATCCAATCTGCATCATTCAGTGGGTGTTGTTTGATGTAGTCCTCCTTCTGTGCATTCGTAAGTGGTCTGAAGTCAACCTGGTGTTCATCAGGAAGTTTGTATATGACCGGTATGATTTTCTCATGAGGTGTGTTCACATTGAGCTTGATCATCAGTTCGCCCTTGTCGAACGTGTGATTGGTTGCTGTGCCATCAAGGTTTCGAGTGATACGGTTTTCTGCTATCAGATTCGAAATACGTGCGTCGGAGATTCCCATGCCGATTGATATGATCGCTCTTGGTCCTTCGACCCATATTTGCAGGTCCTCATCGTAGATCTGAGTCGGTACTGACCCGACTATGACACCGTATCTGTCTGGCACCATGATCTTCCCTTTCTCTGCCGTCATCAAGGAGATGTGACCTGATGTTCCTGACCTTGTGCCGTATGGGTAATACGTCAAATTTGGGTCAGTTGATTCTTGAAGGCAGCTAAGTCCTGTGCATCCTGAGTCGAGTACAACCATCATCATTGTGTCACTGTGTGGAGAATTAATGATGTTCTCGATCCTGTCTCGGTGGTAACGAGTTGCTAAGTTTTGTATCAAAGCATTCGTCGGAGCTCCTGGTTCCGTCATCATGAGGGCTCCTACTTCTTCTTTGGTTGCTCCTGCCATGATCTCTTGTTTTTCCTTCAACTGACGGTATTTCTCGTTGATGAATCCTGTCGCCATTGTCGCTTGTGCCAAGTGTAAACTTAGTGTTGTTGTGTCTGGTTCTTGGTTCGATACATCATTCCAGTTGAGCTCAGACATTGATTTCAAGTCTTCCTCTTTACTCGTGTCGTATGGTGTGAGATGATGGCTCTTGCCTTTTTCGTTCACATCAAATAGTTTGACTGTCCTTGATCGCATCGTTTCGTAGCTCCTGTCTCGGATCTTCTTCTTCTTCTCCGCGTTTCTGACGTTTGCCTCTGCTACGATCATTCGGTATGTCGCATTGAATAATTTTCCTCGATGATTGTTCCTTTCCACAGTTTGTGGGTGAATGTTGTGTAAGTGTTTGTTCTCATCTTTCTTCGATTCTTCAATCACCTTGGTCGTGACCTCTCTGATCATCTGTCGCATCTTCACGTATTCGCAAACCAGGTATTGGTCTTCAGCGTGATCGTCACTATCGATCCATGCTGTCACTTGGGTGCTCATCGTCTTCATAGTGTTCAACGTTGCTTCGGTGTACCACACGACTTGTGCACCAGCCTGCCATTGACTCATGAGTTGTCTGATTCCTGCCGCGATGTTCGCATTCGTTTCTCCACCTGTCACTGGTGTTGCAGGTGCCGCTTGTGGCGCCGCAGATCCAGATCCGGCTCCGCTGACTGCTTCAGGGTGCATTGCGAGGTATGTCTGCAATCGTATATTGGCTTGAGCTGCTGCAATGGTGTGATCTTCAATCTTGGTCTGCTTGGCGGGTGACGTTTCCGCTTCTGCCGGCGCTTCTCGTTTCTGTGTTGCTTTCGCCAACGCTTCCGAATGTTGAGCGTGTCGCAGTTCCGTTGCCACTTGCCTCGGTGAGATTCCACTTGCAGCTTCTGTCTCCTGCTTGATCGGTGGTTGCTGCCATGCAGCGGGTGGTTGTTGCCATGGTGGTAGTTGGCCTTTACCTCCTTTGGCTTGATCTTGCATTTCTTTTGAACGTGCCAAGCATTGTTGCAGTGAGTATCCTTGCATCATTCCTCCTTGGGCGTTGCATGTCTCTTTGTTGTGAGTCGTTCCCGTGCAGTGAGTGCAGTATCGCCGGGTTTTGCCTTTTCCTCCACCTTTTCCGCCTTTGCCTCCTTTGGCGTAGCCACCAGTGTTGCCGGTGTGTTCTGGGTTTTCTCCATCGATCCAGTGGTGACGGAAGAAGCATGATTCACCTTTCGGGCATTCTCCCCACTTTTGCCATTTGAAGCAGATGTTGGTGCCTTGACCTTTGCCACCTTTGCCTTTGCCTGGAGGTTGCCACGCCCATGGTGGTTGGTTGGCGCCTTTGCCAGCTCCGGCTCCATGTGGGTCGGCTGTTGGTCGGTATTCGATTGCTCCTGTAATTTGATTGAAGGTCGCGTGGTAGTGAGCGTCTTCTGCGTATGGGTGATTCGATGCTCCACCAGGATGTTGTAAGCCGTTCATGGTGTTTGCTTGCTCGATCAAGATCTGTTTTTGTTGCTCTTGTGCAGCTTGTTGTTCTGCCGCAATCTTGTGCCGTGTCAGTAGCTCTTGGTGTTGAGCGTTTTGTTGAGCGGTTGCTAGTGCGTCCATCTGTGCACGTTCAGCTGCCATCACTTGATCTCGCAATCCTGCAATTTCCAATTGGTGTGCCGTGGCTGTTGCCTGCTGTTTCGCTTGTGCGTCTGCTTTCAATTGTGCCACTGATGCAAGGACTGCATGTCTCTCTGCTTCGTCTTTCAGCTGTTGTGCAACGATCGGATCGTACATGTCTTTTTCCGTTTCAGCATTCGTAGCGTGGAAATTCTTGATTTGAGCCTCAATGTCATCTTTTGTCACGTTGTCGATGTTGTAACGCATCGATTGGTTGTCGTTGAGACCCGATACTTGACGAGCTGATTGAATTGGTTTCTTCTTGGAGTTCCGTAAAGTGGCGTCACTTGTGTTGGTATCAATGTTGACTCCTGGCTCAATCTTCAGTGTGTCGCACTCGTTGAAACTTTTGGCACGAAGGACGATCATTTCCATGTCCCATGCTACCACCGTCGATCCAGATAAACGCGATTCGATGAGCACGTCGTCGTATTTGGCGATCCACTTGGGCATGAATAATCTCAATCTGTCAGTCACTAGCGACAGTAGCGTGCCGTCAGACATCATGGCCTTGAAGATTTCATGTTGTTCGTCTGTGCTTGTGTCAATCGTGATGATCTTCTCGTAGTCGAGGAATTTTCGGCGGATGCGAGATAGCCATGTCATGCAAGTTTCATTGAAATTGGATGCATTTAACGTGTTCACCAAGTTGTGGATGTCTGTATCAATCTGGCGGCATCTCGTTTTGACGTCTTTGGTAGAGCTCTTCTGGATGGCAGCGAATAGTTCGTCGATGTTTCCTTCTGTGACGTCCAGCGCGATTGTGTCGAAGTGGTCCTCTCCTAAGATGATTCTCATCATGTTAAAAAGTAGCGTCCTGATTTTTGTCCAACAATCTAACGGAATGTGTTTGGGTGAAGCGATCCAATGTTCGCCGGTGACGTTCCTGGACCCTGGTGTGGTTTTGAGGACTGCGCAGCGATCTCCCTGTGACTTTAACTCAGATTCTCCTCTGGGTTTGCTGAAAATAGCGTCTTGTGCCACCACTCTGTGTTTCTTTGGTGTACCATTCTTGTCGAGAACGAATATCTCACGAACGCCTAGTTTCTCTTCAATGTATCGGGGTACGCATGCTTGGACGAACTCGTAGTCCTCTGCGTTGTCGCCAGTGAATTCTGAGACTGCCCTTTCTTGTTTGCCGACATCTGGTACGATGACTGTGACATACATCGTGCTGAGCCATGCCTTGAGGTCTTTGATGTATTTTTCCAGGTTGCCGTGCTTCGGGGGGAAGGCTGCGATCGGTGGTATCTTCTGTCCTGCCAAGATGTCTTGGATATGTTTGATCGATGATGCCATTCTCGCTGAGGTTAGAACGTAGTTCTTGAGCAAATAACTGGGCCGATCACCTGATGTGCGATACCAAGGGGCTGTGCTGCTAAGGGGCGATATAGATCCGGTGTGCCGAGTGTAAACGAGGCGCTGTTAGGGACAGGCTAGAAAGGCAGAAAAACGATGATCTAGATTACTAAGCTGAACCTCCGAATCGGTGCCTTCCAAACATTGCGGCGAACCCACCAGTTGTAACCCCTAAGTCCCTGTCTGTTGCCTGTGTCTATTCTGCTGCCTGTGCCTTATGTGGCGCGGCATGTCTAGAGCTGGTTGTCCAACTGCCTGCTGCCTATTGTGCATCACTCCCCCTAGTTGTACACCCTGCTCTCTGATCTTGTCGCCGTTGTCTTGAAAACGTAAAATATGTTATTGTTTGAAGTTTTCCTTTTGATTTGGTTGCAGGTTATCTTCGTGTCCACTCCCCCTATTTCTCTGAAATGATAGTCATGAGGTAACCTGTGAAAAAATCTGTATTCTTGTATTCTCTTGTTCATTTGTCTTGTTTTTGTTAAGGTGTTGTATTGTTAAGGAAGAAGGTCTCGATCGGAATGTTCTTTTTGTCTTATAATTTGTGTTCAATGTACCGAAATCGAGTTGGCTTCCTTATCTGTTCAGTGGTCTGGGTCGACAACACTGTTCCTTTTGTATTTGGCTTCTCAAATGATGATGAAAATAATCTGTAGTTCTTGTAGTTCGTAAATCCAATCCTTCCTAAAGTAACCAGGTTATAGTACACTAGGTTATGCTAGTCCCAGATCACGTCGCACTATGTGCAATCCTCTTAAAGTCGCAAATTGCTACGGGTGTTAGGTAAATGGTGGCCATGATCACGCCGCCGCAAGGCATCCTCTGTTATGTTATGGACGTTCCAGTAACAACTCCTCTGTTAAACCGTGTCGACCTCTGTGCGAGACAATATTTGCTGGTGCTTACTATGGGACGACCACATGGGACGATGTGTCCTGCTCTTCAATGTTCGCTTTGTCGATTCACGTATGCTTGTCGTAGTCAGTCATAGTTTTGTTAGATCTATCTTGTTGTCTCAGTCGTTTGACTTGTTTGTATATCTCTTTTTGTGTGACTATTTCTTATTTTTCAGAGTATAATGTTTCCATCAGAATATTCAGGGAGTAAGGAGAATAGCAAGTTCTCAAATGTCTGGTAACAGGATCAGTGTCGACATCTTACGTGAATACGCTTTCATTCTGTCAAATACTATTCTACTTTTTTGTGTCTTTTTCGTCTTTTTGTGTCTTTTCGAGTTTCTCTTGTTGGTATGTTTGTGTTCTGGATAAATTCAAATTCCACTTGTTTTTGTTTCTTTGGCCTTTTCTTGTTTTCTGATGTCAGACATGATTTTTGTCGTCGTTTTTCATGTGTTGTTTCATCTTGTATTTCATCTTGTTTTTCTTCTTGTGTTTCAACTTGTGTTTCATCTTTGGATTCTTCTTGTGTCTCTACTTGTGTTGTTGTTTCCTTAGATTCTTCTTGTGTCTCAACTTTGGATTCTTCTTGTGTCTCAACTTGTTCTTTTTGTCTCTTCAATTCGTCTTCTAATTGTCGCGCTTCTTTACGTTTTTGATTCCTTGTTCCTTGTTGTTCGTCTAGTTGTTTCTGATCGTCTCTTGCCTTTGTTTGTTCCCATATCTCATTCAGTGTCTTGAGTAGGTTCTCTTTCCAATTGAATCCATGTAATCCTTGTAGCATGAGTGGTGAGAGTCGTAGGAATACCTCCGGACTTGTTCCTTTCGTGTTTAGATCTGCAACATTCCATCGTGTTGCAATGTATGCTAGAATGAAATCTCTGAATGGTAGAACTTGTCGTATGTAGTGTGTCTTCAGATCGATGTGTCTCGCGAATTTCGTGTGTGTTGGTGATTTCGCGATCAAAAGTGATGCCACGTTGTCTCCTAGTACAGGTATTGGGAATCGTAATCTGAATCCTAGTTCTCGTAGTAGTAGCATTGTCCATATCGCAAATTGTAGACATTTCACTAGTGCCACGTATTCGGATTCTGCTGTGTTTACTGTGACGCATTTTTGTCCGGATGAGTATCCATAGAAGTAGTTGTTGTTCATGTATGCTACCATTCCTGAGTTTGACGTTCCATCACTATTACCACAGTGGTCTGAGTCTGACATGAACATTAAGTCCAATACTCCATCAAACACTTCTCCTCGTTTGAGAATGAGACAGATGTCGTTCTCCACGCAGTATGCGCAGTACTTTATCATCATCATGATCAGTTTGTAGTGGATCTTCAAAGGTCTTTGCATGTACTTTGATGCTATTCGTACTGGTGCTTTTAGTTGTGGCATTGATGTCTGAGACCAGTGTCCCATGGCTCCTAGATATTGCCTGTATGGTGTCTGTAAGATCGCAGTTTCTCTTGCTTCTTCTGGTGAGTTCTTGTACTTGTAGTCTTTCATTTCTTTCACTAATTTGGGTGTACTCGGTACGTTGTTGGACTTCAAGTTCTCCATGTTGTTTTTCTTCAGAAATCTTCTGATGTTGGTGTGATGGTGTAATCTTATTTCGTCTCTTGCATCGTTTATGTCTGCGTCTGTTCCTAGTATCATTCGAGGTTCGCCTTCACAGTTTGTGATGAATCTTTCGTTCATTTTCGGTAGAAGCCAGTGATCGTACATGCATAGGTCTACTGTGATGATCAGTTTGTCGTCAACCCATGCACCAAATAGTATGAAGGATACAAACGGTAGTAAGTTCTTCTTGTGTTTTCCTCTTTTCATCTTCTTCTTAGGTTCATTGAATTTTTCTTGTTGGTTTGATCTTCCATCGTCTTCTCCGTCTTCTTCATGTACTAGATCTTGCATCTCGAATTTGTCGTTCACTTTTGCATTCGTTCTATGTGCCTTTACTATGATTTCGGTTCGTTTTATCTCACTTTCGGTGTCGTCTGTCTTGTCGATGTTTCTCGTAGCTTTTGCTTCTTTGATCTTACATTTGTCTACTTCCGCTTTGGTAAACCATTTAATGAATACACATGGGTCACGTTGACTTTGTGTCATCTGCATGGGTCCATTGCAGTGTGATACTACTTCTGCAAAGTATTGTCTTGCTGCTTGTTTCAGTCCGTATATGGCATTCACTAGTAGCCAGAGTGTGTCTTTGCCGTGAATTGCGTAGTCCTCCATGTTACAGAATGGCTTCGGTAGTGTGGTGTACACTTTGTAGTCCATGACACCTTCGCAAAACGCTTTCGAGTCGTCTGCCATTCGTATGTGCAGTTTGAACATTGTTGCGATGACTAAGAGTAGCATCATTGATCCGAGATGCATCACTGGTGCAAATGTGCCGTATTCATCGAATTGTCGACCTGCTCGTTGTTTGAATCCTCTCAGTGTGAGTCTCAGTCGTAGTCTTGCAAAGACCATCTTAGATGTTATGTGGCACTTCTTGAGTTTTCGGACAATTACCCATTTCGTGTCGACCGGGTCACATCCCTCTAAGTCTTTCATTACTGTTGGATCGTTTCTGTCGCAGGTGATGAATGATCCTGTGTCTCTCATATGATCTACTTCTCCTTTTGCTTCTTTGAATGTTTCTGCACCTTCGCCGTCTGGTCTGGCTAGTTGTGCTGTTATGTCCTTTGCTGGTTCCCAGTCGTCTGCCGTTTTCCAACCTTCGTGGTATGCGTTTGTTACTTCCGTTTTTGTCTTACAGATGTTCGCGTATTGCCATGAGTTGTTGGCTTGGTATTCGGCTGTTGCTTTGTATATCTCTGGATCCATGTCGCCGTCTTTCGCTAATTGTTCGGCTATTGTTTGACATGCATTTTCGTCTCCTTCCATCAATGTTTTCAGTGCTTCCATCAATTTCTGACGTGCTCCTGGTTGTAGGTGTGCTTTGTCTGCGCGGTTTAGGTCTTCTTCAGTTGCTCCTTTACTTATAGCAATTCTTCTGAAGTCTGCTTTCCATCTATCTCCTACTGACTTGATGAATTTTCTTTCCTCTTTCGCCTTTGGTGATTGTGCTTTGGCTCTTGTTTTCTCTTCATTCTTCTTTTCTTGTGCCATTGCTTGTGGATCATCTGCTTTTCGTAGTTTCCAAGTCGTCTTTGTGGTTGTTTGTGCTACTTTTGCTCGTTTCCAACGTTCGTCAATGCTCTGGCTGTTTCGCCGCATGGTTCTGGGGTACATACTTCCTTCTTGTTCGCTGGCTTCTTGAGTCTCGTTGTCTTGAGTTCGGGGTGCCTTGGATTGTGTATTGACTAGATATGTGTGCAGTTCGGTCTCCTTTTCAGAGCTGTCGTCTCTTTCGTGCTGTGTTTCCTCCTGGGAATTCATCGTGAGACAATTCCTCTGGATTTTTGCCAGTAGAGTTCTGGGGTATCTACTTTCGTTTTCCGGCTGAGCCTGGTCGAATTTGCACCTCGAGGTTGTGGTGTGAGTCCTGTTATGGCTTGGGTCGATTGGCGTATCTAGTAATAGGCGGTTGTGTCGTTGTTGTTGTCTTTTGAGGTTTGTCAATCTCATTCTGTATAGTTCTTTTTCTTCTTGTTCATCTTGTTTTCGTTCTTCGTCTGTACGAGTTGTTGCTTGACATGTTCTTGCGTGTACTCTGTTTGCGAGATTTCGGCATGATTCTTTCGCCTTTTCGGCTTCTCGTTTCTTTATGTCGTTCTCTTCAGCTAATTTCAGGTATCCGTCGTAGTATTGTAGAACTTCTGTTAATATGTGTGTGTGCATGTGGCCGTTGATTGCGTTTCCAATAGCTCTTCGTGCTTTGTATAGGTCATGTGGTAGGTGATGTAATGGTATGCCTTGCAATGCTGCCAATCCTTCAAGTGTGATCTCTTCTATTAAGGATGTCTTGCGGTGTTTAATGAGGATGAAGATTCGGTTCTGAGTACGGATGCATGGTGATATTCCGTCTTGTCCCCAAACAATGTGTTCTGTTGTTCGATACGTATTCAGTTCTTTCGATCCTGTGCTGATGTAGATGGTCCCTTTGCGATGAGGTTTGTATTGTTGGTAGACTTGTCCTCTATCTGGTGTCATTTCTTTCTTCGCACAGAACACGGTGGTGTACGTTGGGTTTCCTTCAAGGAATTGGCCAATCGTCATTCGTTCCGTTGGTGGTGTTTCATCCGTCGTTGTCAGTGGTATTGAAATGTCACCCTTGATGTGGTGTACATCTCCTCGTATTGCTATGCACCATATTCTTTCGCGGTATTGTGGTACATTTAACTTCGCAAGTTGGATGACGCCATAGCTGAAATGGTATCCGTCTTTACCAGCGTTGTCTGCCATCTTTTCAAATGATTTGCCTCCATCAATGTGTAGAAAGTTTCGCACTTGTTCTCCTATGATGATGTCTGGTCTTGATCGCATCAATGTCTTCAGGAGTGGGTACAGAGTCTTGCTGTTTGGTCCTTTCCATCCGAGTTGTTTTCCTGCGATTGAGAAGTCTTGACACGGTGGTGACATCATTACTATGTTGTGTTTTGGTACTTCAGTAATGTTCGTGGTTGCTATGTCTTCAAAAGTCGGGATGTTGTTGTGGTGGTATTGTAGTAGTTTTCTCAGTGTTGGGTCGTTCTCACATAGTGCCACAACTTGTGCTCTAATTCCTGTGTTTCTCATTGCTTCTTGTAGTGCTCGTATGGTGCTTCCTGTGCCACTGTATATACAGAATATTCGTATTTGAGCTAGTCGGTGATAGAGATTTCCGCATATGATCTTGTCGTTTCTGCTTATTCTCGCGACTGTGCATGTCAGGTGTTGGTCCATCGTGTTTGACTGGGATAGTATTGCTTGTCTTGATCTGCAGAGTCGTTGTTTGCTTTCGTATTCTTTTGTCATTGGGTTCCATGTCTCTTCGACTTTCTTCTTTCTTTCTCTCTTTCCTCGACTTATTTGTGTGACAGTTTCTGGTATTTCCTCATCTTCCTCCTCGTGTTCTCCTGCGTCACTGTCTGTGTCGTCTTCGTCTTGGTATGGTCCGCCTAGTGCTTTCCTTCGCGCTTCAATCGCTTCGGTGATAAGTATGTCTGATCCTGTTCCGGATAGTAGTGCTAATGCTTGAGTGATGAGTGCTTTCTCGGTTGCCATTGCTATCGGGTCTAGATGTGTTTTGTTTCTTAGCATCTCGTCCAGTATCGCTCCGCGTTCTGTCTTGTCGTTGAACATTGCTTTCTCTGCTAGGCTCCATTTCATGTATTGCTTGTCTAGTCTTTGTTGAGCTGCAAATCGTTCTCCCAAGATGTCTCCATATACTACTCTGCTGTCCAGTGTGTAGTGATGTCGAACGAATATCGTCGGGTTTTTGCCAGGTGAGAATGCGAGTGCTCCTCCTCCGTGTGATGGTCTTCCGCACCAGTACATGATTTCGCATCGTTCGTTTCTTCCTGATTTGACTCGGTTGTCTTTTGGTAAGTTGACGTACATTACTGTGCCTGCTGGGATGAAGTCTTTGATATGAGCTCGTACTCCAAATCTTTCTTCCAAAGGTGATAGATCTGATCCTTCACACCAGTGTGCGTTCATTGATTCTGCCTTCATTATGATCATGTGGTGTAACATGAAGTTGGGGAATCCTGAAGAGCTCAAGCTTGATACTCCTCCTTGAAATAGGGTTTGGATCTTTGATTCGACAAAGTTTTGGTGTTGGCTATATGGTGCTGATTGGAACTCTGTTATGAAGTGTTGGTGTCTCCAGATCTTCATCTCAATACACATCATGTTACTGGCGTGGTCAGTGCATAGTTTGCTGATGTTGAGTGCTACTCTCTTGTATGTCACGTCTTTTGCCTTCATAAGTGCGCGGTATTCTTCGAATTGTATGTGTAGGTCGGCTTGGTCTGATATGCTCTTCACATACATGTACTTTGTCTTCATGCATACGATGACCAGCATGTATGTTGCACCGCAGATTGATGGTGTAAATGGTCCGATGACATCTGCACTTATGTCGGTTCCTGGTCCTTTTGGCTTATCTGTGTGTGGGCTACTGGTGTTCTTGGTGCTTTTCTTCGAGTTCTTTCCTCTTTGGCAGTGTCTGCATAGTTTCTTCTTGCCTAATTTTGTGTACATTTGTTGTTTTGTCTGAAGGTTTTCCATGCCATCCATGATGCCCTTGGTGATTGTTTCGTCCAGTGTCCTTTCTCCACAGTGTGACAGTGCAGCGTGTGCCGTTTCTCGTTCTCTTTCTTCTTCTATGGCTATTGCTTGCGGTGTTCGTTTGTCTAGTTGTCCTCTTGGTGTGCGTATTCTTTTCTTTGGTGTTCCTTGTGTTGTCTCTCCTGCTTTCATTGCTCTTAGTTTCGGTAGAGTCCACTCCCTGTGTGATTTCATGTCGTATTTCTTCGCCTTTGCCTTATTCTTTCTTTCTCGGTCCCTCGATCCGTATGACCTACTTGATTGTTCTTCTAGTATTCTGTTCACTTCTTGAATCGGTGTTTCACCTCTCGAATTCTTCTCTTTTGGGTCTCTGTTCATCCATGTGTCTCTTTGTTGGTATCTCATCTCATTCCTTACATCTTGTGCATCTTTAATTATGATTGGTTTGAGTGTTTCCTTCTCGTGATTTGGATCGCGGTTTCTTCCTACTTTCATCATGAAGTCTTCGATCGATATCTTGTTCTCTTCTTCGTGTGAGACCTTGTTTGTCACGCTTCTTGCTTTCGTGCTACCAGTGTTGTCGTTGACCACTAACCAAGGTTTTGAGGTTTGCTGATATCGTTGCATGAGTGTGATTGTGTACATCTGCTAGAGAAAATTCTCCTGTGCTTTCATCTCCTGAGTCTTCATCTCCTGATTCTTGGTCTTCGCCTGACTCGTAATCATCATGTTGATGGTAGTAAACTACATGGTGATCAGCTTGTGTTGAAGTGCACGAGTAGTAGTGTATGCCTGGTTCATCAGTTGCTCTTGTGGCCGGGTCTGTTGTGTAACCGTTTAGTGCTTTGGTCTTGCTCCTACATGTAACTGAATTCCTGTATAGTGTAAGTTGCATTCTTTCCTCAATTTCTTCTCTTGCTTCTGTCTTGTCTAGGAGTGTGTGTTTGGCTTTTGCTGTAGACCATCTGTTGCTCTCTATTACTTTCGCGTGTGCACAGTCTTTCAGTAATGATTCCAATACGGTGTCTTCTTCCATTTCGTGCATGTCGCCGCCGTGACAGTATAGTAGTTTGGCCATTTGTTCGTGAAGTGTATGGGCATTGGATTCGTCGCCTGCACCGAATGTTTCGCCATGTCTTCTCTGATTTTCTTCCAATACGTGCATTGGTTTGAAGCCATCGGGTATGTAGTCAAGTGGGTTGTCCACACTCTCGGGATGGTATGCATCTTCTACTGGTGGTTGATCGGAGTCTTCATTCATTGGGTCGTCATGACATTGAATGTGTTCATTCGGTCTCGGTAATTTATAGACAGCTTGTTTATCTAAGTAGCTTTGTCTTCGCCTGGCACGGTCTCCTTCTTCTTGCCATGAGCCGTCATCCTCTTGTGCCTCTGGTTGCACGATTGGTACAGGTTGCACGATTGGTACACTTCGTGGTCGCTTATTTGATATTGGTCTGGTTTGTTCTTTTCTATGCTTTGTTCCATAAATCTCAGGGCTCCATCTGGAGTATTTGGCTTTGTAGAAGTCGACGGTGTATTTTGGGTTGTTGGTGCAGAGTCTCGGTGCTCGCATGGATCCTTTCTCTGTCTCGCAGTATCTATCAAATTCTTTTAGCTTGGTGGCGTAGTAGTCTTCATACATTTCTTTGTAGATTCTCCAGTATATGTTTATGCCGACTGGGGTATTGTTGTCGATCGGTTTCTCATGGATGTTGTGGTTTAGTTTTTGATTCCAAGTGATGTCCATCGGCGCTCTTTGGTTCGGAAAGAAGTTCTTGCGGACGAATGTATCTGTTGTCATATCTTTCCCGCCTCTGTTGTTGCGTTCCCATTCCAGCCATTCTTTCGCGCTGTCTTCAGTGATTGGGAATTGTGGAAATAGTCCTCCTTTGGAGACGTGTTTTCTGCCTTCGTATCTGTATACACTTGTGGGTAATCGGTCACGTAGAAATGCTCTGTCATCGTTTTCTTTCATCAGTGATCGATTGTGTATGTCACGGAGTTTGGCACTTGCTTCTTCTTCACGTTGACCTTTGTCTCTGGTTTTGTGGTATTCATTTGAGTAGTCTTGTACGTTGCCGTTGTTTCCGTTCTCGTATCGGTCATGTACGAAAGTTGACGTTGGCTTCGAGTATGTTTCTGAGATTATGTCTTCAAGTAGTTTCAGATGTTGTGCAGCTAAGTTCGGGTAGAGATCTTGGTATATATGAAAGAATATGTTAGTTTTGGACATGTGGATGTCGACTCCACGTTCATCTGTTTTGAATGAAAGGTAGAAGATGTCCTTCTCTAGGATGATGTTTGGGTGTCTGCGGTAGCCGTTCCAAACGTGATCGTAGGTCTCGTTCCAAACGTGATCGCTTGGGAATTTGAGTGGTTTGCTTGAACCTGTTCGTGATTCTATTTCGTGATATAGCCAATTTCGAGCGCTCGTGATACCGTTGTTGGCTACTGTGATGAATGGTGGTGTCATCTCATTCAATGGGTGTTGTAATGTCATGAATAGATCACTGCCGTGTCTTGCATAATCACATCGATGATCACGACTTTTGCATTCGGTGTGGTCTTCGTCTACGTCATCGTATGCATCAGAGATCGACTTGTGTGTTTCAATGTCGTACTGTTTGGCGCCTTCTGATGGATCTCCTATAAAGACTTGTTGGGACTCTTGTGCATCCACGCCCTTCTTGGTCTTGTGTAGTGTCAAGCACTGACCGTTATGGAACATCTTGGTGCTGTGCTTGTGTAGTCTCCGGTCTAAGCATCTTGAGTCTCTTTTCATGAATTCGGGATCAGACATGATCGGTTGTGATCTCTCTAAGTGTTTGGTTTGGCTGATAGTCCACAGTGTCGGGGCACTTGGTATGGATTGTATGTGCACTAGTTCTTCTCTCGCTTGGTTTGGATATAGGTCGCTGAAGACCAGGTAGAAGTCATTTTCGTTCAGTAGTTGGTCGGAGTTGAAGCGCAAGTGATCATATCGTTGGATGTTGTCGCTTCGTATGATGATGTCATTGATTCTTATCAGTCTATTTTCATCTTCTCGTCCTTGAATTCGTGGGATTGTATGGTCCATGCCATCACAGTTTCTCCATACTGTGTGGTCCATTTCATCCGGATCTTGTGCTAGTCTCTCAATTCTGCATGGGATTTCAGGGTTCCTTTTATCTTCTTCCATGGTTTCAGCTGCTTGTGCTTCATCTTTTGCAGTAGTCAGTTTGTCATGTTTCCTCTGCCTGTATAACTTGATGCGATGTGTATGTCGTCTTCGCCATCTCCATCGGTGTTCGTTTCGTATCCATGTTATTGCTGTGTCGAATCCTCCACTTGCAATTACTTGCCATGATGGGGTTGCTCTCTGTGGTAGTCCTTGATCGCGTCGTTTCTTCTCAGCTTTGGGATAGTACTTCTTCTTGACTTCTTCACCGTAGTGTGTATTTTGTGGCATCCATGTTGATTCTCGCGTCCTCAGGATATGTTCTCGGTCGCTTACTCCTTGACGTAAAATGTCCTTATCTTGAGCTACTACTCGTTGTCTCAGTTCTTTTGTTAGAACCTCAGCCATTTCTCTTGAGTGATCAGATCCTCGTAGCCACCATTTCTGTTTGTCCTTCGTGTTTCGTCGGTGTAGTGGTATGTTGGTTCTGGTGTTATCTCCTTTCTCCAAGTGTGCTGTTTGTTCATTTGTGAATGCTGTAATGATCTTCGCGTTGCGGTTGTGGTCTGCGATGATCTTCGCCGTTTGTGTTTCATTCTTTGCTAGTATGTATTTTCTTCTGTCTTCAATGGTTTGTACTGTCGCTTCGAGTCTTGCTTTTGCTACTTGTCCAGCACTCGGTCGTTTCATTTCCATATGAGCTTGTTTCCATGAGATTATTTGCTCTAACATCGTATCTGCATCGTCGGTATGAAGTGCTCCGATCCGTGCATTGTCTGTCCATTCTCCGTCGAAGTGTTGATTCTCACTCAGATCATCATGATTTAGAGGTCCTGATGCATATTGTACTCCCTCATGTGTGTGTATGCCTGAGCGGTGTGCTTCGAGGTTGATCTTCCGTATTTGTGCTACAATGTCTACTCTTCCTTGTATTGCGCTCCATCCTGCAATTTGTGCATTGTCTTCGCCTGATTCGCCTGTTTCGTTGTTGAATTGGGCTCCTTCGCCATATAATTGGTCTTGTTCTGCC
>Ga0308011_10000454_pt1 | contig 21757 bp, 21 predicted proteins | sample Neamet177_FD_203144 | JGI IMG/M metagenome (GOLD analysis project Ga0308011, IMG submission 203144) | Marine microbial communities from water near the shore, Antarctic Ocean - #177 | ecosystem: Environmental > Aquatic > Marine > Unclassified | place: Southern Ocean | collected 2014-07-25 | reverse complement strand
AGCGATGAAAAGTTTAAGCGAGTGAGCGAAATCGTTTTGCTTCATCTGTTGCTTTTTCTCCCACGCCGTTTTCGGTTGGTGGGGGAGGATCCGATGTTGGTTGTAGTAGGGGGATTTTGAATCCTCGACCCAAAGATCACGAGGGGTGACTTTTCGATAAGGAAGCTTGGGATGCTTGTGAATGGCTGGGGCATCTCCCCAGGCGCCTCCAATGAAGAAAATTCCAGCCGGAGATTTGACATCACCTTCTTTTTTCAAAGTTGCTCCTTTTGGTGACGAATGGATCCCGAGACCCCAGGCAGACCCTTTGCGCCCAAGACGAACTTTAATTGGGTCGCTCACTTTTTTCCACTGGGTCCCGTTTCGCTGATAGAGGTAAAGGTCAGCGTAAGAGCTATTCCAAGAGCTGGTGTAGGCAACGACCGCCTGTTTGCTAGTTGCGGGCACGCTCTGCCCAACCAGAGGAAGGATTGTGAGCAGAAAGACGAGGATTTTCATGAGGAGAATTTAACCGATCCTCATCTGAAATCAATTGCCGAAGAAGTTATCAAGATCGACTCCTTCATTCTCGACTGCATCGCCGTCATCGCGCCCGGTTGATTCGGGCAGAGTGTCGATAGGCTCGGTGACAACTTCGACTTCGCCCGATTCAAGAGCTCCGTCGAGATCGGCCCTAAGTTGGCCGATGATTTCCCCCCACCATTCATTGTCGGCGAGGAGATCTTCCTGATAGGCCTCTTGTTGCGTGAGATCGAGAAGCGGATAGAGGTCCGAAGCAAGATTTGACTCATCCGGGTTTCCGGCGACAAAGCCGTTGACGATGATCCCTTCCTGAAAGTCAGGATGATGGCTCACGAGCAAGGGGAAAACTTCTCGTCGTTGATTGGGAGTGAGTTGATAACGCTCCGTCATTTGCTGGAGTCGTTCACGGGTCTCCCGTTCGATTTGCTGCCCAACTTCATGGAGTGAGATGTCAGAGACGGTCACCTCGTAAATGGTGGGATCCATTTTTTCGACGTTTCGGCTAGAGAGAGGAAGAGGGGTGGAGCGATCGATCCTTCGGGAGGATGTCGCCGTCGAACTGGGATCGGTCGTTGACTCGACAGAATTCGATTCAGCTCGTTTATTATCGTGTTCACGGAACGAGATGAAAAAGGCAAGTGTTCCCGATACGCAAAGAAGCGCAATGCCGAGAATAAACTGCGAACGGGTCATAACTGGAAGAGAAGGGTAGTAGAAAAGAAGAGAGTAATGAAGGTCTAAATCCAAGGTCTCACGACAGGGAATTTAAGCGAGGGCGAGGTTTGCGGCAAGTGAGGTTCATGAGTGCGCGGCGTCGTTGGTCTGGTAGGCTCTCTTTCACTCTGGGATCCTTTTTGAGAAGATTGAACGCGACACCACAAACCGTTTCCAGATTCTTCGCCGCGTTGGCTTTGTCGGTCTGATTATGATCTTTTCGGAAACCATCATGGCCAAACCGCCGGAGTAAAGATCGACTTCGCCAAGGCATCCTCGATCTTTCCGTGACAGCAGACGGCCAGAAAAAATCTGTGCCGTCTTATCGCCGTATGAGTAGACAAAAAAGGTAGTCGGAACCGTCGTGCCGAGAGACGCAAAAAGGCCAAAGAAAAGAGCGCCAAATCCTGCTTCAAAGGTTTGGTTCGAGATCGCTGGCGGCTCAGTTTTGAGAAACTCCACGATCTCCTGGCGATTCACATCGTAAGAGACAACCGAGCCCGCGAGTCGCCCCTAGAATCCGCACTCAACTTCTTAAGCTGACGTGAATCGGCGGGAGGCCTTGAATTGGTCGAGTTTTAGGAAGATTTTGGTGAAGGCTTCTTGGGCAAGATCGTCGGGGTCATTGCTCGGACGGACTTGTCGTCGGATGATTCCGTAGATCTGATCGTCGCTCATGCAAGTCGCTCTTCTTTTTGGCCTACTTGAACTTGGTGCTCATCATCCATTCATACCAGGCATTCTCGAATGCCGCGTCGTCGGCGTAGCCATAGGTTTTGAGGAGAAGTTCCTGGGTTGGTTCTTGGCCGTCGCGAATCGCTTTGATGAACGACTGGTAGGTTTTGGCCCGCTCTTCGGTGCTCACAAGGAAGTAAGTGAGAGCAAACATGTAACCTGATTCGTTGGGTGAAAGAGTGATGACCTGCGCATTGATAGTTTTCATCAGGCTGACGCGCTTTTCTTTTTTACAAAGCTTACGGAGAATTCGAGGCCAGGATTCCTCGGGTCCGAGGGTTCCTCCTTTGCGGGCGTCGACCTTGGCGTCCGGGTTGGCCCGGTAGTAAGCCTCGAAGTCGAGGTAGTAGATTGCGCAACGATCGAAAACCATGTGTTCTGCATAGTATCCCATTCCGGCGGTCATCCAGAAGGGGAGGTTCGCCTGTCGAGTTCGGCCTTTCATCAGAGCGGTTCCGAGGCGGTGAACGAGAATTTCCTTCTTGTCCTGTTCCTGACCTCCACCTGAGTTCATGGGGTCGGTTTTACAAATGACGAGGTAGCGGTTGTTCGGGTCGAGGTAGTTTCCGACTTTCTTGGTGATTTGAATGTGACCCGCAATCCAGTTGTATCTCTTGGCATCGGTCATGACACACCGATGGAAGGCATCGCCTGAATCAACGAGGTATGTAGTGAAGCGGAATTTGTCTTCTTTGCCGGCGTTCTGGCCGCTCGGGATCCGGAATTCGTTTTTCTCAAAGTCATCTTTGAGACCGGGAAGGATCTCGAAGAGAATTTCGTAAGTCTTTTCGCTAAACTTTCGGGCCGGATCAGAACTGGTTCCACTGGTCCGGATCATGAAGTGATCGAGTTCCTTTTCGCGCCACTTCATATCGGGGAAGTGAGTGGTTTGGCCGTCGGCGACCCCAAAGGAAATGAAAGTAGCTGCAGCTAGAAAGAGCTTCATTCGTCGAGGGTAGAACAGGAATGATGAGCTTGCAATCACAAGGGAGTCATGACGACGTGAGGCTTTTGGCAGTACGGAAGCCGAATTGCTAATATTGGGGGTGAATGAAAACCAACAAAACAGCCGTTATGATCAGAAGATCAAGGGAGTCCTGTCTGAATGACTCGAGTCGCTCTTACCTGTGTTGAGTTTCTTGGCAGGGCGGGAATGATATTTGTAGCGTTTTTCCGCGAGGACAGGGCGGAGTTTTCTCAAATAGGTTGAGGTGTTCCGCTGGGAATATTTCTGCATCAAGCCCTTGATCTGTGAGGTGATCTCGGGCAAGAGTTTGCCAAAGCTGAGGCCGGTCACTCCTTCCCGGCCTTCCGCTCCTCACGGATACAATAGAGCCGCTCGGCGGTCCGGATCAGAAGGCGGTCACCCGCCATCGCGGGGCAGGCCATGCACATATCATCGTCCCCGAGACGGTTGGTCCCAAGCAGTTCAAACGTTTTGCCTGCCTTGCACACGAAGGTCGCGCCGTCTTCGTTCAGACAGAAGATCATCCCGTTGTAGGCCCATGGCGACACCGTGAATCCGGGACCGGGAGGGAGACGCTTTTTGTCATAGATTTCCTCTCCCGTTTTGGGGTCGAGCGAGGACATCCAGCCGCGGTCGAGAAGGACGTAGACCTGATCGCCGTAAAGCAGAGTAGTCGGGTTGTAGGGTGCCGCCTTCCAGTTACACCACTCGATAAATTCGCTGGAGGTCTCCTTCAGCTTCTTCAGCGAGATGTCGCCACTCGCGCCGGGCCGGATCGCGTAGAGCGGCTTTGTGAAATCCCCGACGTAGCCTGAGCTGACATAGAGAAGCCCTCCGTGCGCGTAGGGTGTCGCGATCGTGATGCTCGACATTCCCTTGAGCGACCATAGCTCCTTCCCGTCGAGATTGTAGGATCGCACCTTTCCGGTCCCAGCCGTGACAATCTCGGTGCGCTTCGCGTTTTCCCAGATGAAGGGATTTGACCAGTTGCTCTTCTCGTCGCGATCGATTTTCCAGATCTCCTTCCCGGTCGCCTTGTCGAGCGCCATGATCCACGACGTTTCGTGGTTGTCATTTACGAGGTAAAGTCGTTTGCCATGCAACACTGGGGAGGATGCGGTCCCCCATCCGAGGCGGGTCTTGCGCGGCGCGAAGCGCTTGCTCCACTTCAAGTTGCCATCAAGGTCGAAGGTGAAGATCCCGAGGTTCCCGAAACGGCAGTAGACCCGCTCCCCGTCGGTGACCGGAGTTTCGGAGGCGTAGCTATTTTTGAGGTGGATCGACGACTGCGGTTTCCCTTCGTGCACCTGCCGTTGCCATAGGACCTTTCCCGAATCGAGATCGAGGCAGAAAACCTTCCACTGGTGCACGGTGTCGGGAAACCCCGGCCGCTCGCCGCCGAAGTAGAGCCCCTTCTGCGGGGTCTCCGATTCGCCGAGATTAACGACAGTGGTCAGAAAGACCCGGTTGTTCCACACGATAGGCGACGACCAGCCACGTCCGGGAAGATCGGTCTTCCATTCCACGTTTTCGGTCGCTGACCAGCGTGTGGGCAAACCCGCGTTGCTCCCGATCCCCCGTGCGTCCGCTCCGCGGAAGGAGGGCCATTGGTCCTGGGCTACAGCAGTGACGCTGAGAAGCATTGAGATTGCGAGGAGGGTGAAAGTGGTTGTTCGTCTCATGGGTCCGTTAGAATGAGCAATACTGTATCGTAATTCGTCAATGCTGGGAATCTCCTTTCTCCGGCCCTGCCGCCATCGGGGGCTCGCGCCTAGGCAGCGAGGAGCGCCCGCGGTGACAAAATCGAAAAGAAGGGACCGCGTTAGGTCGCTGACAACTATACCTCGAGGCAGGGCACCGACCGAATCGAGGCACGAGTTCGGACACCGCCGGCCCACCACTCAGCACCCCGAAGAAGCTCCGCCCTTGCCTGTCGTAAGGAGCCTTTTAGTGGTGTATGAGAAAGAAGGGGTTCTCCGTGTCGCGACCTGACTTTAACCAATCCAGCGTAAGATCGGTGATCACGTCCGACGAGTGGACCTTCTTGCGAATACCGTTCTTTTCCATGGCTGGTTCCCGGGAGCGATGCTGACTTCCAGGTCGAGCACACCGTTCGTCTGCGGGTATTGCCCGGTGATGATACTGGCTCGGCTCGGGGTGCAGATCGAGTTGGGGTAGAAGACGCGCTTGAAGCGCATTCCTTTCTCCGCCAATTTGTCCAGGGTCGGAGTTGGACTCAGCTACTCCTTCGTCTTCATTTCAGTGTATGGAGAGCTGCTTATTTTGCACATTTTCATGGCTTGCGCGATGGGGGCGCCATTTATTCATTGGGAATGTCCCCGCTCTATCCAACCGGTTGCAGAGAATCGGGTGCTAGGAAGCATCACGCCTAGTTGCAATCAGGGAAACCGGCCCTTGTAACATTCTGAAATTCAGGCTACCTCAAGATTGATAAATCCTAATATTCCATATGTTCAAACAATTCAAAGAATTCGCATTTAAAGGCAATCTCATCGATATGGCGGTAGGTATCATTATCGGTGGAGCGTTCGCAACTGTCGTGAAGTCACTGGTTGATAACGTCTTTATGCCAGTTCTCGGCAATCTTACTGGGGGCATTAATTTCGCCGACCAATACATCAACTTGAGCGATGAGAAGCCTGATTCTTTCGCGGCAGCCAAGGAAGCCGGACTTCCCGTGATTGGCTATGGCCAGTTTCTTCAGGATTTCATCTCCTTCGTGATTCTCGCCTTCGTCGTCTTCATTGTGATCAAGAAGGTGGTAGGCTCGATGCAAAAAGAAGGGGAAGCAAAGCCTGTTGATCCACCCAAGCAGGAAGTTCTTCTCGGGGAAATCCGTGACCTTCTCAAGAAAGGGTGATTTTTCCCGGCAAACCCGGACCTTCAGACAAAAGTGGCTTTCTTGAAAAAGGGACCCGCCTGTTTGGTGATGGCATTTCTAGACCAAAAGAAGCCCGGCCAAAAATGACCGGGCTTCCCATTTCGGTATCTATCGGGGGAATATAAGATTAAAACTCACTTACAGTAGCTGGCTTCTTGCCCTTTTTGGGGCCGCCTTTGCCTTTGCCTTTACCTTTACCTTTACCTTCGGGAGCACCTTTTCCTCTTGCAGGGCGATCTCCGCGAGGAGGCATGGCCTTGCGCATTTCGGCGCGCTCTTCTTCGCTGAGTTTTCCGTCAGTGTTTTTGTCGAATTTCTTGATCATTTCAGCGCGACGGGCGGCGGAGGCGTCTTTACGCTCTTCGGCGCTAAGTTTTCCGTCTTTGTCCTTGTCGAATTTCTTAAGCATTTCGGCCTTGCGAGCTTCGCCGGCAACTTTGCGCTCTTCGGCGTTGAGTTTTCCGTCTTTGTCCTTGTCGAACTTTTCAAGTATTTCCTTGGGGACGGGACGTGCTCCACCGCGAGGGCTTTTTCCTTTTCCTTTGGGAGGTTCGGCATTTGCGATGGCACATGTGGCGAGGGCCACGATGACGGATGTCAGTTTCATTTTCATAGTTGTTTATTGAGTTATCGGGAATGGGGGCCCCCGGATTCGCACGATCTAACCGGACGATTCGAGAAAAGTTGCATTTTTTTTCGCGAATTGTCATTGCTCGTCGCTGGCCCTGTCCCAAAGATCCCTGAAATGCCAGACGAGGCCAATAAATCTTCCAAAGCCGAGGTCTTCCGCTCCCGGTTGACGAGCACTCTGATTTTGTGGGCGATTGTGACCGCGGTCTTTGTGTCCCAGAACGCCTGGGCCTTTTTCGGGCTGGTGAGTTTTCTTACGATTGCAGGAGCGATTGAGTTTCGCGGATTATTTTCGAAATTTCCCGGCGATGGTTGCCGGACCATTGGTTTGGTGGTCGGATTGGTGGTGGCTCTCCATACTGGGGTGGGTTTGATCTGCGGGTGTCTGGATCAAGGCGATTATCTTTGGGAGCTGGTGGGGCTTGTGGTGGTGGTATTGGCGGGATTTTGTTGGAGGTTTCGGAATGGGATCGAAGGGCGTCAAAGTGTCGATGCGGTTGGGGATAGTTTGTTGGCGTATGTCTATGTGCCGGTGCTCTTCGGGTGCTTTGTATTTCGTCTGATCTTCCTTCCTGACACGGGGGGGCAGGTGCCGGGAGCATGGTTGATTCTTTTCATGATTGCGGTAGCGAAGTTTACTGACATGGGGGCTTACATCACGGGTTCACTCATCGGTAAAAACAAGATGGCACCCCATTTGAGTCCGGCGAAGACGTGGGAGGGATTCTTTGGAGCCTTGGTGTTTGCGCAACTGGCGGCCTGGAGTGTTTGGGCCTTATCAGGTGAGACGCTGGCATGGATTCCTCCGGTGCATTTAGGAGTGCTGGCATTGTTGATTAGCCTCGTCTCGGTGGCGGGGGATTTGGCGGAATCGATTTTGAAGAGAAGTTTGGAAGTGAAAGATTCTGGAAATCTTATGCCGGGAATTGGCGGAATTTTGGACCTGATCGATAGCCTTTGCTTCGCTGCTCCGGTGACTTATTTTTACCTTTTGGCGACTGGCTTGGTATGATGAAGAAGCGGGTCTTAATTTTGGGTTCGACGGGTTCGATTGGGACAAGTGCCTTGATCGTGGCGCGGCAAATTCCGGATCGCATGGAGATTGTTGGGTTGGCGGCGGGGAGGCGAGTGGAGGATCTGGAGGAACAAGCGAGAGAGTTTGGTGTGAATCATCTCTGTTTGGCTGACGAGTCGAGGTATGCTGAATTAAAAGGCGAGAGGCGGACGGTTTTTACGGGTGCAGAGGGACTGGTCGAAATTGTTGAGGCGACGAAACCAGACTTGGTGCTGGTGGCGATTGTGGGTGTGGAAGGCTTACGACCGACTTTGAAAGCAATCGAGCTGGGTTGTGATGTTGCGGTGGCGAGTAAGGAGATTTTGGTGATGGCGGGTGAAGTGGTGATGACTGCCGCTCGTGAAAAAGGAGTGAACATTTTGCCGGTGGACAGCGAGCACAACGCCATTTTCCAGTGTCTTGAAGGGCACAAGGGAGGATCGGACGAGGTGAGACGGTTGATTGTGACAGCATCCGGCGGCCCGTTCCGGACGTGGCCGGTGGAGAAACTTTCGGAGGTGAAATTAGAGGACGCGCTGAAGCATCCGACTTGGGAGATGGGGCAGAAAATAACGATTGATTCGGCGTCTCTTTTCAACAAGGGGCTGGAGATGATCGAGGCGCGTTGGCTGTTCGACATTTCGATGTCGAAGATCGAGGTTGTGGTACATCCGCAGAGCATCGTTCATTCGATGGTCGAGTTTATCGATGGAAGCGTGCTGGCACAGCTAAGCACGGCGGATATGTGTTTTCCAATTCAGTATGCTGTGGTGTGGCCCGAGCGGTTAAAAAACGAGCTCAAGCCGTTGGATTTCCCCACGCTGGCAAAGCTCGAATTTGAGGCCCCGAGGGAAGCCGACTTCCCAGCACTTGGTTTGGCCCGCGAGGCGGGAGAACGGGGGGGGACATTGCCTGCGGTTTTGAATGCCGCGAACGAGGTGGCAAACGAAGCTTTTCGACGCCGGGCGCTTAGTTTTCCGGGGATCTGGGATGTGGTTGAGAAGACGATGAACCAAGTCGATCACGTCGATTCCCAAGATCTCGAGGTGGTTGTGAATGCCGATCTCGAGGCCCGGCGGGTGGCACGCGAGCTTACCAGGCTCGGATAATTTCGTGAATGAGAGCCGGGCCGCGATAGACGAAGCCGGTGTAGATTTGGACGAGGGAGGCACCGGCTGCTTTTTTGGCTAGGGCGTCTTCTGCTGAGAAGATGCCTCCTGCTCCAATGATGGGGACGTCCTTGCCGAGTCCGGCGTGGAATTGGGCGATGACTTCGGTTGAGTGAGAGGTCAGGGGTGCTCCTGAAAGGCCGCCGGCTTCCTTGGCGCTGGGGTGGCCTTTGACGGCCTCGCGCTCGAGAGTGGTATTGGTTGCGATCACGAAGTCGAGGCCGCCATCGCGAAAGACTCTGGAGAGTCCGGTGATTTGCTTTTCCTCGAGGTCAGGTGCGACTTTGAGGGCAAAGGGGACGTAGCGACCGGTTTCCTTGTGAAGTTTGCTTTGGAGATTTTTGAGGGTCTTGAGAAGTTTTGCTGCTGAGCCCTCCGACTGGAGCTCGCGGAGGCCCGGGGTGTTGGGGGAAGAAAAGTTGGCAGTGATGTAATCGGCCCATGGGTAGGCTTTTTCAAAGGCGATGGCGTAGTCGTCGTTGGCCTCTTCATTGGGCGTGACTTTGTTTTTACCGATATTGACCCCGAGGATGCCTTTGAACGAAGTCGCGGAGCGGGCGTTGGCGAGTCCTTGGTCGATGCCGGGATTGTTAAAGCCCATGCGGTTGATGAGGGCCTTATGTTGAGGGAGTCGGAAGAGGCGGGGGAATTCGTTTCCGTCCTGGGGTTTGGGAGTCAGGGTGCCCACTTCGAGGTGTCCAAAACCGAGGCGGCCGAGGGCGTCGATGGTGTTGGCTTCCTTGTCGAGTCCAGCGGCGAGTCCAACGGGATTTGGGAAAGTGAGACCAGCGAAAGTCACCGGCTTGGATTCCGGTTCGGTCGTCATCGATTTGAGAAGCCCGAGCTTTTCAGTGTGTCGGAGCCCGGCCATCGAGAGATGGTGGGCGCGTTCGGCCTCGAGGAGGAAGAGGATGGCGCGTGCGGCGGGGTAGAAGAGGTTAAGCACGCGTGATATGTGCCGAACTTGGATCGATTAGGCAAGTTTAGCCGCTTGCAGATTTCTTTTTGTGGCGAGTTGCCTTTATTGGGAGCGAGAGGGTCAAGGTCATACGGACTTCCCGTAGCGGGGTGCCATCGGAAATGGTCTGAAGGAGGCGGGTGCGGCAGTCGGCGGCGCGGAGGACGTTGGAGTGGCGATGGGTGAGGGTGAGTGGCGAAGAGAGCGGGGACGGTGGCCGAGTCCGCCGATGTGTTCATCTAAGATGCGACATTTGAGGATAGTTCTTCCCGAGGTGTAGCGATTGGGAAAAGCGCGATGATATTTCTCAACATAGGTGTCACGATGCCAGCCGAGGTTGAGCATGAGGTCGATGTAACGAATCACTCAGCGGGTTGGGTTGTAATCTTGAGCGGCGGAGATCTAGTCGTAGAGGGCGCGGGCGAGCTTGAAATTGATGGTGTTTTCTCCGGCGTTGAGGTTTTGATGATAGTGGACATTGCGTTGTCCCCCAAATCCCGCCTGATCGCGGAGAATGCCGGACTTTTCGTTCACCGGAGTGAATTCGGAACGCCAAAGGATGCTATCGGGATGATGTGAAAGAGGAGCATGATAGATCGAGAACTCGGGATAGTCCTGATCGAGGGCCTCGCGATTGTAATGCCAGTGGACCGGCATCGCGAAGGCGTCGGCGATCAGCGAACCTTGGGAGGCGGCTTCATGAATTGTCATGGCCGACTGTCTTTGGAGACTGGGAATTGTCTTCGAAAAATTTGGGACCGAAATCAAGCGGTGAGTTCGGTCATTTCACCGGTACTATCGACAAATTTCGAAGAAGGCATGCCGAGGCGATTCATCATAGTGACAAAGAGATTTGAGAGAGGGACGTCGGACTTAAAACGATGGTAGCCGCCATGGTTGAGACCGAGGCGATCACCTCCCGCCAGGACGAGAGGATAGTTGGTGTTGTTATGGGTGGTGCTGTTGCTGCTGCCGTAAAGAACCATGGTGTGGTCGAGAAGGTTGCCTTCGTTTTCGCGGGTGTCTTGCAAGCGCTGGAGGAAATATGAGAGCTGCTCGGCCCGGAAGCGGTCCCATTTTCCGAGGGCTTCGGCTCCTCCGGGTTTGTTCCATCCGTGGGCGAGACTGTGCTGGCTTTTGCCAAAGCCGAGAAGGGAGGGGAATTTGGTTGCGACCGAGGTGGCTCCGTTCATGTTCCCCATCTGGTAGGTCAGGAATCGGGTTGAGTCGCTCTGAATAGCGAGGAACATAAGATCCAGCATGGTCTTAATGAGCTCGCCGGGAGTCTTGTCATCGGCATCAAGATGGAGACCGTTGGCATCGACTTTAGGCTTTGGGATATCGAGCCACTTTTCCGAGCGTTCCACCCGTTGTTCGATTTGACGAACGGACTGAAGATATTCGTCGAACTTTTCCTGGTCTTGTTTGCCGAGTTTACGGCGAACTGATTTTGAATGCTCGAGGACAAGATCGAGCATGTGGTCCGAGTTCTCGAGCTCCTGCTGTTGGGCCACGAGAGTCCGATCCTCATTTCCAAAGAGGCGGTTGAAGACGATGCGGGGATTGTGCAGGGCGGGGACCGGTTGGCCGCTCCGGCTGAAGGAAAGGGTGCTGGATCTGGTGGCTTCACCAACGCCGCCATCGACCGAGAGGCTCAGTGATCGAAAACGGGTTTCGTTGCCAAGTTTGGCAGCAAGGAGCTGATCGAGAGAGACTGAGTTTCTCAGTTGTCCGCCTTTGAGTTGGGCCGCGGTAAGGAAGATGTCAGCGGTGTCGTGGCCGCCGATCTTGCGACCGTTCGGGTGTGAAAGCCCGCCCAGGACCGAGACATGATTGCGAAGTGACTCGAGGCATTTGAGACTTTCGTTGAATTGAAAATCGCGCCCTTCGGCGTCGGGAAACCATTGCCATTTGGCTTCGTCATTCTTCCTTTTTGGAAGGCTGACGCCGTAGGGGAAGTAAATGGAGCAGAACCGCTTGGGGCGTGGAGACGTTTTGGTGTCAGCACGCATGCATTCGAGGAAAGGCAGGGCGAGGGATGCTCCGAATCCTTGTAGGATGGTGCGACGGGGAAGGTGCCAGGATTTTCGGCTCATGAGCTATTTACTTTGGAATGATTCACTCGCCACGACGAGATGAATCAGTTTTTTGATACGGTAGTGGTCGGTGACAAATTTCGCGGTGAGTTCTTCGATCGTTTTTTCGTCGGTTAACTCCAGTCTTCTTCCGAGAGCGTAGGTGAGAAGCTTGGAGGTGAAGGCCTTGGCGAATTGATCCTTTCGTTCCGAGATGAGATACTTTTTGAGGTCTTTGATTCCGGTGATGTCGCTTCCATCGGGCAGGGTCGATTCGGGCAGGACGGGGAGCCGGACCATGCCTTTGCCTTTTGTTTTTTTGCGAAGAATTTGGTCGCGCCAGAGCCCGTCGGCCCCAAAGTTTTCGAGTGGAATGCCCCAAGGGTCGATGCCGCGATGGCAGTCGTTGCATGAGACCTCCTTGCGGTGTTCGGCGAGTTGGTCGCGGACGGAAAGCTTTGCGAAGTCGGGATTGGTGGAATCGAGGTTGGGAACGTTGGGAGGCGGGTCGGAGGGGGGATCATTGAGAAGGCGCTCACGAATCCAGACCGCTCGCTTGACCGGATGCGAATCCTCACCGGTTGAGTTGCCAAGGAGAATACTTCCGTGGGTGAGGACTCCACCACGATGATCAGCGGGCTTCAATGAGACCCGTTCGAAGCCGCTGCCACGAGGTCCGCTGAGGCCGTAGTGTGTGGCGAGGGGCTCGTCCAACATCGTAAAGTCGGAATCTAGGATGTTGAGAACACTGAGGTTGTTGTGAAATATTTCGCCGAAGAAGTGAATCGTCTCCCCGCGCATTGACGTCTTTAGGGCTTCGTTAAACTTAGGGTAGGAGTTGGGATTGATGGCAACCCGTTGCAGAGCTCCGACGTCCAACCACTGGTCGGCGAATTGCTCGACGAATTGCCATGAGCGCTGGTCGGCAATCATGCGGCCGACCTCCCGTCGGAGGATTTTAGGATCACTCAACTGTCCTGCCTGGGCGAGTTTGAAGAGTTGGGCGTCGGGCATTGAGCTCCAGAGGAAGTAGGAGAGTCTTGAGGCCAACTCCCAATCGCTGGTAGGCCTTTTTGAGGTGCCGGAGGGTTCGACGAGATAGAGAAAGTCGGGAGAGATAAGAACCATCGCGAGGGTCTCACGAATCGCATCTTCGAAAGATGCCATCTTGGCTCGGGTGGCTTTGAAGAAGCGGGAGTAGGGGGTTATTTCCTCCGCTATGACCGGACGCCGAAAGGCCTTGCTCATGAAGTGCCTCAGGATGGAGTCGGTGTAAGCGGCATCGTTGTTCTTTCGTTTCGAGGGAAAGAGAAGATCGGTGTGGTGTGAGGGGGGCCATTGGTCAAAGATGGGGCCGGCGAACTCCATCGATTCCACTTCGATCTGCGGGAAGGTGAGCGGGCCCTTTTTTTCCTTCTGTTTCTTGCCGTTTCCGCGCGCCTTGAGTGGTTTGTCCCGTCCTTCGGCATAGGCATTATCGAGCCAGATGAGCAAGCCGGGAAACTTGCTTTGGGTCTTGCTGGGCAGCGGGAAATTCTCGATCCGGCCACGGAATTGAAAAACCTGCCAATCTTCGCTCGTGACATCGATGGGGTCGAAGAAGAGACGCGGAGCCTGGGTGTCGGCTCGATAGCCAATGGCTCCACGGAGTTGCGGGTAGCCACGCCCTTCGGCGAACTTTGCCCTGACTTTTGCCCGGATTAGGATCTCACCTTCCTCCGGATATTCTTTTAACTTGGCAATGAATTGCTGGTCTTTGTCGAGGATGTGGCTGCCACGATTTTTATCCTTCACCGTCTTTTCGAATTTTAATGAGAAGGTTTCAGGTTTGGGGCCACTGACAATTGCCTTTGCCAGGCCTTTTCGCGCGGCTTCGAGGTAATACTCCAACTGGAGATCCGACATTTGTAAAGTCGAGCCGTCGTTTCGAAACCCGTCTTCGGAGAGGGTTTCCGGAGGAAAGTTCTTTGAGTAATCCATTTCGATCCCAAGAAGATCGGTCATGGTGTTTTTGTATTCAATGCGGTTGAGGCGTCTGAGTATGACTCGCCCGCCGGTGTTTCTTTTCGCTTCCACCAGCGATTCAATTTCTCCGGTGATCCATCCGGTGAGGATCTTGAGTTCGTCGGGGGTCAGGGGATCCTCTTTCTCCGGCGGCATTTCGGCTAGGTTCAGGACGTCCTTGATGTCGTGCCATGTTTCAGCGGCAGCACGATCATTGAGGAGGTCTGTTGAAAGGAGATCGAGCCGGAAATCTCCTTTTTGTTTCTTCTCGCCGTGGCATTTGAAACAGTGAGCTTCAAGAATGGGACGAACGTGGGTTTTGAAGTCGATTACTTCCTGACTCAGACCCGTTAGGATAAGGAACGGGAAGAGAAAAAGGCTAAAGCTTCGAAAGGACATCTGTGCGCGTTCTCTTTCATACCAAGAAGTCATCTATCGTCTTTCAGCGCGGTGGGTGACTCAAGCAAGTTCGGCGGCGATGGAGTCGACGAGGAGGGGGCCTTCACCGGTGAGGCGGAGGTGGGTTGGGGTCTTTTCGACGAGGTGGGAGATGGGGGCGAGGTTGGTTTCGGGGGTGATGTATTTGAGTGGCAGACCTTCGATAGTGCGGAGCTGGAGGGCGATACGTTCGAGCCGCCAGGCGTCGTCGTCGATGATTTCAATGTCATCTTGGGCGTGGCCGACGGAGTCGATGCGCTTGAGGTAGTCGACGGTGTCGCACACGTTTTGGTGTCGGGTGCGGTTGAGAGTTGAGACGGCGGAGGGGCCAAGGCCTAGATAGTCGTTGCCGATCCAGTATCCTTCGTTGTGGCGGGAGCGTTTTTCGGGGAGGGCGTAGTTGGAGGTTTCATAATGTTCGTAACTGGAGGCGGTGAGGAAGTTTTCGGCGAGGGTGAACATTTTGGCGTTGAGATCGGGGTCGTCCTGGAAGTCGCCGGTTTGGAATTTTTTGAAGAAGGCAGTGTCTTCCTCGTAGGTGAGATTGTAGGCGGAGAGATGGTCGGGTTGGAGGGCGAGGGCCTGGGTGAGAGTATCGTCCCAGTCTAGGAGGGATTGGCCGGGGACGGAGAAGATGAGGTCGATGTTGACTTCAAGATCAGTGGCTTCGCGGAGGAGGTGGACGGAGGTGATGGCCTGCATGGGGGTATGCTCCCGGCCGAGGGTTTCGAGGTGCTTGCCGAGGAAGGATTGCACGCCGAGGGAGACGCGGGTGACGCCAAGGTCCTGATAGAGTTGGGCGGTGCGTGAGGTGAAGGTGGCGGGGTTTGCTTCGAGGGTGATTTCCTCGATGGTTGAGAAGTCGAAGATCTCGCGCAATCCATCGAAGAGTCGGCCGAGGTGGGTCGGAGAGAGCATGGACGGGGTGCCTCCGCCGAAGTAGATGGTTTTAAAAGGGGAGATGTTTTTTTGAGCGGTGAAGCGGGCCTCGGTGAGGAGGGCCTCGACGAAGGCTCCGAGGTCGGTTTTGCCGGGTGTGTGCTTGTAGAAAGAACAGTAGGGGCAGATCCGGTGGCAGAAAGGGATGTGGAGATAAAGATGCACGGACTATGAAAGAAGGTTCAAGGATGAAGGCTGAATTGGGAGGGGGGGAATTTGCAGTTGGTAGAGGGGGAGATTTGAGGGAAGACTGTGGAGTTGTGAAGAAGGGAGGTTTAAATACGAAGGTTTTGAAGGACGTTTCGCGTTCTTTTTATCTGAGTCTTCGGTTCTTACCGAAGGCGTTTCGGTCATCGACGAGTGTGGGGTATTTGTTGGCGAGGGCAAGCGACACGATTGCGGATGCGGGGGAGTTGGGTGTGGAGGAAAGGCGGGAGCTGTTGTCGCAGTTTGTGAAATTTGTGGAGACGGGGGAGGGATTTGAGATGCCTGTGGTGGCCGGGCTTCCGGAGGGCGAGAGGGTTTTGATGGAGCGGTTGGATGAGTGTGTAGAGGCTTTGGAGGAGTTGCCGGAGTGCCAGCAGGCGTCGGTGAGGAAGGTGGTGGGGATTATTACGGAAGGGCAGAAGTGGGATCTGGATCGTTTCGAAGACAAAGGCGTGGTCGGATTGCAATCGGATGAAGAACTACGCAAGTATACTTATCAGGTGGCGGGATGTGTGGGGGAGTTTTGGACGGAGATTGGCTTTGGGGTTGAGGGAGATTTTGCGCGAGCTTCTGAGAAGGAAATGATGGGATGGGGTCAGGCTTACGGGAGGAGTCTGCAGTTGATTAATATTCTACGAGATGTGCCGGAAGATCTGGAGAACGGGCGGTGTTACTTGCCGGGTGCGATTTCAAAAGAAGAGCTTCTGCGCGAGAGGCAGAGGTGGATCAAGGAGGCGCGGGAGGGATTGGATTTGGCGGATCGGTATGCGGAAGCTTTGAGCGGGAAGCGGATGCGTTTTGGGACGGTGCTTCCGGCGATGATTGGGCGGGAGACTCTGGATCGACTTGAGCAATCGACTTGGGACGAGTGGGAGGCGGGAGTGAAGGTTTCGCGTAAGGAGATTTACAGGATGATGGCGCAGGCGGTGAGGTTTGCGGTGTGACAGCGGGCGGGCTTTAATCGGTGACCTCCGGAGTGGGGATATGTGATGCAAAGCCGAGGTCTGTGGTCATTGGGTGATGACACGAGACCCTCTGGGCTGCCTTAGCTCGCTCTTTTGGAGCTTGGAATATCAGTCCGCGAGGAGTTCGCGGATGTGGGGGGTGTAAAGCTCGGGCTCAAGGAGGAAGGAATCGTGCCCTTTGGCGGAGTGGACGGTGATGTGCATGGTGTCCACGTCGGCGTCTTCGAGGTGTTTGACGAGTTCGGCTTGTTCTTCAGGATAGAAGCAGAAGTCGGAGTCGATGGAGAAGACGAGGAATTTGTGGCCGGCGGCCTGGCAGCGGGCGAAAAGGTCTTCGGGCGAGTCGGCATCTCCTTGGAAGATAGCGTTGTAGCGCGACCACATGTCAATGATGCGGAGATAGGTGTTGGCGTCGAAACGCTCGGTGAATTTCTTCCCCTGATGGAGCATGTAGCTCTGGAAGGTGTCACGAATCTGATACCAGGAAAGCATTTCCTCCTCGTGCACGAGTTGGCGTCGGGCGCGGCGTTCGAAGGTGTCGAGATGGACAAAGGTCTTGTGCGAGATCATACGCGCGAGCGCGAGGCCAATGCGAGGGAACTCGGAGTTGTAGTAGTCGCCGCCGTTGAAATGCTTGTCGTTTTCGATGGCGAGAATTTGCTCGAAGAGGATGAGGCGGTTGAGGACGGTGGTTTTGAATCCACTGGCGATAGGGATGACCTTTCCGACGCGGTCAGGGTGTCGGGTGGCGAAGGTGAGGGTGCAGAGCCCACCGACAGAAGGGCCGATGGCGGAATGGAGTTTTGCGATGCCAAAGTGATCGAGGAGAGGGAGGTGGGCATCGACGATGTCAGCGACGTTGAGGTGGGGGAAGGTTGCTCCGAAGCGTTTTCCGGTTTCGGGATTGATGCTGGCCGGGCCGGAAGAGCCGTAGCAGCCGCCGAGGTAGTTGGCGCAGATGACGAAGAAGCGGTCGGTGTCGATTGCTTTGCCGGGGCCAACCATTTCATTCCACCAGCCATCGTGGAGTTCCTCGGTCCAGTAGTCGGAACCCTCGGGGGACGAGGGATGGTGGCCGGAGACGTGATGGGTTCCGGAGAGAGCGTGGAAGATGAGGATGGCGTTGGATTGATCGTCGTTCAAGGTGCCCCATGTGGCGTAGGCGAGTTGAGCAGAGGGTATGCGGCAGCCTTCCCGGAGAGTGAGGTCGCCGAGGGGGAGGAGGGATGTTTGTGTTTCCGACACGGGAAGGAGCAAACTCTAAAATGGAGATTTTGAAACTCTAAACAAATGCGAAATTGCGAAATCGGGAATCGGAAAGAGGCTATGATGTGCGTGATGGCTTACGAAAGTATCACTTTGGTGACTGACCAGAGAGCCCAAAAAGTGAGAATGCCAAAGCAGAGAGTGAGGATTAGGGCCATGAACATGGAGGTGTCTAACTTGTAGAAGGGTTCGTCATTTGAGGCGGATTGTGACCTTGTCGAAGACAAGGGAGATCGTAAATATCGCAGAGAGGCCAAAGTCGAGCCAGAGGCCCCAGAAAATGATGGATTTGGTTTGCGGACTTACTGCCTCCGAGTAGGCGTGAGGGTTGGCCGTTTTAAGTTCCCACAGATGATCTCGCGCCGAGGGGTGGCTTATGTTTTTGAGAGCGAGACGTGCCTTCGATGTTTGGCCGCTCGGCAGCGGAGTCAGATTTCGTAAGTTTCTTCTTCTTGTCCCATGGTGGTTGGTAAATGAGATTTGGATTCCATATCTTCGGATATCGGGCTTTCTTAAACCATGATTGCTTTCAAGGAATGGGATGTTGTTTGTCAGGCGCTGGAGGAGGGAGGTCAGGCGCTGATTCTTCGGAAAGGGGGAATCCACGAGGGGCGAGAGGGGTTTTCATTCGCGCACGAGGAGTTTGTTTTGTTTCCGACGCGTTTTCATGCGCAAGGGGACTATGTGAAGGTTCCTGACGTGGTTGCTAAGCCGGAGTGGGAAGTTGGGGAGGTGGTGGTGATCACCTCGAAAGTGAAGGTGACTAAGGCGTTGACTTTGACCGATTGGGAGGATGTGGCGGCCCTGAATGGACAGCATATTTGGACTGAGGAGACGATTCGTGATCGTTTTTTCTGGGAAGGGAAGGGGATGGCTTCAGGGAGTATCCACGTGGCTTATGTGGAGGTAGAGAAGTTGGAGGAGCCGATCAAATTTCCCTATTCCAAGAAATACGGAGGGTGCCGGAGTTGGGTGGAATTGGAGCTTTAAGCACGGAGCTGCGGACGGCTCACGCAGAGACGCGAAGGCTCAGACTAAAGTCGAAGCTCCGCGGGCTTGTTGTGCCCTGAGGGGAACTCTGGAGAGAGCCCTTCCCTGAAGGGTTAATCGTCGATGTTGAAGCCGGCTTCTTCGAGAGCGAGGGTGGCGGCACCGACCATGCCGGCTTCGTTGCCGAAGCGGGCTGGAAGGAGGCGGAGGTTTTCTTTGAATGCCGGGCTGAGTTGGGCACGGAGGTGTTTCTCGAGCGGATCAAAAAGCAGGGAGCCGGCTTTGGCGACGCCGCCGCCGATGATGATGGCTTCGGGATTGAGGAGCCAGCAGCAGTTCATGAGAGCGGTGGATAGTTTTTTGGCAACGCGATCCCAGATACTGAGGGCGATTTCGTCGCCCTTGAGAGCGAGGGCGGTGAGGTGGGCGGGCTCGCAATCGGAACGCACCATTGTTTTTCCGGCATCGGCGTAGGCTTTGAGGGCCATGTCGGTGATTTGCTGGTTGCCGACGTAGTCCTCGAGAGAGCCACGATTGCCATAGGCTCCATCGGGCCCCTGATAATCGATGGACGTTTGACCGAGTTCTCCAGCGACGAAGTTGGCGCCCCGAACCATACGATTGTCGATGACAATGCCGCCTCCCACTCCGGTGCCAAGGGTGAGTGCGACGAGGTGGCTCATACCACGGCCGGAACCGCGTTTCCACTCGGCGTAGGCCATGCAATTAGCGTCGTTTTCAACGGTGACGGGAAGGTTGGCGAGCTCGTTGAGCTCGCGTTTGAGGTAGATGCGCTGCCAGCCTTTGACGTTGGTGAGGTTATGCACCATTCCGGTGGGGAAATCGACAAAGCCCGGCATGCCGACGCCGATGGCTTCGATCCGGGGGTGGCTAGAGCGAAGGTTTCTGACCGTATCGTGGATGCGCTCGATGAGCGGGCGTGCTTCCTCAAACTCCTGGGTATCGATCCGGGGGGCTTCTTCGATGAGATTGCCGCGATAAAGGACTCCGGTTTTCACCGAAGTTCCGCCGAAATCAATGCCAATGGCCAGAGGGACGTCGCTCATAAAGTTGTCGGAGGATAGGGGATGCGTTCGATCAGGAAACGAACTTTATTTTGAAATTTTGTGGTTGGCCCGTCCGATGGCTTGAATTCCTTTCATCGTCAAGTCCTGGTCGAGGTGTTGAATGGCGTCGAGACCGTGGCTAATCAGGGCGGAGTCTCCTCCGGTGGCAATGATCGTAGGGTGGCCGCCGAGTTCGGAGCAGATTGCGTTCAGGATTTCGCGAATGAGTCCGCGATAGCCGATGACGGCCCCAACCTGCATCGCTTCTTCGGTGCTGCGACCGATTATGGAGGAGGGTTCTTCAAGCTGAATGGCGGGGAGGAGGGCGGTTTTGGTGTGAAGGTAATCGCGTAGCGAGGCGGTGCCAGGAGCGATGACTCCGCCGAGATAGGCCCCGTTTTGGGAGATGACGTCGAAGGTGACGGCGGTTCCAAAGTCGATGACGATGGCCGGAGCGGAAAATTCAAGGAAGGCTGCGGAGGCGTTGGCGAGGCGGTCTGCTCCAATTTGGGCGGGTTTTGGGTAATCGATGGTGATCGGGAGGTTCGACAGATGGGAGACCTGATGAACGGGGATATCGAGGAAGTCTTCCATTAGGGCTGCTGCCTTGGGAACGACGGAACAGAGAGTGGCGTGCGTAAACTTTTGACTGCTGAGTGCACGTGTCAGCGCCTTTTTCGATAGATCGGATGTGGGAACGGTCTCCCTCCATGCGGAAAGTTCGCTATCGTGATCGAGGGCGAACTTGGTCAGGGTGTTGGAATTGTCGATGAGGAGGTGCACTTTAGTCGACCTCCAGGATTTCTACCTCATAACCGTCGGGATCGGTGATGAAGGCCATTTTACGCTCGCCTGAGGTGAATTTTTCGCGCCATTCACCAGGCCAAATCTCGATTCCCTGTTCTTCGAGGTCACTACAATATTTGATGATATTCAGGACGCCGACGCAGGTGTGCACAAGGTCTTCGGGGAATTCGACCTTGTAGTCCGGGGAATAGGTGAGTTCGAGGAAGTGTTCGTTTCCGGGCAGGTTCATGAAGGCGAGTTCATTTCCTTCCGGGGATTTTTTTTTCTGGCCGAGTTTGAAGCCTACTTTTTCGTAGAATTCGATGGAGGCCGCGGGATCGGAGACGCGGATGCGGGTGTGGAGAAACTTGATCATGGGAGGGAGTTTGGCGGGAAGTTGCTGGCGTGTGAAGTGTGGAGTTGCGGCGGGGGGTGGGAAGCGTTAGAGATCCCTCGTCTTGAAGTCTTTTAGTTGGACCCTTGCTCTGAGGTATTTGAATCCTCTGCGCACCTTTGTCTCTATTATCACGCTGATCTCTCTCGTGGGTGTCGCCCTGGGCGTGATGGTGCTTATTGTGGTGCTTTCCGTTCACAACGGCTTTGAGAGGAATCTCAAGGACACTTTGCTGGGATTTTCTCCTCATATTTCGGTCTATTCGAATACGGGTGACGGCAGGATCTATGACTGGGCAGAGATGGAAGAGACTTTGGCCAAGGAACCCAGGGTGGTGAGTGCGTATGCTTTGGTCGAGGGATTCGTTTTGCTCGATTCCAAGTCGTGGCAGAAGCCGGTTTATTTTCGGGCGATCAATGTCGACAATGATGATCAACTCGAAGCCTTGGGCGAATTGCTTGATCCTGATTATCCGACGAGCAAGATTGATTTTAATTTTGAAGGAGATAAGAATGCGGTGATTTCCAAACAACTTGCGGAGGGGCTGGGCCTGGAACCAGGAGAGGAAATCCGAGTCATTGCGGCGAGTAATTTGGATGCGGTGATGGCGGTCTACAATGTCCCGGGGGAAAGAGCCTGGGACCTTTATCCAGATGTTTTTGAGTCATTTCAAAGTGAGGTGAAACGACTCATTGAAAAGATTGACGGGGCGGAGAAGGCCCGGTCGGTGGAGATCTTGAAAGCTTATCGCAGCTTGGAAGCATTGGTTCCGGTTGAGGTCCAAACACCGACAGGAGGAATGATGACCGAGGGGAAGGAGATGCGTCCGGTTGAGCGCACGAAGATTTATGAAATCATGGATCTCTTGGCCGAAGTTGATCGAGAGGAAGGAGGTTTTGATTTTTTTGCGAAAGGTCGCCAGGAAGAGGTCTTGATGAAATTGAAGGAGATGCGGGAACTCGATTTGGAAAAGGC